>ERZ772945.2216-NODE-2216-length-12213-cov-5.857131_pt1 | contig 12213 bp, 10 predicted proteins | sample MGYA00511681_ERZ772945 | MGnify/ENA primary metagenome ERZ772945 (study PRJEB29015, sample SAMEA2737943) | human oral metagenome | biome: human oral; feature: human-associated habitat; material: dental | place: China | collected 2143 ... | reverse complement strand
TCACGGCCGCGGCGTCGTCGGCCAACTCCGGGGTCTACTCCACCTCCCGGATGCTGTTCGGTCTGTCCTGGGCGGACAACGCCCCTCACATCTTCCGCGGGCTGACGGCCCGCTCGGTGCCGGGCGTCTCCCTCATCGTCACCTGCGCCAGCCTGCTGACCTCGATCCCGCTGCTCTACACCTCCGAGTCCATCATCGATGCCTTCACAACGGTGACAACGGTGGCCAGCGTCCTGTTCATCTTCGTGTGGTGCGTCATCGTCGTGTGCTACCTGCGCTTCCTCACCCTGCGGCCCGAGCTGCACGAGGCCAGCACCTTCCGCCTGCCCGGTGAGCGCGCCGCGGCCTGGCTGTGCCTGGCCTTCTTCGCCTTCGTCATCTGGACCCTCACTCAGGCCCATGACACCCGCATCGCGGTCTTTGCCTCGCCCCTGTGGCTCCTGGCGCTGGGCGTGGCCTGGGTCGTCCACAGCCGTCGGCTTGCCGGGCAGCAGGAGCTCCAGTCGTGAGTGCGTCCGGCGACGAGAGCAAGGCCGCTCCGACGTCCTCGGCCTGCCTGGAGGACCTGCTCGCCCAGGCAGTGGGCGCTGTCCGCCGGGCGGCCGCCTTCGCCCTGGACCCGGGCGAGGAGCTGCGCGTCGAGGCCAAGGCGCACCGCAATGACCTGGTCACCCAGGTCGACCGCGGCGTCGAGGAGCGCATCGCCGGCTGCCTGGAGGCCACCGGCATCCCCATCCACGGCGAGGAGGCGCACCGCGTCGAGGACTTCGAGACCTATCGCGGGCGGGCCTGGGTGCTCGACCCCATCGACGGGACCCTCAACTACGTGTCCACCCATCGCGACTGGGCCATCTCGCTGGCTCTGGTCGACGACGGCGTGCCCGTCCTCGCGGCGCTCGCCGACCCCGTGGCGGGCCGGCTCTACAAGGCCATCCGCGGCCGAGGCGCGCGGATTGAGCCGCTGACTGGCGAAGCAGTGGGCTGCGACGGCGTCGCGTCGAAGGCGCTGGAGCCGGTGAAGGACCTGCCTCTGAGCGAGGGAATGGTCATCGCCCATTACCAGCTCACGCAGCACGCGGGCATCGGTCGGGCCATCGAGGGCTCGCGTGGCATGCGCTGCTACGGGGCGGCCGCCCTGGAGATGGCGGAGGTGGCCGCGGGCGGCGCGGTCGCCTATGCCCAGCCGCGGCTCCAGCCCTGGGACGTCGCGGCCGGTGCGCTGCTGTGCACCGAGACCGGCGCGGTCCTGACCCGGATGGACGGGGCGCCCTTCGACGTGCGCTGCGCCGGCTCGCTCCTCGTGGGCACCCCGACCGCCCACGCCGAGGTGCTGGGGCACCTGCGCGCCGTCGGGGCCTGAGGCTCGCTGCGGCGGGCCAGGTGCTTGCCTTCGTGCGGTCGTGCCTTATGCCTCGAGATCGAGGGTTCAAGGGTGCGACCGCGCGACCTACCCTACGACCGCGCGGTCGTGCAGCCGGATGAGCGCTGCGCACAGGTGGTCGCCCCGGTGTTAATCTGTGTGGCGGTCGTTTAGGTCTGGGGGCGCGTGCCACCACCCGGGAACCCTCGCGAAAGGTGCGCCATGTGAGGCAGACACTCGTTTTGCTGCTGATCTGCACCGCCAGCTTCATGAACGTCCTGGACGTCACGGTCGTCTCCGTCGCGCTACCCGACATGGGAGCCACACTGGGCGCGTCGCTGAGCGAGCTCCAGTGGGTCGTCAACGCCTACACCCTGCCGCTGGGCACCCTCCTCATGTCGGCGGCAACGCTGAGCGGATCGGTCGGGCGGCTGCGCCTCTTCCGCTGGGGAATCGCCTTGTTCACGGCCGGCTCCCTGGTCTGCGCGCTGGCGCCGTCGGTCGATGTCCTGGACGGGAGCCGCTTCATCCAGGGCGTCGGTGGCGCGATCTTCCTGGGTGTCGGCGTCCCCATGATCTCGGACCGCTATCAGGCAGGCCCCGCCAGGGCGCGGGCGATCGGTGTCTACGGCGCGGTCTCCGGCGCGGCCATCGCCCTGGGGCCGCTCATCGGCGGAGGACTCGTCCTGCTGGCGGGCTGGCGCGCGATCTTCTGGATCAACGTCCCGGTGGGCCTGGCGGTCTGGCTCGGCTCGCGCTGGGTCCCCGAGACCGGTGCGGACCGGGGCGCCGCTGCGGCAGACGCAGCAGCCAGGAGGGTCGACTGGCCGGGCACGGCACTGTGCGTCGCCATGACGGGGGCGCTCACGCTGGCGCTCCTCCAGGGCAACACGTGGGGGTGGACCTCGCCCGCGATCGTCTCCCTGCTGGCCGGCTCGGCGGTGCTGTTCGGCGCCTTCTGCGTCGTCGAGAAACGATCGGTCGGCCCCATGGTCGACGTCTCTATTCTCACCGAGCCCACCTACGCCGGCAGTGTCATGGTCGGCTTCATCATCCAGGCGGCTCTCGTCGGGCCGATGGCCTTCCTATCCCTGTATGCGCAGAACATCTACCGACTCACCCCGGCCCAGACCGGACTGTGCTTCCTGCCCTTCAGCGCCGCCGCCCTCATCGTGGCCGCCACCTGCGGGGGAGCGGTTCGACGCCACGGGGCCAGGGCGAGCCTGCTGGGGATCGTGCTGGGCGGCGTCGTCGGCTCCTGCCTGCTCATGCTTCTGCGCGGATCAAGCACCTGGCTGGTCCTCGTTCCCGGTTTGATCCTGGCAGGGGCCGCCACCGGGGCCACCGGGACGATCGTCAACCAGCTGGCGGTCTCCTCGGCCGATGAGGACACCGCCGGGATGGCCTCGGGATTCTCCGCCTCCGCCCGTCAGCTCGGCATCGTCATGGGGGTCGCGGTCATGGGCGTGAGCTACGAGCGCGTCATCCGGAGGGTGATGACCATGTCGCTGGAGATCGGCGTCCTGGGGCGGGCGGCGGATCGGGAGCGCCTCATTTCCCTGGTGGCCTCCGGTAAGGGGCTGCGGGCGCTGGACGGCTGGCCCACCGCCATGACGGCCGGCATGCGCTCCCACCTGGCACCACTGGTCCGCTCCGCCACGGATGCGGGTCTCACCGTCAGCCTGGGGGTGGGGGCTGCGGCGATGCTCGTCGTCGCGATCTACCTGGCCCTGACCGTTCCCAGGCGGCGCGCGAAGGCCGAGGTCTCGCACCTGTTCGCCTCGTGACCATGCACCCGCGCGGTCGTACCTGAGGGCGTGCGTTCGAGGGGTAAAAGGTGCGAACGGGCGACCTGCCTTACAAACGCGCGGACGGTCAGCCGGCGGCGGGGGAGACCTGGCTGGAGAAGGTTTCCTTGCCCTGGTTGTCGGTGACGACGGCGGTGACGACGGCCTGCTCATTGGCGGGGACCGTGGTGGTGGCCCGGACACCGGTGAGGACCTCCTCGGTGCCGTCGGCGTGCTGGACGTACCAGTCGATGCTCGCGATAGCACCGTCGGCATCGGTGGAGGCCGATGCGTCTAGGGTTAGCTGTTCGCCGTCACGGGAGACGCTGATCGCAGCAACGGGTCGGGCATTGGCGGCCTGCGCCTCGACGTCGGCGAGCTGGGCCGGCTGCGTGGTCCGGTTGGCGACGCCCAGGGCCTTGATAACGGCGTCGGCCGTGGCGCGGTGGCCTTCGGTGTTGGGGTGGAAACGCCCGGTCTCGAGCAGCCCGAACATCCACGAGCCGTGACGGCCGCACAGCTCGTGGCGCTCGAAGTTGCCGGTGGGGTCGGCGAACAGGTAGCCGTGGCGCAGGGCCGCGGCCTTGAAAGCGGTGTTGAGCTCGTCGGTCTTGGCGTTGATCCAGCGCTGGTCCACCTTGGTGACGCCGTGGCAGCGGCCCAGGAGGAGCCCGCCGGAACCGCCCTGCTCGGGGAAGAGGCGCGGGTAGCCGACGGCGACGACCGCTGCGTTGGGGGAGCGGGTGCCGATGTCGGTCATGATCGACTCATAGCTGTAGACGCCGTCGCGCGTGGTCTTGCCGGCCAGGGCGTCGATGGCGCCGTCGACCGCACCAGTCACCTCCGCGTCGCTGCTGCATCCGGCCGCCGAGAGGAAACCCCGGTCTCCACCGCCGATACAGTCGCCGAGGATCCTGGCGAAGCCGGCGTCGTTGCCCCCGATGGAGAAGGTGACCAGGCCGGTGTCGGGGCCGAGGCGGTCGAGCTGGGCGGCCTCTCCCCAGGACTCGTTGGCCTCGTAGAAGTTGCGGGTCCGGGCCCCGGAGCAGGCGCCCATCTCCAGGGTCCGCCCGGTCCTCTCGCTCACGATGTGCGCGTAGGAGCCCGCCGAACGCCGACAGGTATTGCCGCCCGTGACATCGGTACCCTCCGCGTAGGGCGGCACTCCGAAGCCCGAGGCGTAGGAGTCGCCCAGAGCCACGTAGGTGCCCTCCGGCAGGCCGCTGAGGTCGGGTGGGTCGAGATGCACTGCGGGCGCCGCCTGGCTCGCCCCGAGCAGAACCGCGATGACCGTGAGCAGCACCAGCCGCACGGCCGGGCGGCGCCGACGGCGTGGGCGATGGTTGGTCGAGTCGGTAGAGCCGGCCTGGTCGGCGGGCTGCGGCGGGGTACCGGATGCGGGCAAATGACGCTCCTCGGATTGTGGTTGAGCGTTGAGTCAACCACGCCCCGGCAACGGGACCAAGTCGATGCCTTCGGGAACGGATGGATACGCCGTCGGCGCACTGACGGCCGCGCCTTGCCATTCCATCAACATTTTCTTCACAGACGACCCGGAGCCGCGTCGTCTGTGAAGAATCTGTCGATGTTGGGCCTGGATTCTGGCTGCTAACCGATGGCGGGGGAGGTCTGGGTGGTGAAGTCCTCCTTGCCCTGGTTGTCGGTGACGACGGCGGTGACGGAGACCTGCTTGTCGGTGGGGACCGTGGTGGTTGCCCGGGTGCCGGTGAGGACCTCCTCGGTGCCGTCGGCGTGCTGGACGTACCAGTCGATGTTCGCGATCGTGCCGTCGGTGTCGGAGGAGGCTGAGGCGTCTAGGGAGAGCTGGTCGCCGTCGCGGGTGAGGGTGAAGGAGCCGGCGGGGCGCGTGTTGTCCACCTGTGCCTGGGCCGCGGCGGGCTGCTCCTGCGCGGCCTGCCGATTGTTCAGGGTGTTCATGATCGAGGAGGCCATGGCTTTGTGGCCGGCGGCGTTGGGGTGGAAGCGTCCGTCGTCGAGCAGGCCGTCGAACCAGGAGGTCTGCTTGCCGCACAGCTCGTGTCCGGCGAAGGAGCCGGAGGGGTCGGTGAACTGGTAGCCGTGGCGTTGGGCGGCGGCCCTGAGAGCGGCGTTGAGTTCGTTGGTGCGGGCGTTGATCCAGCGTTGGTCCACCTTGGCGAGTCCTTGGCAGCGGCCGGGCACAAGGCCGCCCTTACCGCCCGTCGAGGTGAACATGCGCGGGTATCCGACGGCGACGACAGTCGCGTTGGGAGCGCGGTTGGCGATGTCGGTCATGATCGTGTCGTAGCTGTAGACGCCGGTCTGCTTGCCCTTGCCGGCCAGGGCATCGATGGTTGAGTCGACCGGGTCGGTGAGTTCCTTGTCTCTGCTGCAGTTGGAGAAAGGAGGTTGGGTGGCGCACTCGGAGAGGATCTTGGCGAAGCCGGCGTCGTTGCCGCCGATGGAGAAGGTGACCAGACCGGTGGAGGCGTCCAGGTGGTCGAGCTGGGCGGGTTCCTTCCAGGGTGTGCGGGCCTCGTAGAAGTGCTTGGTCCAGGCTCCGGAGCAGGCGCCGAAGTCAAGTGTCTTGCCGGTCCGGTTGGCGACCTGGTGGGCGTATGCGGCCGTGGCCCGCTTGCACTTGTTGCCGTTCTCCATCTGGACGTTGGTGCCCTTGGCGTAGGGAGGAGCCCCGACGCCGGAGGCGTAGGAGTCTCCCAGAGCCACGTAGCTGCCGGCGGGAAGGGGAGGGGCCTGGGGAGCGGAATAGGCCGAGGAGCCGACGGCGGTGAAGGCGGTCAGCACCATGGCGAGCAGGCCGAGGCGAACGGGGTGGGTGGAACGGAGTCGCTGGGGTCGGGCGAGGTAGCGAACAGGCTTGATCGGGAGGGGAGAGCGGTGGGAACGGTCGGGCACAGTGGGCTCCTCAACATTGAACTGACGGTTCAAAACAACACTACCGATCGGTGGGATCGTGTGGGTGGGAGCGTGGTGCGTCGACTGACGTGGAGGGTGGGGCGCGGAACAAGGTCCGCATGCTGACTTACCTCCGCTCTCCGCCTGGGTTGCCCAAGATGCGGTGGGGCTGGGCCTTGGAGATCGGCTCGCCCAGACCCAGACGGGTGTAGGGCCTCCACAACAGAACCGAGCAACTGGTCTCCATTGTGGTGGGTCAGGTCGGTGCGCCCTGGCGCAGGCGCCAGAGGCTCAGGTCCCTGCGCGTCTGCCCCGGCTCGGCGACGTTGTGGGCCTGGTCCAGATGCTCCACGATCCGGCGCACACCACCGCGTTGGGACACGATCTGCACCGCCGGGCCCCGAACCACCGGTGGACCTGACGTGCATACGGACTCATGCCTGTGCACCATACGACCTGCTAGCGGCCCACTACCAGTCCCTGAGCATCGGAATGTCAACGAATACCAGCATCGACCTACCCGTAGCCCGCCAAGGTGTGATGTGTCAGGTCAGACATACCCACAGGTTGCGAAATTGCTCGGGTAAGGCAACCGATATGCGTTGGATATCTCTAGCTTGTGGATTCGCTAACCGGGATGACCGGATGATTTCGGAAGTCTGTTTGGCTCACCGTATAGCGGGTGTGGTTTGAACGATAGTGAACCGTTTTCTTTTGGTTTCCGCATGCGGTGATGGATTCATGTCGCGGCACCTCTTTGGAACCGGGCGTGAAAAACTCAATACTGAGGGTGCTGCACCACCCGTCCCCGGGGCTAGTGACGGTGAAGTCTCGCTCGATAGTCGCGGCGCTGGCAGGGGGTGCCAAAGTGCCTGCGAGGATCATGCCGATGGCGCCGGCCGAGAGTACTCCTTTGAGTGAGGTCTTCATTGTTCAATCTCCTTCTTCTGAGATGTTAGCGTGATGACGCTGTTCGTTGTGGGTAATTAGCGTTGTTCGTGGCCCGAACACTTGTTGTTGGAGTGATGTGGGATTTGATGGTTGGCTGTCATGCACCACTGAAACTGTGGTGCGCGCCAACTGGTACTGAACAGACTTGGTCGGGAGAGGTAAGTGGTGGGAATAGTTGATCGTGGTGGGCTCCTTAATGAAACGCTGATGATTCGAGAATCTCTATTCGTCGGCATAGAGTTGTCCTCTGGGGTTGAAGAGGGGCGGTTTTCTACCTTGTAGACACGATTACCTACGACTCTCCAGTTCGTCGTCCTAGGGTGAAGGATCTTTCACTTACTGTCGCAGCAGATCGTTATGGTCTCACGTCGATGCGAGGCGGAAGCCTTGTTGATGTCGAACTCGAGAGTGATTTCGCGACACTTTCGGGGCCGGGTCCTTTCAAGGCCAGTGGGTGATATGGGCTACTACTGGGAGCCGACGTTGGTGATGGTGTAGTGTCGGTGGTGCTGGCTAACGGTACTGGACCTACCGCGAGAATGACGCCAAACTATGGCGGTTGGCAGAACTTCTTTGACCGTGCTTACTATATTTCATCACCTCAACAGTTGATGTCTAAGAATACTTACACGTACTTGCTTCATAATGGTTAACCTTGACGCCTAGCACGTACTGTGCGCGTCGTATGCTGAGTCGGGGAGAAACAGTTGCGATTTTCGCGGATCAGTTGCTGTTCACTTTGAAGGGGCCATTCCAGATGTCTCGCTCCGTCGTTCTCACGTGAGTGTGATTGGAACGGAAGTGAGCGGTGGTTGTGCGATTTCCGCAAGCAAGCAAGTTTTCATGTCGAGGTGCTTGCGATGATCCAGGCGTGTAAAATTCGATGTTGAGTTCGCGGCACTTTCCGGGACCGGGGCCGGTGACGGTGAAGTCCCGCTCGATAGTCGCGGCGCTGGCAGGGGTTGCCAAGGTGCCTGCTAGGATCATGCTGATGGCGCTGGCTGAGATTACTCTCCTGAGTGATGTCTTCATTCTACGTCTCCTTTTTAATACTGAGGTGATGATGAGATTCAAAGCTGCTGCTTTGAGGTGTTCACTGCTTGGAAGACAGATTCTGGTCTGAGTCGAAGGAAATATACGGTGAGCCGGTGTGCACCATAAGTGGTGCACACCGGCCGATGCTGAACCGTTCAGTCAGTCGATGGTTGATGGCTGCGGAAGGGACATTGGGGAACGGGAACTGGAGTGAGATCAGCGCTGAGGGTAAACCCTGTTGCCAATGATCCGCCAGTGGGTGTGGTTCGACTTATAGTGCCGCACTAGTTTTCCGCTCCCACACTTGGTCATGTATTCATGCCGTGGGTGCTGCCCAGATCCTGGCGTGTAGAACTCGAGGATGATCTCGTGGCACTTCCCCGCGCCGGGACCGGTGACGACGAAGTCGCTGTCAATATTGGCGGCAGATGCTGGCGAGGCCAAGCCGCCAGCAAGGATGACTCCCGCGGCGCCTGCGGTGATTGCGCCCTTCAGTGATTTCTTCATGATTGCTTCCTCGTTTCTGTGGTGATGAGTAGTGATGTTATCAGTTGGAGTGAATAGCGCGGCCATTTGAACATTGCGTGTAGCTCATGCTATTCGCGCGGTTCAGCATGCGTGATGGATGTGGGTGCTGCTTATAACGTGTTGAAATCCCCCCTTTCCCTGGAATGTGTTACATTAGGAATATAGTCTGGTGGTAGAGCGGTTGTTTGTCATGGAAATCGTCAGCAGAACCCAACAAGCCAACATGCCCAATCTATGTCGGGATTTGGATCAAGTGGACCTGGCGGACCTGGTGGGCGCAGGAATGGAAGGAAGAAAAACATCGAGACTCCTTTAGGTTGATGTGGTCGGTGCGACGAATCAATAGTGGCATCACTTTCACGCCTGGGGATCGGCCGACCGGATGGTCCATGTGGATGATAGCCGCATTGATAAGAACCAGAACTTCTTGTGATGCATGTTGACAGTTTCTGCCTTTAAATGTTTTCGACATTCCACTGGTTCTGGGGTGCAGGGTGGCGAGTCCGTCTCTGCGTAATGTTCGGGGCTGCCTCAGAGGCGATGGTCGTGCGGATTGCGATCGAGGAGAGATGCTGGGGACCGATTGAGAATACGAGTCTGGTCGACGACGCCGCTGATGAGAGCGTTATCGAGAATGGTTGTCGCTACGTTGCTCTGGATCAGTCAGTCTTGGACCTGATCCAGTGTGCCGATGATTCCGCCGACTTTGGCTGGCTTAGCCGGTACTGGGTGATGTGAGTAGAGCCTGTGTGCTCGGTCGTTGCGGAAGATTCTTGAAGGCACCTATGTCCGCTTGGGGGTGGCAACAGGATCGACAAGGTCTGCCTGCGTTACGTCCCCGCCGATGGGACTGACGTGTGCTCATACGACGCATTGCGCTGAAGTTCATGCTTCGAGGCCGAGCGTGAGGACAGCCTCAGGAAATTGCGCTATTCCAAGGAGCGACGGGATGCGTCAGGTTACTGCTGGCCTACTGGTCGACCACGACGGCCTCTCGCTTCAACCCGGGTGCAGGTAGGAGACCGTGCCGAGTCTGTCACGATCATCCCCGTCGTCGAGTCCTTCTAAAGGCCGATACCATCGAGAGCTTGTGGTCATCGCTGACTCAGAACTGTCCGCCATCCGATGTTTCTCGTTGGCGATTTCCTGGCCGCGGTTGTTTGGTTATCCGTCCTAACCTGCCTAAAATTGAAATCAATGTATAGTTTAACGGTAGAAGTTCAGGCAAGCCCGTGACGCACCGCTTTGACCACTGCTCCTACTCGATCGTGTACTCCAAGTTTAGCGATGAGTGTAGAAACGTGGGTCTTCACTGTTGCTTCGCTGACGTTAAGCCGTCTGGCGATTTGCTTGTTGGGCAAGGCCTCAGCCATGAGTTTTAATACTTCAACTTCGCGCGGCGATAAGTGGCTAATCTCAGAAGAGTCAATGACGTCTGATGCCCTCGCCGCCTGAATGGACCCCGGCTTTGCTTCGCTCACTGCTGTTGATGGAGCTCTTGTGCGTATCCGGTTTCCAGGACTGGGTGACAGTACTAAATTTCCTCCAACCGCTTGGCGAATCGCCCCAGCGATGGATTCGATCGAGTCTTCTTTGGCAATATAGCCGTTCACTCCGGCTGCCAGAGTGCGGTCGATCAGTTCCCTGTCAGTAAATGTTGTGAGTATGAGTATCGCAATGCTCGGAAACTTTTCGTGAACGATAGTTGATAAGGTGATTCCATCCATTCGGGGCATTTGAATGTCAAGAAGAATGGCTTGGACGGATGAATTCTCGGGCGAATCGAGAAGTTGGATCACTTCTTCCCCGTCGCTGGCCGTCCAGGCTACAGAAATGTCGCTCTGCGCATTGAGAAGCGTGGTGAGGACATGGCGAACAAGGGCGTCATCATCGACAATGCCGACATCAATCATGCGACGTACTCCTTGTCCTTAATCGAGGAGAGCGGAATGATTGCGCTGACGAGCCATGTTCCATCCTCGTTTGAGGTTGTGAGTGCGCCATCAAGTGCTGCCAGTCGTTCCTGCATGCCCAATATACCCATGCCAGACGAAGGTAAAGGTGCGACTCGACTCTCGCGCACAGAGTTGGCGGAGAGCAGCCGGATATGCTGCTGGTTCTGAGAGATAAAAAGACTTGCAGGCTTTTTGGGGTCGCCATGTCGGATGATGTTTGCTGCCATCTCCCTGAGAACGCGAGATAAAATCGATATTTGACCCCGATTGAGATGCACGTTGTCCGCGATATGACACTCTATCTGAAATCCTGCGTCATGAAGATCTTGTGCTACGAGGCGCATGGACGCCTCAATGCTTTGATGTGGCGGTATGGACACCTCAAGCGCAGGCGGTGAAGAATATTTGGTTCCTTTTCGTAGGGCATAAAGAAGAATTCGCAACTCATGCAGTGCATCAGCTCCAGTTCCGGCAAGTGCAGAGAAGTCATTACGAACTTCTTGAGGATAAGATGGATTTTCGGCTGCTAGGCGGGCACGAAGTACGGTTTGCGACATGGAATAGGCAACGAGATCGTGCATCTCTTTAGCGATTTCGTCCCGAACTTCATTTAAACGTTGCTCAGTAGCGCGGAATTTGTTTTTCCAATATTTTTCGGCCTGACAAACTGTGACGCCGATGGTGATTAATATCAAGCCCGAGATAACGTTAAAAAGAAAGGTTCTTATACCCTGTGCTGAGGAATGTATGGCGGCGAGAGCGAGTGCGTACGCCGCCTCATTGAATAGAAAAGTTAGCGCTACCTTATTTTTGGATAGAAAACGACCGAGAAAAAAATGAAATAGTAAATTGGTTATTATCATGTCGCTGACGGATGCATGTGGTGCGATGAGTAGGACGAGCCAGCATGCAGAGTATGCAATGCTTGCCCGATGGGGGAAGAAGGGGATGAGCGAACATAAAAGGGGTGCCAGCGTGATGAATGGAATATCTGAAAAGAGTATGTTATCACGCGTTATTGATAGGGAGATATTTATGAGTGCAAAAACTATGCTGATGGCAATATAGGCTCTCGGTACGGTTTGGCGGTTATTTCTGACATAATTCAAAAACGTCAAAAGAGTTGACTGGATAGAACGAAGTGCTGCTATCACGATGTCCTCTCCTTCCTGACTCATGTCAAAAATAACCGCACGATCGGTCGTGCTGGTACAGCGTACGACAGGGCTGGAAGGTCAGACAAATTTCGAGGATGGAGTGTTCTCCCCATGACGTCAGTGGTGTGCGTCGCTACTCATTCGCGACTTCACGTCATCTTCTTGCAGCCTCATCCGATCGGATGAGTGGCCGGCCCTCGTTCTGTGGTCGTTGCCGCTGGATACCTCGTGGCGGGCGAAAGAGCGCGGCGCGGTCGGCACAGGTGTTGTGTCTAGGATGCCGGGCATGACAAAGACAGGGAAGTGCTGCTCCGCTGATTCGGGGCGTGCCGTCTCAGCACGAGCGTTTGTAGGGCGTGCGGCGGCAGGAGGCGCGCTACGCCGTCGACGTGCGGGGATCAGTGCCTTGGCGGTCCTCGTCGGTGGGTGCCTGAGCGCCTGTGGGACGGGACTCGCCCCCGCAGCGGGCGGCTCGGCCAGCGTCCCGGGACCGATTCCCTCCGGCCTGGAGTCCTTCTACCGCCAGGCCGTCAACTGGTACCCCT
>ERZ772945.2215-NODE-2215-length-12214-cov-22.860433_pt1 | contig 12214 bp, 7 predicted proteins | sample MGYA00511681_ERZ772945 | MGnify/ENA primary metagenome ERZ772945 (study PRJEB29015, sample SAMEA2737943) | human oral metagenome | biome: human oral; feature: human-associated habitat; material: dental | place: China | collected 2143 ... | reverse complement strand
TCGCGCCCTGGCAGCGCAGGGCGAAGACCACGTTGCCCAGGACCGACATGTGGGTGAAGACGCCGGGCTCCTGACTGAGCAGCGCCACCTCGCGGCGGCCGGCGGGCACGAAGCCCTCCGGGCCATCCAGTACCCGCCCTCCCAGGACCACCCGGCCGCCCTCGGCGTCCAGCAGCCCGGCCACCACGGCGCAGACCGTGGACTTGCCCGAGCCGTTGGGGCCCACGAGCGCCACGGTGCGCCCGGCCGGGACGGTTAGGTCGACGATGACGTCGCGCGCGTCCAGGCGGAAGGAGACCTCCAGCTCCCGGCCCCGCTTTCCGGGTTCGCCGGGCTCGCCGTGCCCGCCGGGCTCGTCCGGGGCGGCTGCGGGAGCGCCGCCGTCGTGGGAGGCGGCGGGCTTCCTCGGTGTCCCGGGCGCGTCCGCCTCCCCGTCCTCCTCGGCGAGGCTCCGGGTCGGGTGGCCTCCCATCAGAGCGGTCCAGCGCACGTTCGTGGCTCCGATAATGAGGAATGACAGGGCGATGAGCACCGCGGCCAGCGCCAGGGAGGTCGCCGTGTCGCTCTCCCGCTCCAGGTAGATCGCCAGCGGCATGGTGCGGGTGACGCCCTCCTTGGAGCCGGCGAAGGCGATGGTCGCCCCGAACTCGCCCAGGCTGCGCCCCAGGGCCAGGGCGGTGCCGCGCACCAGCGCGGGCGCCGCCAGCGGCAGGGTGATGCGCACCAGGATCCGCCACGGGCCCGCCCCCAGGGTGCGGGCGATGGTCTCGGCGCGGGTGTCACGGCTGCGCAGCGCGGCCTCCAGGGTGACCACCAGGTAGGGCATGGAGACGAAGACCTGGGCGACGACGACGGCTGCGGTTGTGAAGGAGATCTGCACGCCCAGGGCGGCCAGTGGCTGCCCGAGCAGTCCCCGCTTGCCGAGGGTCGCCAGGAGGGCGATGCCCGCCACCACCGGCGGCATGGTCATGGGCAGCACGGCCAGGATGCGGGCGATCTTCACTCCCGGCCACTGCCTGGCCAGCAGCAGCGACAGCGGCACGCCCAGGGCCACGCTGATGGCCGTGGCGATCAGGCAGGTGCGCGTCGAGAGCCACAGGGCCTTCTGGGCGGACGGCGCGGACAGCAGCTGGGGCAGCTGCCCCCAGGCGACGCGCGTACCCAGGCCCACCAGGGGCAGGACGATCGCGCAGGCGCCCAGGACGGCCAGCGCAGTGACGAGCACCGGCAGAGGGGCGCGAGCGGCCCGCCCGCGCCGGGACAGGGCGCGGGCGGGCCGCCGGGAGGATGACAGTCGATTCACGGGACCAGGTCTACTGCGCCTGCGCCCCGTGCCGCATGACCAGCGTCATTCGGCAGGGCGGTGGCCTCGGACGCAGGCGGCCTCACGGCGTGGCGGTCTCGGTGTCCGGCTTGTTGCTGGCCTCATCCGGCTTGCCGGTCTCGCCAGGAGATGCCGCCTCGGATGCCTTCGAGGTCTCGGCGGGCATGGAAGAGGGTGCGGCGGGGCCGGCGGTCGTCGCGCTGCCGCTCGGCGCGGCGGAGGCACCTCCGGGAGCGCCGAATCCGTACTCGGCCAGGATCTCCTGACCCTTGTCAGAGAGCACGAAGTCAACGAAGGCCTTGGCTCCCTCGGCGTTGGAGGGGTTGGCCGTGGTGGCGATGGGGTAGTGGTTGACGACGCCGTGATCCGGGATCTTGATCTCCTCCGTACCCTTCGACGTGGCGGCATCCGTAGCGTAAACGATCCCGGCGTTCGCCTCACCGGATTCGACCTTGCCCTTCACGTCGGTGACCTTGGTCTCCTTCGAGGCCGGATCAGAAAGGGTGATACCGGTGGCCTCTTCCATCTTCTTGGTAGCGTTGCCGCAGGGGACGTGGGCGTCGGGGTCGCAGATGGCGAGTGTGACGCCCTCGGCGTTCAGGGACTCGTCGAAGCCGGTGATGCCGGCCGGGTTGCCCTCGGGGACGATGATGCTCAGGACATTGGTGGCGAAGTCGCGCGGCTCATCCACGAGCCCCTGGCTGACGGCTTTGTCCATGTTCTCGGTGTCGGCCGTGGCCAGTACGTCGGCGGTCGAGCCCTCGGCCAGGTTGGAGACGAGGTCCTGAGACCCCTGGAAGTCGAAGTTGACGGAGGCGTCAGGATTGGCCTCCTTGAAAGCGGTGCTGATGTCCTCATAGGCCTTCTGCAACGAGGCCGCTGCGAAGACTGTGATCTCGCCGCTGATTCCGGATGCGGCGTCGTCGGAGGCGCCTGCTGTCGAGTCCGTGGGGGACGAGCCTCCACAGGCAGCCAGCGAGATGGCGGACAGGAGGGTGACGGCGGCCAGGGCCGCTCGGCGGTGCATGCGCATGAGTGGGTCCTTTCGTTGGGGATCCGTACGGGAGCGAGCTCGCGTCGACCGACGATGGTTGACTCGACCTCGGAGCGCTAGTGACGCATAGCCCAACTAGGATCTCATGTTGCCGACAGGGATGGAAGAACATGATTTCGGGTGGCCGAAAAAAACGATTGTGCTGTTCTGACGGGTGAAGCGTGGGAGCGGGACGCCTCGGTGCGCGGCTGCCCCCGCGCTCCGCTGGACGAACCGATCTCGAGCCGGAAGTGAACCGATCTCGGTGCGGAATACGACCGATCTCGGCGAAGGGGGCGGGGCGGGAGAGCCGGGCGGGTCAGGCCCCCTGGGAGGGGGCGACGTCGTCGGCGCCCTGGTTGCCGGTTCCCTGGGTGCGCACGGGCGTCCACCCGCGGCGCGGAGCGGCGGCGGATGTGGCGCCCTCCCGGGACCGGTAGACGACGTAGGGCCTGGTCATATAGCCCACCGGCACGCTCACGACGTGGACCAGCCGGGTGAAGGGCCAGACGGCGAACAGCAGCAGGCCGGCCACGATGTGCAGCTTGAACACCATGGGCACGTCCGCCATGAGCTCGGGCTGGGGGTTCAGCAGGAAGATCGAGCGGAACCAGGGGCTGATGGTCTCGCGGTAGTCGTAGCCGCCGTGCAGGCCCCCCAGCAGCTGGGTGGACACCGTTGCCCACGCCCCCAGGCAGATCGGCACGAGCAGGAGGACGTACATGATCTTGTCATTCGTCGTCGTCGCCAGGCGCACCGACTTGACCACGATGCGCCGGTAGAGCAGGCCGGCCAGCCCCACCAGCGTCATAATCCCCGCCAGCGTGCCGGGGATGACCGCCATGAGGTGGTAGACGTGCTCGGGGACGCCTGCCGCCTCGGTCCAGTCCTTGGGGACGCCCAGGCCCATGGCGTGCCCGGCGGCCACGAACAGGATGCCGAAGTGGAACAGCGGGGAGGACCAGCGCAGGATCCGCGACTCGTTCCACTGGGAGGACCGGCTCGTCCAGCCGAACTGGTCGTTGCGGTAGCGCCACACCAGGCCCGCGCCCAGCAGGAAGAACGAGATGTAGGGCAGGGCGGTCCACAGGAAGTACTGCTCGAAGGTGCTCATGATCGGGGCTCCTGGGCTGTGTGTCGGTGGGACCCGGGGTCGGCCTCGGGGGAGGACCCGGGCCGGGGCCCGGTCCGGGCGAGCTGCTCGGGCCGGGCGGGCGTGGCGAGGAACGCCGGGTCGAAGGCGGGGCCGGCTGCCGCACCGATCGAGGCGACCGGCTTGACCGGCGTCGTGGGGAAGGGCAGCGCGTCCGTCACCCCCACGGTCTCCGTGGGCGGCCCGGCGGCCACCAGCGCCTGCACCCGGTCGGCCGTGGCGGCGTCGATCTCGGGCAGGGTCATGGAGACCGCCTCGACCAGGCGGGCGTAGGGCGAGCCGGCGTCGACCAGGGCGGCGCGCAGCACCTCGATGCCCTCGCGGTGGCTGGACAGCAGCGTCTGGGCCACCTCGTCGCCACTGCGCGCGCTCAGCTCCAGCACCACGGGCAGGTAGTCGGGCAGCTCGTCGCTCGCCATCTCGTAGCCGGCCGCCGCGAGCGCCTGCTTGAAGGCCAGCAGTGCCGCCCCGCGGTGCCGGGTGTCGCCCACCGCGTAGTAGGTCAGGTACAGGCAGCAGCGCCGACGCCGGTCGAAGGTCTCGACGTAGTGCTCGGCCAGTGCGCGCGCCCCCCGGGAGCGGGCCGTGGCCACGAACTCCGCAATGGGGGCGGCGGCCGCCGCGGGCGGGGCGTCCGGACCGGTCAGGGCGGCCGCGACCGCATCCAGGCGCTCCTGAAGGGCGTCCTCGGCCGGGTAGTCCAGCAGCAGGGAGGCCGCCATGTGCACCGTGGCCCGCTGCGGCGCCGTCAGGGCGACCCGCTCGGGCGCGGCCAGCGGAAGCGGCGCCCGCACGAAGGAGGGTCTGCGGATCCGCTTGGGGGACGTGCTGGGGACCATGGTCAGCGGGCCCCGCCCGAGGCTCCCACCCCGGCCAGGCCCGGGCCGGCGGCCGGGACCGGGTCGCGGCGCACCCTCGGCATGGGCAGGGCCACCGGGGCGGAACCATCCTGCCCGTGGAAGGAGGCGACGTCGGAGTGGCAGCCGGCCGGGGCGCCCTCGCCCAGCAGCATGCGCACGTCCTCGCCCATGGCCTCCATGCCGCGGGGGATCTCCGGCTTGGATGTGGGGATGACGTAGCGGTCGTCGTACTTGGCGATGGCCAGCAGGCGGTACATGTCCTCCAGGTCCTGTCCGCTCATGCCCACCGAGGCGGCGATGGCCTGCGGCGCCCGGCGGTCCAGGCGCACCTCGCGCATGTGGGCGCGCATGGCCGCCAGCCGGCGCAGGGAGCGCTCGACCGGGTCGGTGTCCCCGGCGGTGAACAGTCCGGCGAGGTACTCCAGCGGGATGCGCATCTCGGCCACCGCCGTCAGCAGCACCCGGTGGTCCTCGCCGTCCAGGCCCGCGGCCGCGACCTCGTCGACGACGGGGCTCAGCGGCGGGATGTACCACACCATCGGCATGGTCCGGTACTCGGGGTGCAGCGGCAGGGCGACCTCGTAGGTGGTGATGAGGTCCCAGATGGGGGAGGCCTGGGCCGCCGTGATCCAGGTCTCGGGGACGCCCTCGTCGCGGGCGGCGGCGATCACCTCGGGGTCGCGCGGGTCCAGGAGGATCTCGCGCTGCGCCGGGTACAGGTCCCGCGGGTCCTCGACGGCGGCGGCCTGGGAGACGCGGTCGGCGTCGTAGAGCAGGACCCCGAGGTAGCGCAGGCGGCCCACGCAGGTCTCGGAGCACACGGTCGGCTGGCCGATCTCCAGGCGCGGGTAGCACAGGGTGCACTTCTCGGCCTTGCCGGTGGCGTGGTTGAAGTAGACCTTCTTGTAGGGGCAGGCCGACACGCACATGCGCCAGCCGCGGCAGGCGTCCTGGTCCACCAGCACGATGCCGTCCTCGGTGCGCTTGTACATGGCGCCGGACGGGCAGGCCGACACGCAGGTCGGGTTCAGGCAGTGCTCGCAGATGCGCGGCAGGTAGAACATGAAGGTCTGGTCGATCTGGTGCTGAACCTTCTGGCTCATGCCCGCCAGGACCGGGTCGTCGGCCAGGGTCTCGGTCGAGCCGCCCAGGTCGTCGTCCCAGTTGGGGCCCCACTCGATGGTGGGCATGTACTCGCCCGTGATCTGGGACTTCGCCCGGGCCACCGGCAGGGTGGGGGAGTCCTTGGGGGCCGAGAGCAGACGGTCGTACTCGTAGGTCCACGGCTCGTAGTAGTCCTCGACGCCCGGCATGTCCGGGTTGGAGAAGATCTGCGCGAGGCGGCGCAGCCGACCGCCGGAGCGGGGCACCAGACGGCCGCCCGGGGTGCGCCTCCAGCCGCCCTTCCACCGCCCCTGGTCCTCCCAGCCCCTGGGGTAGCCCACCCCGGGGCGGGTCTCGACGTTGTTGAACCACATGTACTCGGTGCCCTTGCGGTTGGTCCAGGCCTGCTTGCAGGTGACCGAGCAGGTGTGGCAGCCGATGCACTTGTCGAGGTTCATCACCATGGCGATCTGTGCCATCGCCTTCATCAGAAGGTCACCTCCTGGTTGGTGCGACGACGGATGAGGGTGACCTCGTCGCGGTTGTTGCCGGTGGGGCCGATGTAGTTGAAGGCGTAGGACAGCTGGGCGTAGCCGCCGGCGAAGTGGCTCGGCTTGAGCACGATGCGGGTCAGCGAGTTGTGCGTGCCGCCGCGGCGCCCGCTGGACTCGGTCACCGGGGTGTTCATGGTGCGCTCCTGGGCGTGGTGCATGAAGACGGTTCCCTCGGGGATGCGGTGGGAGACGATGGCGCGGGCCGCCACGATGCCGTTGCGGTTGTAGGCCTCGACCCACTCGTTGTCCCTCACCCCGATCTTCTCGGCGTCGGCCGGGCTCATCCAGATGGTCTGCCCGCCCCGCCCCAGGGTGAGCATGTAGAGGTTGTCGTAGTACTGGGAGTGGATGGCCCACTTGTTGTGGATGGTCAGGTAGCGCACCGCCACCTGCGCGGTGCCGGCCGGTGAGGTGGACACCGAGCCCGGCGCGGCCTCCCCGTACAGCGAGGCGAAGTCCAGCGGCGGGCGGAAGACGGGCAGGGACTCGCCCATGTCCCGCATCCAGTCGTGGTCGAGGTAGTAGTGCATGCGGCCGGTCAGGGTGTGCCACGGCTTGGCGTGCTCGACATTGACGACGAACGCCGAGTAGCGCCGTCCCCCGTGCTCGCTCCCCGACCACTCGGGGGTGGTGATCACCGGCTGGGGCTTGACCTGGGTGTCGGCGAAGGTGACCTGCTTGCCGGCCTCCTCCTCGCTCAGCTCGATCAGCGGCGTGCCGGTGCGTCTGGACAGCGTCCCCCACCCCTGGGTGGCCAGGCGGCCGTTGGTCGCCCCGGACATGTGCATGACGGCGTCGCCCGCCTTGATCGGGGTGTCGATGAGCGGGCGGTCGGCGCCCGCCCCCCGGCCGGTGCCGTGGGCGCGGCGCAGCTTGTCCATCTCCTCATCGGCGATGAGCATGATGCCCTTGGCCGGGATGCCCGGCTTCTCCACCAGCGGGCCGATGGTGTCGAACTTGTTGAGGATCTGGGTGTAGTCCCGCTCGACGGGCACGAGCTTGGGCATGGTCACCCCCGGCACCCACCCCTCGGGCAGCGAGGAGATGTCCCCGTGCGCCATGGTCATGGCGTCGGGCGTGTCGTGGGTCAGGGGCACGGCGATGACGTCGGTCTGGGTGCCCAGGTAGCGCGGCGCCCAGGCGCTGACCATGGCTGCGAGCTGGCGGTAGATGTCGAAGTCGCTGCGGGCCTCCCAGGGCGGGTCGATGGCCGCGTTGAAGGAGTGGATGAAGGGGTGCATGTCCGTGGTGGACAGGTCGTACTTCTCGTACCAGGTGGCCGCGGGCAGGACGACGTCGGAGTGCAGCGTGGTGGAGGTGTTGCGGAAGTCCGCCGTCCACATGAGGTCGAGCTTGCCCTCGGGGGCCTGCTCGCGCCATGTCATGGTCACCGGCCGGCGGTCCGGCGGCGTCTCGGCGGCGCTGACGTCACCGCCCGTGCCCACCATGTGGCGCAGGAAGTACTCGGTGCCCTTGGCCGAGCTGCCCAGCAGGTTGGTGCGCCAGGAGGCCAGGATGCGGGGGAAGTTCTCCGGGGCGTCGGGGTCCTCGGCCGCGAAGCGCAGCTCGCCGCGCTTCAGCTGGTCGACGACGTAGTCCTTGGGCGCCATGCCGGCCTGCCTGGCCTGCTGGCCCAGCAGCAGTGGGCTGCGGTTGAAGGTCGGGTAGGAGGGGGTCCAGCCGCGTCTCATGGCCTCGACCATGGTGTCCGAGGCGGTCTTGCCGGCCAGCGTCCCCGCCCCCAGCGGGGAGGCGAGGCGCTCGGCGGGGGTGTCGTCGTAGCGCCACTGGTCGGTGGTCAGGTACCAGAATCCGGTGGAGATCATCTGGCGGGCCGGCCGCTGCCAGTCCAGGGCGAAGGCGAACTGCGCCCAGCCGGCGATGGGGCGGACCTTCTCCTGGCCCACGTAGTGGGCCCAGCCGCCGCCGTTGACGCCCTGGGTGCCGCACATGGAGGTCAGTGCCAGGACCGTGCGGTAGAGCTCGTCGGCGTGGTAGTAGTGGTTGATGCCGGCGCCCATGACGATCTGGGAGCGGCCCCTGGACTCCACGGCGTTGGCGGCGAACTCGCGGGCCACGCGGATCATGGCCGGCCCGGGCACGCCGGTGAGCTCGCTCGCCCACGCCGGGGTGCCCGGCGCGGTGGCGTCGTGGTAGTCCGCGGGCCACTGGCCCGGCAGGCCCGCCCGCTGGACGCCGTAGCTGGCCAGGAGCAGGTCGTAGACGGTGGTGACCAGGCGGCCGTCGGGCAGGCGGGTGGCGGGCACCCCGCGGCGCACGACGCCGCCGCCCACGCTGCCGGTGGGGGTGGAGGACCCGGGCAGGTCGAAGCGGGGCAGGAGCACCTCGACGCCCTCGACGGGGGTGGTCGTCGTACCTAGCTCGGAGATGCTCATGATCGGGGCGACGCCCTCCATGAGCAGGTTCCACCTGCCCTCCCCCTCGGGGGTGAAGCGGTCGGCGAGCGTCCCGCCGGGGTCGGCCGGGCCGCGGCGGCGGTCCCACACCAGGGGCCGGAACTCGTTCCTGGGCCGGCCCTCGGCCGCGCCCGGCACGGTCTCGGCGGTGACGAAGCGGCCCGGCACGTACCCGGCGGCGTCGGGCGAGACGTCGAGCTCCAGCAGGAAGGGGGAGTCGGTGTAGCGGCGCATGTACTCCATGAAGTACGGCTCGTGGCGCCCGACGTGGAACTCCTTGAGGATGACGTGCCCCATGGCCATCGCCATGGCGCCGTCGGTCCCGGGGGCCACGCGCAGCCACTGGTCGGCGAACTTGGTGTTGTCCGCGTAGTCGGGGGAGACCACCACGACCTTCTGCCCGTGGTAGCGGGCCTCGGTCATGAAGTGGGCGTCGGGCGTGCGGGTCAGCGGCAGGTTCGAGCCCCACATGATGAGGTACTGGGAGTTGTACCAGTCGCCCGCCTCGGGGACGTCGGTCTGGTCCCCGAAGACCTGCGGGGAGGCCGGGGGCAGGTCGGCGTACCAGTCGTAGAAGGACAGCATGGTGCCGCCGATGAGCTCGTGGAAGCGCCCGCCGGCGCCGTAGGAGAGCATGGACATGGCCGGGATGACGGAGAAGCCGGCGCAGCGGTCGGGGCCCCAGGTGCGGATGGTGTGGACGTAGGCGGCGGCGATGATCTCCATGGCGTCGTCCCAGCCCACGCGCACCATGCCGCCCCTGCCGCGGGCCGACTTGTAGGCCCGCGAGATCTCCGGGTTGCCGGTGACGTCGGCCCACGCGGCCACGGCGTCGCCGCCCTGGCGCTGCTTGGCGGCGCGGAAGGCGTCGAGCAGCACCGAGCGCACGTAGGGGTAGCGGATGCGCGTGGGGGAGTAGGTGTACCAGGAGAAGGCCGCGCCGCGCGGGCAGCCGCGGGGCTCGTACTCGGGCATGTCCGGGCCCGTGGTGGGGTAGTCGGTGATCTGCTTCTCCCAGGTGATGATGCCGTCGGTGACGTAGACCTCCCAGGCGCACGAGCCGGTGCAGTTGACCCCGTGGGTGGAGTGGACCATCTTGTCGTGGCTCCACCGGTGGCGGTAGAAGGTGTCGGCCTGGCGGCCGCCGGTGAGGAAGAGCCGACGGGCGTCCGAGCTGGCCCGGCCGCGACGCAGGTAGGACCCCAGGGCGAACAGGGCCGGGGTGTTCTCGACCTGCTTGTCGGGTCCGGCGACGAGGGGGTCGGTGGAGGTGGTCATCGGAGCTCTTTCGCTGTGGCGGTCGGTAGCGGTCGACTGGCGGTCGGTGGCGGGCCGGCGGGCCCGGGCGGTGCGGCGGCGGGGCGCTCGGCCAGTCGCCCCGCCGTCGGGGTCAGCCGGGGAAGGGCGCCCCCGGCTGGGCGTAGCGGATCCAGCAGATGACGGCGCACACGGCGCAGTAGGCCACCGAGATCCAGTACCAGGCGGTGGCGCCCAGCGAGGCGATGGCCACCCCCACGATGAAGGGGCCCAGCGACGCGACGGCGGCGGTGAAGCCGATGGCGCCGCCGGCCTGCCGCTTGGGCATGATCATGGGCATCTGCTTGAAGGTGCCGGCGTTGCCCAGCCCGGCGAAGAAGAACATCGCCAGCATGGACCACAGGAACCCGGGGAACTGGGCGGGGTCGGTGGGGTGGAGGAAGAAGGTCGTCGCCGCCAGGGTCGCACCCATGCCGACCACGGAGACCAGGGTCCACACGGCGCCGCCGAAGCGGTCGCACAGCGGCCCCCAGCACATGCGGACGACCGAGCCGATCAGCGGTCCCAGGAAGGCGTAGGTGGCGCCCAGCGGCAGGAGAGAGCTGTCGAAGGTGGCGGCCAGGGGCGAGCTCGGCCCGTAGGTGTTCTTGATCAGCAGCCCGAACTGGGCCGAGAAGCCGGAGAACAGGCCGAAGGTCGCCACGTACAGCAGGGTCATGTACCAGGTGTCGGGGTTGGAGAAGATGTCGATCTGCTGGCGGATGTTCGCCTTGACGGGCACGTCCTTGAGCAGGGCGAAGGCCAGGAGGGCGGCCACGATGGTCCAGGGGACGAAGAAGACGGCGATGTTGTGGACCCATACCGGGCCCTCGCCGGCACTCTGCGGCGCGATCCAGGTGATGCCGAACAGGCCGAAGCCCATGAGCCAGGGGCCTATGAGCTGGATGACGCTCATGCCCATGTTGCCCACGCCGGCCTGGAGGCCGAGGGCCGTGCCGGACAGGCGCTTGGGGAAGAAGTAGCCGGTAGAGGGCATGTAGCCGGAGAAGGAGCCGGCGCCAATGCCGCAGGCGAAGGACAGGCCCAGCAGCACCCCGAAGCCGGTGGTGCTGTCCTGCACGGCGAAGAACCAGCCGAGCATGGGCAGGGCGTAGAGCAGGGAGGAGTAGCCGACGAGCCTGCGCGTACCGATGATCGGCGGCAGGAACATGTAGATCAGGCGGATGAGCCCGGAGGACAGTCCCGGCATGGCGGCCAGCCAGTACAGCTGGCCCTCGGTGAGGCGGAAGCCGATCTCGTTGAGCTTGGGGGCGATGGCGCTGGGCAGGAACCACACGCAGAAGGCCAGGATCATCGAGTAGGTGGTGATGACCAGGGTCCGCCACGCGATGGAGGCGGACCAGCACTCCGGCTCCTCGGGGTTCCAGCCGGTCAGGACGCGGCCTGATGTGTCGAGCTTGCTCATGGGGCTCCTGTAGTTGAGGTGAGGACGGAGCGCGGTCGCGGGCCTCGGGCCGCGTCGTCCGGGGCGGGTGTCGCGAGACACGAGTCCTTGTGGCTCAGACCGACTTCATGATGCCGGATTCGGGGTGCGCGCCGCGTCGGTGCGGGCCGCGTCCCGTCATTCCAGTGGTTGTTGGGGAGTATTTTTTCACGGAAGACGCCGTATATAGCAAATGGCGTGTGCCCTAATACTGCGGCGGTGCGCCGTCGAGGCGGCCCCGTTACGGTGGCCTCATGCCTCAGAGCCCCGACAGCGCCCGTCCCGACCAGTCCTGCGACCCCGGACCCCGTCCGCACGAGGGCCGCCGGCCCTCCGCCGACGAGGTCGTCCAGAAGGCCCTGCAACCGCTGCCCGAGCCCGTCAAGGGCGCGGTCATCACCGTCTCGGACCGCTGCGCGAGCGGGGAGCGCGAGGACGCCTCCGGTCCTCTGGCCGTCCGGCTCCTGGCCGAGCACGACGTCGTCGTGGACAGGGCCCGCGTCGTGCCCGACGGGCCCGAGCCGGTGCGCGCCGCCATCAGGGCCGCCGTGGCGGACGGCGCCCGGGTCGTGCTCACCACCGGGGGCACCGGCGTCACCCCGCGCGACCTGACCCCCGAGGGCACCGCGCCCCTGCTGGTGGCGCGGCTGGAGGGCCTGGAGGCGCAGATCCGCGCCCACGGCCTGACCAAGACGCCGCTGGCCGGCCTGTCACGAGGGCTGGTGGGGGTCACCGGCCGCGGCGAGGACGGCGCGCTCGTGGTCAACGCGCCGGGATCGCGCGGCGGGGTCAAGGACACCGTGGCCGTCGTCGGCCCGCTCGTGCCGCACGTCCTCGAGCAGCTCGGCGGCGGGGACCACTGAGCCGTCACCGGGCCGCAGGCGCTGTACCGCCGGCGGCGCCACCCGCGCGGTCCCAGGCGCGCACGTCCTCCCAGGTGTCCAGGTCGCGGGCCGCGGCCCGCAGGCCGCCCAGGTCCACGCGGACGACCTCCAGGCCCCCCAGGGCCCGGCGCACGGAGACGTCCCG
>ERZ772945.2213-NODE-2213-length-12224-cov-4.096557_pt1 | contig 12224 bp, 11 predicted proteins | sample MGYA00511681_ERZ772945 | MGnify/ENA primary metagenome ERZ772945 (study PRJEB29015, sample SAMEA2737943) | human oral metagenome | biome: human oral; feature: human-associated habitat; material: dental | place: China | collected 2143 ... | reverse complement strand
AACCCATGAACCCGGCGTGAGAGGCCGGTGTCTTAACCGCTTGACGAAGGCGCCAAAGTCTTAGCAACGACATCTATTATATTATATCTCGTTGAGGTTGGCAAGACTTTTTTTGAGGCGTTCAAGGGAGACGTTCCTGCCGAGCAGCGTGAGAATTTCCGTTGCGCCGCCGGGGGTCACGGCCTTTCCTGCTGCTGCAATGCGCAGCACCCACATCGCAAGCCCTTTCTTGACGCCCGTTTCCTCGATGTAGGCGTTGAGCTTTTCGTAGAGTGCGGCATTGTTCCAGTCGTCGTCGCCGACCGTCTCGAGCAGGCCGATCATGGCGGGGAGAAGCTCCTTCGCCTTTTCCGGCGTGGCTTTGTTGCGCTTGTTCGTGTAAAGCGCGGCGTCGAATGCGGGCTGGCTGGTGAGAAACGCGATTTCCTGCGGCAGCTCAGAAAGGTGCGTGATGCGCGTCTTCAGGAGCGTGCAGAGCGTCGCGTAAGCCGATTCGAGATATTCGGGCAGGTCGCCGAAGTAGGGGCGCGCGAGCTTTTGGAATGCCTCGTCCTCCATCGCCTTCAGGTACTCGCCGTTGATCCAGCCGAGCTTTGCGTAGTCGAATACCGCTGGCGACTTCGAGAGCCCATCGAGGCGGAATGCTTCGATGAGTTCGTTCATCGAGAAGATCTCCTGGTTCGTCGTTTTTGGATTCCAACCGAGGAGTGCGACGTAGTTCGTGATGGCCTCGGGGAGGTAGCCTGCCTTTACGAGGTCTTCAAAGCTCGTCGCGCCGTGGCGCTTCGATAGCTTCGAGATGCTGCCGTCCTCGTTCTTGCCCATGACGGGGGCGAGGTGGATGAAGGTCGGCACATCCCAGCCAAAGCTTTCGTAGAGCAGGATGTACTTCGGGGTCGAGGTGATGAACTCCGCGCCGCGCATGATGTGCGTGATGCCCATGAGGTGATCGTCGATGACGTTGGCGAAATTGTACGTCGGCATGCCGTCGCGCTTTAAGAGGACTTGATCCTCAAGCTCCGCGTTTTGGATCGTGATGCTGCCGTGGAGCACGTCGAAGAACGTCGTCGCGCCTGTCAGCGGCATTTTTTGGCGGATGACGTAAGGGTCGCCTGCCGCGAGGTGCGCGTCGATGACGTCCTGCGGGAGATCGCGGCACGTGCGGTCATAGCCGCTGAATTCGCCTGCTGTGTGATCCTCCTCTGCGCAGAAGCAGTAGTAAGCGTGCCCGCTTTTTACGAGCTCCTCTGCGTATTTCTTGTAGAGATCCGTGCGCTCGCTCTGCACGTACGGCCCGCAGTCGCCGCCGAAGCCCGGCCCTTCGTCGGGATGGATGTGCGCGAGATCGAGCGTGCGGCGGATGAAGTCGACGGCATCCGCGACGTAGCGGCTGCGGTCGGTGTCCTCGATGCGCAGGATGAAGTCACCATGCTGCGCCTTCGCGTAGAGGTAGCCGTAAAGCGCCGTGCGCAGGTTTCCGATGTGCATGTAGCCCGTCGGGCTCGGAGCGAAACGGGTGCGAACTTTCTGCTCTGCCAAGATAAGATTCCTCCTAATAGACCAATACGATTTTCTTCATTATAGCGCGGTTGTTCGAAATTAGCTACAGGCAAGCAGGAAAAGAAAAGGTTGCCTAGACCTTTGAAATATGTATAATAAGGGATAGGACATATAGGAAATATGTGAATCTGATATAGGAAAGTCATATCCGAAGAGAGAGGATCGTTCATGGAAATCAAAGACATGCGCGCGTTTTATGCGATTGTCGAAGAAGGAAATATCAGCCATGCGGCGCAGCGGCTCGATATCGCGCAGCCGGCGCTCTCGCGGCAGATGAAGCGGCTTGAGATGTCGCTCGGCGTGCAGCTCTTCGAGCGCGGCAGCAGGCGCATCCGCCTGACGGACGCAGGAAGCGCGCTCTACGCGCGCGTCGAGCACATTCTCGGCATGGTCGACGGACGGTGCGCGAGATCACGGAAATCGGCTCCGGTGTCGCAGGCTCGGTGCGCATCGGCACGATCACGACGTCGGGGGCAATGCTCCTGCCGGAACTCATCACGGAGTTTCACAACCGCTACCCGCGCGTGACGTACCAGATTTGGGAAGCGGAAGGCGCGCGCATCATGGAACTCCTCGATAACCATGTCATCGAGATCGGCATTACGCGCACGCAGGTCGATGCAAAGGGCTACGACTCTATCGTGCTGCCGAATGAGCCGCTCGTCGTCATCATGGACCGCACACACGAGATTGGGCGTGCAGCGGATACGGTGCGGCTCACGGAACTCATGGATGCATCGCTCATTATCCCGCTTCGCTGGAAGAGCGTTTTCGTCACAAATTGCCGCAAGGCGGGCTTCGATCCGAACGTGGTCTGCGTCAGTGACAGCATCGTGCAGGATCTCCTGCTCGTGAAGATGGGCGTCGGGGCGGCGCTCCTGCCTGTTTCCTCGAAGACGCTCTTGACGGACGGCAACCTCATCTGCAAGCGCCTCGTCGAGCCGGAGATGCGCACGCATACGGTCGTCGCGTGGCTCAAGAACCACACGCTCTCCTCGTCGTGCGAGCGCCTCATACGCCTCTTTCGCGAGCTTTATATACAAAGAAAACCATGAAAGAACCAATAAAAAAACGCAAAAAAATACGTAAAAATCAGAGGCTTTTAATATTTTCATGATAATATGGATGCGATACAACGGATTTTGTTTTTTATCGTATATCCTTATCGTATATATTGTATGTTTAGGAGGAATTATTCGATGTCAGAACCCATTCGGATTTTTATTGTGGAGGATGAACGCCGCATCGCCCGTTTTTTGCAGATCGAGCTGGAGCATGAGGGCTTTTCGACGGAGATCGAGGAGGACGGGGCACGCGCATTTGAACGTCTCATGCAGGAGAGCTACGATCTCATCCTGCTCGATGTCATGCTGCCCGGCATGGATGGCATCACGATCTGCAAGCGCGTGCGCGAGGTATCGGATGTGCCAATCATCATGCTGACGGCAAAGGATGAGGTCGAAGACAAGGTCAACGGACTCGACTGCGGCGCGGATGACTACATGACGAAGCCGTTTGCGATGCAGGAGCTTCTCGCGCGCATCCGCAATGCGATGCGCCGCCATACGACGACGGATCATCTGCCAATCGATGAGAAGCTGCAGATCAGCGATCTCATCATGTACCCGGCACGCTACGAAGTGCAGGTCGGCACGGAACCCGTGCAGCTCACGCGCAAGGAGTTCTCCCTCCTCGAATTCATGCTGCGCAACAAGCGGCGCGTGCTTTCGCGCGATCAGATCCTTCAGCAGGTTTGGGGCTACGACTACAGCGGGGACACGAATGTCGTCGACGTTTACATTCGCTATCTGCGCGCTAAGATCGACGAACGTTTCCAAAAGAAATACATCTACACGATCCGCGGCGTAGGCTATGCGGTCAAGGATTGAGACGATCGGGCGCAGGGCTTGGATCTTTTTCGATCACGTGACGCAGATGCGCATCTCGGTCAAGATCACGCTTCTCTACGCCGCGATTCTCTTTATCGTGCTCCTGATCACGAGCGGCATTATGGGACTCGGGATCTACTTCTCGTTTTACCATCAGGCCGAGGTCGATATCACGTTCTGCATGGAGCGTATGAACGAGCGCCTTAAGACACAGCCGAACCTTCGCGATGTGCTGTCGCAGGACGATGCGCTCCTGCCGGGCGTCGTGCTGCGCGTGACGGATATGACGGGAAAGGTCGTCATGGAAAATGACATCATCTACCCGACGCTTCAGTCCATCGCGGAGCACAAGGTCATCAATCCGCCGATTTGGGCGAATCCCAATATGGAGGTCTCGGAATTTCCGCACCTTACGATCTACCATGCACAGGCCGATGTGTGGAGCGAAGGAAGGATGTACCGCGTCCACTTCCTGAAGACGATCACGGCGGATAAAAACTTTCTCGATCACTTGCAAAAGATCCTCTTTATCATCTTGCTGATGGGACTCGTGCTCGCCCTTTTGACAGGCTACGCGATGAGCAAGCGCATCCTGCATCCGATCCGCGCGATGATCCTCGCGACACGCAAGATCGAAGTCGAACGCCTCAATCATCGCATTGCCGTGCCGCCCGTGCACGATGACCTGCGAGAGCTCGCGGAGACGTTCAACCATATGCTCGATCGCCTTGAGACCGGCTTCAAGCAGCAGCAGCGTTTCGTCTCCGATGCCTCGCATGAGCTTCGGACACCGGTCACGGTCATCCTCGGCTACTCCGATATGCTCTCGCGCTGGGGACGCTCGGATGAAAACGTGCTGGAGGAGGGAATCGAATCGATTCGCTCCGAGGCGGAAGACATGCAGCAGCTCATTGAAAAACTGCTTTTCCTCGCGCGTGCCGACCAGAATCGGCAGGTGCTTCATAAGGAGCGCGTCAATCTCGCGAAACTCTTGCGCGATACGGCTCGCAAGCTCCAGCTCGTCACGAAGACGCACGGGATCACGCTCCTCAAAAATGACGAAGGGACAATCTTTGCCGATCGCGTGATGATTCTTCATATGATCCGCATTTTCCTCGAGAACAGCATCAAGTACACGCCGGAAGGCGGCCATATCACGATCGCTTCCGTGCGCTCGGCAGATGGGAAATCGATCGAGGTGACACTTGCCGACGACGGGATCGGCATCGCAAAGGAAGACCAGGAGAAGATCTTCATGCGGTTCTACCGCGTCGATGCGTCGCGGACGAAGAAGGCGGGGAGTCCCGGCGGCACGGGGCTCGGTCTTTCAATCGCCCGCTGGATCGCCGATCAGCACGGCATCGCGATACGCCTCGAGAGCGAGCTCGGCGCGGGCACGAAGATTCATCTCACGGTTCCGCTTGTGGGCGAAGCGGATCGTGCTGCCGCAGATGCGGAAGAAAAAACGGAAAGCAGCGCGTAGGGCGTTCCTCTATGCGCTGTTTTTTGTGCCTTGTGGCGAATGGGCGGGATTTGCTATAATGATCTTGCCTTTGGGACTTGTGAGGTGAGGGCATGATCAAAATTATTTTTTCAGACATGGATGGGACGCTGCTCGACGCAAATGGGAACGTGCCGGATGGATTTGCCGAAGTGGCAGCCGATCTGGCGCGGCGCGGCGTGCTTTTCGCCCCGTCTTCCGGTCGGCAGTACGATTCCCTGCGCGACAGTTTCGCGCCGTTTCCGCAGGATTTTCTCTACCTCGCGGAAAATGGGACGGTCGTCAAGCACAAGGATAAGCTCGTATTTCGCAGCCTGATGGATAAGGGCATTGCGGAAGAGATTCTCGCACGCGTCGAGCAGATGCCGGAAATCTACGGCGTCTTTTGCGGCACGAAGAGCGGCTATGTGTGCGAAGATGAATACGTTCCTGGCTTTCGGGACGAACTTCACCAATATTACACGAACACGACGGAGCTCCCCACGCTTCGCGACGTGCCGGACGAACCCGTCAAGGTATCGGTCTACGATCCGACGGGTCATGCCGATACGAGGATCTATCCCTACTTGAAGGAATTTGAGGATCGGGTGCAGGTCGTGCTCGCGAGCAAGAACTGGCTTGATGTCATGCGATTTGGCGCCAATAAGGGGGCGGCGGTGCGCGCCGTGCAGGAACGCTTCGGCATCGCGCCGGACGAATGTGCGGCGTTTGGCGATTACCTCAATGACACGGAAATGATGGGCGCAGTCACGTATAGCTTCGCGATGGCGAACGCACATCCGAAAATCAAGGAAATCGCGCGCTACGAAACGGCGAGCAACGTGGACGGCGGCGTGCTGAAAGGCATTCGCCGCCTCATGGAAGAAGGGCTGATCTAATGAGATGTGATTACCACATGCACTTTGAAAAGGGGGCGTATGACGAGAATTGGGCCGAGGGGTTCTTCGATGCGGCGAAGAAGCGCGGGCTCGGCGAGATCGGCATCTCGGAGCACAGCCATACATTCCCCGAGTTCGAGCCGCTCTACTATGAGGATCTGATCCTGGATGACAGCTTTGTCGGCTCCTTTCAGAAGAAGTGGCTCAAGACGAACAAGTTCAAGTACACGATCGACGAATACTTCGCGTTCATGCGTCGCCTGCAAAAGAAGCACGCCGTCAAGATCGGCATTGAGGTCTGCAATTTCCAGGATCAGAAGGCCGTCGCGCAGATCCTTCGCCGCTATCCGTTTGACTACCTCATCGGATCGGTTCACTTCCTGCACGGCTGGGCGTACGACTCCGCCGAGATCAAGTCGGAGTGGGCGAATCATCCGCTCGAAGAACTGTACGGCTGGTACGCCGAGGAAGTCGAAAAGCTTGCGGCGTCAGGGCTCTACGACGTGCTCGGACATCCGTTCAACATACGCCTCTTCAAGAATATTCCCGATTTCGATGTGCGTCCGTATCTTGAGCGCGTCGCGAAGGCGATGCGGGCGGCAGACATGGTGGTCGACGTCAATACGGGCACGCGCTACCGCTACCCGATCAAGGAGATTTCGCCCTATGCGGACTTTATGCGGGTCGCGGCGAAGTACGATCTGCCGATCATCACCACGTCCGATGCGCATCAGCCCGAAGACTGCGGTCGATACAACGCGGAAGCGGTCGATTATGCGAAGTCGTTCGGCTACGAGGGAACGATCCGATTCGATGGAAGAAAACGCGCATTTGAGCCGTTCGATCCGTGAGGGAGTTGCGCTCTGCCGGTTTGCTGCATCATGTCGTGCGATAGGATAAAAAATATACGAAACGCTTGACAATAGTAGGACGATTGTCTATACTATAACTAAGGAATGGGAGCAGGATTCAAGGGTTCCTTTCTGAAGGAAGTGTTGGTTCTGTATGAGGCAATAGTGACGTTACGGACGTGGCGTCGCATGATTGTCTAGCTAGACCCCGCAACCGCGCAGGACAAACACAAAACCTGCAGCAGCTCATGCGATGAGACCGCTGGAGAAGACTTGGTTTTCTCGTATATCTACTTGGTATATCGCTCGAAGCTGTGATCGTGCGAGGAGAGATGATCATGATGGTGCTGCTTCTGCGCGAATGTGTACAGCCGCGTGCTCGCGTATGAAAGACAGCTTGCAAGAGGTAGCGGACTTGATGGTCGTAGATGGCCGCCGCTGCTTGCCATGAGATGGTCGACCTTTCTCAAGCTGACCGCAAGTCGAATGGGTGTAAGGTAGTAGCGATTTAGCTCGATAGCCGTATGAATGTGCGGAGCTGTCGAAATCGTCCGTAACGCATTTATTGCAAAGTAAAGGGCATCGCTTATGCGATGCCCTTTTGCTTGGCCTTTTTTAGTGTTTCATCTGAGACGGCGCTTTCGGGATGTCGAGCTCGACAGCCATGACCGCCTCTGCGCGCTTCCGCATGTCGGCAGACGATATGCGGGACCAAACCTTCTGAACGGTTTTTTTGAACGCGTCGCCGGCCGGTTCGTCGTCCGCCCCATTCTCGACGTAGTCGCGCAGGACGTACTGGAATCCCTCGTTCATCGGAACGTCGCGCTGGGCGAGCAGGATCCGAAGGTTCGAGTCGACGAGGTAGAGATGCAGGATGCCTTCATCGAGACTCTTGCCCGTCGGCTGATGCTCTGCAGGGATCGTGTGCAGGGAGAGCGGAGCGTCGCCCCAGCCCTCCTTGAATATGCCGTCGATCTTGTAGAGCAGGAAGAGGATCCCGTTCTCCTTGTAGAGCGCAAACTCCATCGCACCCGTACGAAATGCCTCATGTGCGATGACGTCGGTATGGGCGAGCTGCAGGATGAACATCGTGCCGTTCGCGTCGACTTGGAAGAGTCCGCCGTCTCCTTGCTCGTGGATGGCCAAGGGGAATGTTTGTCCGATTTCAAAACGCGTGTAGTTGCTCATGCCTCTCCTTAGCGAGCACAGTAGCTTCCACAGCCGCGGCGTGGGCCGCAGTAACCGTAATCGCTGCCAGAGCTTGTGTAGCAGCTTGCGGACGAATCGCAGTAGCCGCTGTCATTCGGCTGGCAGTACGCATCCGACTGTGCCGCATAAGTCGGCACGGCGATTGCGATGAGAACACCAAGAATAAGCAATACTTTTTTCATTGTAATCTCCCCATTTCATTTTTTCCCTATTATACCATAGTTCGGAATAAAAGAAAATGTGCGTATAACTTTTCTTTCTTGGCAGGAAGATTTGCGCAAGAACCGAATAGGATAGGGGAGCAGAGAAGACACAAGGCAATCGATTCAAATGGAGAGGAATGCGATATGAAGATTTTGGTCACGGGCGCTACGGGACAGCTTGGACATGACTGCGTACTCGCGCTGCGGGAGCGCGGCCATGAAGTGCGCGGCGTATCGAGCCGCGAATGCCCCTTGACAGATGAGCGAGCGGTGCACTCCTGCATCGAGGCATTCCGTCCGAACGCCGTGATCCACGCTGCCGCATATACGGCGGTCGACAAAGCAGAGGATGAGCCTGCGCTTTGCATGGCGGTCAACGCAATGGGCACGGAGCACGTTGCCGCCGCCTGCCGTGCGGCAGGCGCGACGCTTCTCTACATCAGCACGGACTACGTGTTCCCCGGGACGGGCACGGCGGCGTACGAGGTTGGTGCAGAGAAGGGACCGCTGAATGTCTACGGCAAGTCGAAGCTCGCGGGCGAGGAAGCCGTCATGCGCCTTTGCCCGCAGTCGTTCATCGTGCGCGTTTCATGGGTCTTTGGCATAGGCGGCAAGAATTTCATTCGCACGATGCTGAAGCTCGCCGAGACGCATGAGGAAGTTTCCGTCGTCGATGACCAGGTCGGATCGCCCACCTACACGCGCGACCTTTCCAATCTGCTCGCCGATATGATCGAGACGCGCCGCTTTGGCATCTACCATGCGACGAATGAAGGCTTTTGTTCGTGGGCGGAGGTCGCGGCAGAGGCCTTTCGGCAGGCGGGCAGGAAGACGCGCGTCATTCCCGTCCCTTCGACGGCGTATCCGACGAAGGCGAAGCGTCCGCGCAATTCGCGCCTCAAGAAGGATTCCCTCGACCGCGCGAATTTTTCGCGGCTGCCGCGATGGAAGGACGCAATCGGGCGCTACCTCATCGAGCTAAGCGAAGCGCACGGATTGGATGGAGCGGACTGAGCGCATCGCGCGGATCAGGCGTTCGCGCATGGCACGCGTGCCCGCATTTGGCGCATGCCCAGGATCGGGCAGGCCGAAAAATCCCGTGCCACGCTTGCATGGGCAGATTGTTTGGTGTATACTAACAAGCGTACTTTATCCGTATGCAATAGACAATCTGTAAGGAGGATTCTTATGTTTAGGACCATCGGGCGAAAGTACCGGGAAACCGCTCTCATCAAGCTCATTGCTGTCGGACTCATCGTCGGCATCATCATCGCGCTCGTTTTCCCCGGTGCAGTGCCCGTCATTTCAATTTTCGGCGATCTCTTCGTCCGTGCGCTCAAAGGCGTCGCACCGATTCTCGTCTTCGTGCTCGTCATGAACGCCATGGCGCAGAAGAACGCCGATGCGAGCGCATCGATGAAGCCAATCGTGCGCCTCTATATCGTCGCGACGTTCATCGCGTCGCTCGTCGCCGTCGGTTTCTCGTTCGCGTTCCCGACCATGCTTCACCTGCAGGTCGCGGATGCGCATCTCGCGCCGCCGTCCGGCATCGCAGAGGTGCTTCACAACCTCATCATTTCCATCGTCGACAACCCGATCCATGCGATTGCAACGGCGAACTACATCGGTATCCTCGCATGGGCGCTGCTCTCCGGCATCGCGCTCCATGCGGCGAAGGATTCGACGAAGGAAATGATCCTGGATCTCGCGAAGATGGTCACGAAGCTCGTCCACTGGGTCATTCGCTTCGCGCCGTTCGGCATCATGGGGCTTGTCGCGAGTTCCATCGAGCAGAACGGCATCGATGCGCTCATCGGCTACGCGCGCATCCTCGGCGTGCTGCTTGGCGCGTTCTTCTCGGTTGCGCTCATCATGAACCCGATCATCGTCTACCTGCACATCCATCGCAACCCGTATCCGCTCGTTTGGGTGACGCTTCGTGAAAGCGGGCTCTACGCGTTCTTCACGCGCAGCTCGGCGGCGAATATCCCCGTCAACCTATCGCTTTGCAAGCGTCTCGGGCTCAATCCGGATACGTACTCGATCTCGATCCCGCTCGGCGCGACGATCAACATGAGCGGTGCCGCGATCACGATCGCAGTGCTCTCGCTCGCTGCTGCGCATACGCTCGGCATTTCCGTCGACTTGCCGACCGCGCTCCTGCTCTGCATCATCGCGACCGTCGGTGCCTGCGGCGCATCGGGCGTTGCGGGCGGCTCGCTGCTGCTCATCCCCGTCGCCTGCGCGTCGTTCGGCATTTCGAACGACATCGCGATGCAGGTCGTCGGCGTCGGCTTCATCATCGGCGTGTTGCAGGATTCGTGCGAGACGGCGCTCAATAGCTCGAGCGACGTTCTCTTCACGGCGACAGCGGAATACGCCGAGCGCGCGAAGGAGGGCACGCTCCGAGCCGAGGACATGGTGCCGCATAATTAAAATCGCCAATCGCTGCATTGGACTATTGAAATGGGAAATGCCCTCCCGTTCCGCTGGAACAGGAGGGTGTTTTTGCATGGTGCGTTCGTCCACGCAATAAACGTGGCTCACCTTGTGCGGAACGTGTCCCATGCGTCCTAACCGGCATGCGTTTCTTTCCATTCCTTATAATCAGTCTATATGGCAGCATGATAAAGCTGGATTTTCCATATTCGGCTGACGCAGGGGCGCGAATGGATGCCATTTTATGGTATAATGAAAAGGATAGCATGATTTAGGAGGCGATTTTGTGGCTGAGGCGATACGGCCGGAGCTGCTGCAGTTCCTTCAGGGCGAAGTCCCGCCTGCACGCGTGCTCGTCATCGAGAGTCTTTCTTACCTGCCCCGGCTCAGGCAGATGTATCCCGAAGCGGCGCTCTTTGCCGTGGCGGCAGATGGCTCCGCCTTTTTGGATCCTGCCTGCGCGAATCTTTCCGTCGTCTTTACGGAACTCGACTACATCGAAGAAGCGCTTCCCTTTGCGCATGAGTCCTTCGATTACATCATCGCCGATCTTGCGCTTGAGCAGGCGGGCAACCCACAGGATATCGCGGCGGGATTTTCCCTCTTTCTCAAGCAAACGGGAAGCCTCCTGACGAGCTTTCGCAACATTCGGCACTGGTCGGTCCTCAAGGACTTGATGGAAGGGCATTACTACCATGTCGTCTCGCGTCTCTTTGCGCGGTGCGAGTTCGAGAATCTCCTATATGCCTCGTTTTACAAGAGCGTTCGCATTATTCCGCAAACGCGTTTTGCGGATGACGGGGACGATGTCGTGGAGCGGCTCATGGCCGCAGGCTTTGAAAATGGCCGCGACGATCTCAATACGGAATTTTGGCTCGTGCGCGCGGATCGCTCCATGCCGGAGATGTCGCTCCTCAAATCGCTTTACACGAAGGGGGATCGAGCGGAGCTGTCGCGCCTCCTGCACCGCATTGAGTATGCGGTCGGCGAGGAGACGGCCGCGCGTGACTTTTGGGCGCTTTATCGAACGCTCGGGCTTTTCCCCGACTACGTTGCACAGTTTGTGCAGGAAGCCGTGTATCATCACGTGCCGTTTTACCGTGTGCTCCTTCGCCACAGCGAAGGTTTTGCATCGGAACTTCTTGCGATTCTCACGGCAGCGCAGGAGGACGCAGGAGAAGCGGACCGAGAGGCATTGAACCTCCTGCACCAGGAGGCCGTGCTTTTAGCGGAAAGGGAAATTGGCGATGGCGGAGCGCAATGACAGCGCGCGCAGGCTTGACGAAGGGAAGGTCGCCTTCGTTACCTGCGTCAATGATGAAGCATGGTACCAAGAGGCGCGCGCTTATATGGAGAGCCTCGATGTGCCTGCCGGCATGAAGACGGAATTCATCCCCGTGCGCCAGGCGGCATCGATGTGTGCGGGCTACGAGGAGGGACGGCTCGCATCGGATGCGAAGTACAAGGTCTACCTGCATCAGGATACGCTCGTCGTCAATAAGTCGCTCATCGCGGATCTCCTCGATCTCTTTGCCGATGCGACGATCGGCGCGGTCGGCGTCATCGGCTGCCGCAGCCTGCCGAAGAGCGGGATATGGTGGGACGGCATGCGCAACTATGGGCGCGTCCTGCACGCCTGCGAGCCGGAAAGCGTCGTCGATTCCGAGTGCATGGAGCCGGACGGCGACTATATG
>ERZ772945.2211-NODE-2211-length-12239-cov-2.423835_pt1 | contig 12239 bp, 10 predicted proteins | sample MGYA00511681_ERZ772945 | MGnify/ENA primary metagenome ERZ772945 (study PRJEB29015, sample SAMEA2737943) | human oral metagenome | biome: human oral; feature: human-associated habitat; material: dental | place: China | collected 2143 ... | reverse complement strand
GACTCACAAATCATTCACGCTATTTCACCTTTTCTTGAACCTTGGGGATAGATTTATGAAAAAACTCATAGGCTTTTGAGAGTAGGTTTAGAATGTTTCTTTTCTATATCCCAAACATACATTCGTTTAAGTCCTGATGGGTGGATTTTTTTGCTCTGTTGGTTTTCCGAGTTTCTTAAAGGTGTTATGAACTTAGATACTTTTATTTGTGGTTTGAAAAATCTATTTTGTTTCTTGTTCACGAAACTGCTTCAATTTCTTTTCTATAAATGCAAAGTCGTTGATTGCTCTTATTTTATCTTTTGCACGGTCGTACTTTTCTCTCCATTTTCTTACTCCGAAAAGATAAAATTTTAAGCCTTCAGGGGTTAAATCTCCTACCTTGATTTGCGATTCTTCTGTTGCTTGTTCATCTGTCTTCAATATTTCGGTCGTGGTAAATCCATTGTCTTGGAGAAAATGAACATAATTCTCGAAAAAACGAAATTGTTCTTCTCTGAATTCTTTAGTGGCATATCTTGGTGATGATACTGGAGAATTTAATATCCATGATAATCTTTCTACAACTCTTTCTTTATCCATGTTTAAGGGCAATAATGATGTTTTTAATCTTTTTGAAGTTCTAAATTAAAAGGGCTGAATAACTATTAAGATAAATCCAGCCCTTTATTAAACTACTTTCTTAATGATTGTTGAAAGTAATATGTTTGTTTTTGGGAATTACCAAAGGTCTAAACGCTGTTCTTTTGGCAAGTACAGCTTGTCGCCAGGCTTCACATTGAAAGCATCGTACCATGCGTCGATGTGTGGCAAAGCACCATTTACGCGCCATTCGCCTAACGAGTGTGGGTCGCTCTTAGTACGATTGCGTATTTCAGCTTCAGTAATGTTAGCTGCCCATACACCTGAATAAGCAAGGAAGAAACGCTGTTCTGGTGTGAAACCAAAGATGTTTTGCGACTTTTTGCCCTTCATTGCATTTTTCAAAGCATTGTAAGCCACCATTAAACCTCCGTGATCGGCAAGGTTTTCACCCATAGTAAGGTTTCCATTTGCTTTGAGGTCAGGAAGTACACTAATGTTGCTGAAGAATTCACCGAATGGAGTAGTGCGAGCTTTAAACTTGTCGCCATCTCCCTTAGCCCACCAGTCTCTCATGTTTCCGTCCTTATCGTAATTACGACCATTGTCGTCGAAACCATGAGTCATTTCGTGTCCAATTACAACACCGATAGCTCCATAGTTGAAGGCGTCGTCAGCAGTCGGGTCGAAGAATGGGTACTGAAGAATACCTGCAGGGAAACAAATCTCGTTAGTGGTAGGGTTGTAATATGCGTTTACAGTTTGTGGAGTCATATACCACTTATCCTTATCAACTGGTTTGCCAGCAGTTTCGTCGAGATTTACCTTATGCCAGAACTTACGGCAGTTCATAACATTATCGTAATACGACTTGCTTGGGTCAATGGTAAGTGAGCTTAAATCTTGCCACTTGTTAGGATAACCAACCTTAACGTAGAAAGTAGACAACTTTTCGAGTGCAGCCTTCTTAGTTTCTTCGCTCATCCAACTTTGTGCTTTGATGCGCTCAGCCAAACTAACCTCAAGATTTTTGATGAGTTGCTCCATGCGTTGTTTGCTGCTTGCAGGGAAATAACGTTCGCAATATATTTTGCCGAGTGCTTCGCCCATTTGACTTTCAATCTGTTGTGTAGCACGTTTCCAACGTGGATAATCTTGCTTTGTGCCACGCATTGTCTTACTGAAGAAGTTGAAGTATTCAGCACGGACGTCATCGCTGAGATAGTTTGCAGCTTCAAGAATAACCTCCCACTCCATACGAGCACGAAGTTCGTTTGCAGTTTCAGTCTCTATCAACTTGTCTACACCTACTAAGAAGTTAGGCTGACCAACCACCATTTCCTGTATATCAGCAGACTTTACCCCGTCGGCATTAAGCAATTGTTCCAAACGAATATTAGGATATTTAGCCTTAAAGTCTGCCAATGTCATCTTGTTATAATTAGCAGCAGCATCGCGAAGCTCTGTTCTGCTCTTTGAAATCAGTGCAATAGCTGTTTCATAACGCATAATATAGTTACTATTCTGTTCAGCTTGAGCCTTAGAGAAACCGAAAAGTTCAAACATATTTACAATGAACTTCTTAAACGCATTACGTATTTCGGTTGTTGACTTATCGTTGTCAAGATAGTAATCCTTCTGACCTAAAGTTAAACCACTCTGACTAACGTTAAGAATATTCATCTTCGCGTTCTTCTCATCAGCACCAAATCCATAGCTGATAGGCAAGCCATAGCTTTGACTTGCATATTTCAACTGAATCTTACGTAGGTCTACTAAAGTCTTAGCATTCTCAATTTCGTTGAGCAATGGCATTACTGGGGCAACACCTTCTTTATTTCTACGCACAGAGTCCATAGCGAGTTTATAAAAATCGCTCATCTTTTGTTCAACACTTCCTGGCTTAGCCTTAGTCTTGAGCAAGCTTGTAAGAATAGTGTTGATACGCTTGTTGTTGTTTTCGCCCAATTGGTCGAATGCACCATAACGTGAGTAAGCTGCAGGCAATGGATTGTTTTTTTGCCAGCCACCAGTCGCAAACTGATAGAAATCATCAGCTGGACGTACCGATTTATCGAGATTGCTTTCCTTTATACCAGCTTGTTTTTGAGCAAAACCAGTCATAGGAACAGCAGCAATCATCATCATCGGTAAGATTGTCTTAATGTTCATTTTAAATGATTTTAGTTTAAAACTTCTCGTTAATATATCACCTTTAAAACTAAACGCATGTTCTACAAGTTCAATATAAACGAAAAAGATTGTTGATTTATTTATTGAATTTAATTACTTTTCCTTATTCATCGAGCAACCTTTCCAACGCTTCTGAAAGCTCAAGCCATTGCTCGTTTTCTTTATCTAAATGGCGTTGCAAATCAGTGTACTCGGTAACAAGTTCCATATTCGATGCATTCTCTGCTACCATCAGCAGTTCGTCAAGCTCAGCTTTGCGTTCTTCCATTTTGGCTATCTTCTTTTCAGAGTCTTCTACTGCACGCTGTGCTTTCCTTATTTTCTTCTGTTGTTCTTTGCGTTCTGCATACGATACTGCACCAGATGAAGGTTGAGCTGCCGTTTCTTGCTTTGCATTTTGTATATTTTCTGCTTCAGCTGCAATATTGTTTGCGCTTGCTTTACTCAAACTTTCTTGTATTGTTTCAGCATTATGAGCACGTAGATAGTCGTAAATTCCACCTAAATGTTCGCGGACTTTACCACCGCCAAATTCATAAACCTTACTTACTAAACCATCAAGAAATTCTCTGTCGTGCGAAACAATAATGGCTGTTCCATCGAAAGCTTTAATAGCTTCTTTCAAAACCTCTTTCGACGTAATATCCAAGTGATTTGTAGGTTCGTCCAGAATTAAAAGATTAACAGGTTCCAATAATAGTTTTATCATTGCTAAACGTGAACGTTCGCCACCAGAAAGTACTTTAACTTTCTTCTCTGACGTTTCTCCACCAAACATAAAAGCACCTAAAAGGTCGTTAATCTTCAAACGCATATCGCCTTTTGCCACTTGGTCTATGGTTTCAAAAATAGTTAGATTCTCATCTAAAAGTTGAGCCTGATTTTGTGCGAAATAACCTATCTGAACATTATGCCCTATCTTTAAGTTACCATCGAATGGTATTTCTCCCATTATACACTTCACAAGTGTAGACTTTCCTTCACCATTCTTACCTACAAAAGCAACTTTCTCGCCTCGCTTAATGGTCATATCTACCTTATCGAATACTAGTCGTGGGGGATATTCTTTACGCACATTGTCGCATATAACTGGATAATCACCGCTTCGTAAGCACGGTGGAAACTTTAAGCGCATTGCTGAATTGTCCACCTCATCTACCTCTATAGGTACTATTTTCTCCAATTGCTTAATACGTTGCTGCACCTGTACAGCCTTTGATGCCTGATAACGAAATCTATCTATAAAAGCTTTTATATCTGCTATTTCTTTTTGTTGATTTTCGTATGCACGCATTTGCTGCTCTCTACGTTCTTTGCGTAAAACGAGATACTCATCGTATTTCACTTTGTAATCCTCTACCCTGCCACATGTTATTTCTAATGTACGGTTAGTTACATTATTAATAAATGCACGGTCGTGAGATACTAACACTACAGCTTTGGCACTTTGAGCAAGAAATTGTTCTAACCATTGTATAGACTCAATGTCCAAATGGTTGGTTGGCTCATCAAGTAATAGTACATCGGGGCGGCGTAAAAGTATCTTTGCCAACTCTATACGCATACGCCAACCACCAGAGAATTCAGACGTAGGACGATCGAAATCTGTACGTTCAAAGCCTAACCCTGTCAGTGTCCGCTCTATTTCTGCTTCGTAGTTTTCACCGCCAAGTAACATAAAACGTTCATGCTCCTGCGTAAATTTTTCGACCAATTCAGCATAACTTGCACTTTCATAGTCGGTACGTTCAGCCATTTCTTGCTGCATACGCTCCAACTTTTCTTTCATTTTGGTAGCATCTGCAAATGCCTTACGTGTTTCTTCCTTTACCGTAGTATCGTCAGATAGCTTCATTACCTGTGGTAGATAGCCTATGGTGGTATCATTTGGAACAGCTACTACACCTGCTGTGGGACGTTGTAAACCACAGAGTATTTTAAGCATTGTAGATTTTCCCGCACCATTTTTACCTACCAATGCTATGCGATCGCGGTCGTTTACCACGAAAGAAACATCATGAAAGAGTGGCTTTACAGCAAACTCAACTTTTAAACCTTCAATTGACAGCATCTATTTTTCGTTTTCTCCCTAATTAACGATTGCAAAGATACGCAATAATTTCGTAATTCTTAGTAGGCAATCTTACTTTTATCCATATAGTGAGTTTGGTTTACAAGTAGGTATCACAAGAAAGTGTATGATTATATAGGGATATTATAAGAAAAAGATTGTTAAATTGAGAAAAGACTCAATAGAAAATAGATGGGAATACTTTTAATAAGAAAAGGCTTATAATGTATTCCATTTATACATAAATTAAAATTAATAATCTATTGTAAATATGACACTTATAAAGTATAGTTAAATTAAAAAAATACAGATATTATAAGGCATATATCTTAAGCTGAATAAATATATTTTGCGTATTACAGTATAGACTCATAACAGTTGTAGTTTTTTGTGATATCTAATTTGTTACTGATAGACGTCTGAAACGAAACTCATAGATATCTGTAACGAAACTTACAGATATCTGAAACAAAAGTAACAAAATTAGGAATATTATATTTGTTTTATACGTAAATAATAGATACGACTAATAAATCTTCCACTATATTCTTATTAAGTCTACATAGTCGATATACTAGATCGATTATATAGGCGTATACAATTTTAAATTGGTTGTTTAATATTCTTCATACTCAAACCTATTCTATTTCGCTTAGAATCTATCTCTATAACCTTAACATATATGTGTTGATGCAAATGTGCAATAGTGTTAGGATTAGAAACAAACTTACTATTTAATTGTGAGATGTGTACAAGCCCATCTTGGTGAATCCCAACATCTACAAAGACACCAAAGTTTGTTATATTAGTTACTATTCCAGGCAATTCCATACCTTCTTTAAGGTCTGCAATTGTATGCACAGATTTATCGAATTCAAATTCTTTCAACTGTTCACGTGGGTCTCGTCCAGGTTTCTCTAATTCGTGCAAAATATCATTCAGTGTTAGTAAACCAACTTCGGTTGATACAAATTCTTCTAGGTTGATATGTTCTAACAGTTTCTTATTGTTTATAAGTTCCTTTACCGTACAATTTTTATTTTTTGCCATAGCTTCAACAATATGATAGCTTTCAGGGTGTACAGCCGAATTGTCGAGTGGATTCTTTGCGTTTGGTATTCGTAAAAAACCTGCACTTTGCTGATATGCCACTGTTCCAAGTCGAGGAACCTTCTTTAGTTGTGTACGCGATGTAAAAGCACCGTGTTCTTTTCTATAATCAACTATATTCTGTGCTAATACTGAACCCAATCCACTAACATACATCAATAAGTGTTTTGATGCTGTATTAAGATTCACACCTACTTGATTCACACAGCTTTCTACAGTTAAGTCTAAAGAACGCCGTAGTTCAGCCTGGTCTACATCGTGCTGATACTGTCCGACGCCAATACTTTTAGGATCTATCTTCACAAGTTCTGCCAATGGGTCTATTAGTCTCCTACCTATAGATACGGCTCCTCGTGTTGTTACATCTTCATTAGGAAATTCTTCTCGCGCAATAGCAGAAGCCGAATAAATAGAAGCGCCATCTTCGCTTACGACAAATACTTTTGGAGTTTCTTTCCCAGCTTCAGATAAATGTGTTATACAATCGGTAACAAATTCTTTCGACTCTCTACTCGCTGTTCCGTTTCCTATAGCTATCGCTTCTATGTGATATTGATTTATCATACGCATCATAGCCACTGTTGCCTGTGCGTAGAGTCGCTTTGGTGGATGTGGATAGATTATCTCGTGATGTAACAGATTTCCTTGTGCATCTAAACAAGCTATTTTGCAACCATTGCTATAACCCGGATCAAGAGCCAAAACTCTTTTCTGACCGAGTGGAGCAGACAGTAACAGTTGGCGCAAATTCTCAGTAAATACCTTTATAGCGTCCTCATCGGCTTTCTCTTTACTTAATCGGGCAAATTCATTCTCGATGCTTGGATTAATTAAACGTTTAAAACTATCTTCAATAGCTTCAGCTACTAAAGTTTGGCAAGCCCCTTTACCATGTACAAACTGCCGATTCAATCGTTCAATACAATCCTTTTCATCAATCGAAATGCTAACACGCAGTATTCCAAGAGTTTCGCCTCTTCGCATAGCTAATAGCCTATGACTGTTGCAGCTTCGCAATGGTTCTGAAAAATCAAAGTAGTCAGAAAACTTCTGTGCCACATCAGTACTTTTCATCTTTTTTATAACCATAGAAGATAACACAGCCTCTCGCTTATACATATTACGCACAGTATTCCGTGCCTGCTGGTTTTCACTCACCATTTCGGCAATAATATCTTTTGCTCCTTGTAGCGCTGCTATCTCGTTTTCCACATTCCCTCTTACGAAACGCTTACTTGCAACTATTGGATTCTGTTCTTTCTGCATCAATAACAACATAGACAATGACTCAAGTCCCTGTTCACGTGCTATTTGAGCTTTAGTTCTTCGTTTGGGCTTAAATGGCAAATACAAGTCTTCCAACACCGTATTATCCCAACAATCTGCAATTTTATTTTCCAAATCGTTGGTAAGCTTTCCTTGTTCACCTATTGTTCTTAAAATAGTATCCTTACGTTTATCTATTTCTATCAGACGCACGTTCATTTCTGCAATATGTGTAATTTGCAGCTCATCGAGGTTTCCCGTACGTTCCTTTCGATATCTTGCAATAAAAGGAATAGTACAGCCTTCTTTCAATAGCGTTAATGTTGCATCAACATTTCGTTCAGGTAAATTAAGCGTTTTTGCTATATGTTTTGTATATGTGTTCATTTTCTAACTTTTGGTTGGATGCAAATTTACATAGAAATCTTGAAATATAGGAGTATTTACTTACACTAAGTAACTCTTATATGATATATTTCTAATTAGTAGTATGTTGTATATTGTGGCTACCAAAAAGTTTCCATCTTATATTACTTCACCTATTCTGTCTACGCTAAAATGGTTATGTAGAGTACTTCTTTTGTATTTTAGAAATGAAAGATAGAGAAGTGGGAATAATGCTAAAAGTTATTACAGTAATTGTATGTCTATACGCTCAAACAATAGAGCTATGCAAACTAAATTAACTCTCTAATTATATTTTGTAGCTACATTCCTTTTCCATTTATTATTTTATATCTACCTTTGTATTATAAAAGCTAACAAGATATAACTATTTATGAAAGTAGGATTATTTATTCCATGCTATGTTGATACTTTATATCCAGAGGTAGGCATTGCCACTTATAAACTTCTACGTGGGTTGAACCTTGATGTAGAGTATCCAGAACGGCAGACTTGTTGTGGACAACCAATGGCGAATGGTGGTTTCCAACGTATGTCGAAGAATTTAGTTGAAAAATTTGAAGATGTGTTTAAGGATTATGATTATATAGTAACTCCAAGTGTTTCATGTGCAGCTTTTGTACAGTTCAACCACCCGCAACTTCATAAACATAAATGTTCTACACCAGAGAAAACGTTAGAGTTGGTGCAATTCTTACACGATGTCTTAAAAGTTAAGCAGCTTCCAGGAAAGTTTGAACATATAGTTTCAGTTCATAATTCGTGTCATGGAGTACGCGAGCTACGATTGAGCTCACCATCAGAAGAACATATTCCAAGATATAGCAAGATAGTAGATCTTCTAAGTCTAAAAGAAGGTATAACGGTAAAAGAACCAGAACGTATAGACGAATGCTGTGGATTTGGCGGTATGTTTGCTATAGAAGAACCAGATGTAAGTAGCCGTATGGGCGACGATAAAGTAAAACGCCACATAGCTACAGGTGCTGAATTTATTACTGGATCAGACTCATCTTGTTTAATGCACATGCAAGGAATTGCACACAAAAAGCACTACAATATTCAATTTAAGCACATTGCTGAGATTTTAGCAGCTGGTATTTAGGTTATAACGAAGAAATAATAGAGATGGCAACAAGTCATGCAAAGAAAGCGGCAAAGTTTATATCAGACCCCGAAAGAGTAACCCGACACGACCAAACGTTTTGGGGACTTAGAGAAAAACGAGATATACAAGCAGCAATGCTTCCCGAATGGGAAGATTTAAGAGAACATGCGAGCGAGATAAAGGAGCACACACTAACACATTTGGCTGATTATCTAGACGAATTCGCAAGAAACTTAGAGAGCAATGGTGTTATTGTTCATTGGGCAAAAGATGCCCAAGAATTTAACGAGATTGCATACAGCATATTAGCAGAGCATAATGTGAAGAAGCTGGTGAAGTCTAAATCGATGCTAACTGAAGAGTGTGAAATGAACAAATACCTTATAGCAAAAGGTATTGATGTCGTAGAAACCGACTTGGGCGAGCGCATATTGCAGCTGATGAACTTAAAACCTGCACACATAGTGGTTCCGGCAGCTCATATTACACGCGATGAAGTTGGTGAATTGTTCGAGAAAGATGGTATATCAAAGGATATAGGTAATCACGATCCCACCTATCTAACACAATGCGCACGCTATAGTCTACGGCAAGAATTTATAGAAGCTGATGCTGGTATGACGGGCTGCAACTTTGGTGTAGCTTCAACGGGCGATTGTGTGGTGTGCACAAACGAAGGAAATGCTGATATGAGTACTTCCATTCCAAAACTGCATATAGTGTCAATGGGTATAGATAAGGTTATTCCAAACTATGATGCACTGGCTGTATTCCAACGCCTATTGGCCCGAAGCGCAACCGGACAGCTTTCTGTATCCTTTACTTCTCAGTTTCGTAAAGCTCGTCCAGGAGCAGAAATGCACGTTATTTTGGTAGACAACGGACGAAGCAATATTATAGCAGACCAATTGCACTGGCGAACAGCTAAATGCATTCGTTGTGGTGCATGTATGAATACATGCCCTGTTTATCGCCGTTCAATGGGCTATTCATACAATTATTTTATTCCTGGACCAATAGGGATTAATCTTGGAATGGTACACAATCCGAAAAAACACAGTGGAAATGTTTCAGCTTGCTCACTCTGTTTAAGCTGCGACCTTGTTTGTCCAGTAAAAGTGGCACCTGGTAGCCAAATTTATTATTGGCGTCAAGCTTTGGAGGGATTTGGTACAGAAAATAAAGAGAAAAAATATATGTCGGTTGCAATGACCGAACTATACGAACACCCTGCAATTTACAGCGTTGCTACAAAATATGCGCATTTCGCTAATATTATCCCACAAAAAATGATGGATGTAAAACTGAATCCATGGAGTGTGGGACACGATATGCCACACTTCCCTAAGAAAACATTCCATACACTTTATAAACAAATGATGGAAGAAGAAAAAGAGAAAGAGAAGGGAATAAAATAATGTATTATGGTTTCATAAACGAAGACCAAGATGAAGAAAGAAGAATTACTCGATAAATTACGTCGTAACATCACACAGCAATTCGATATGCCAACCAAGCCTGTACAAGGAATTATTTACACCGATGTTGTAAAAGAGTTCATAGGTATGTCTAAGACAGTTGGCTCAAAGGTAATAGAGGTGAAGAAAGGAGACAACCTAAACGTTGTAATAAGGGAAGCCTGTCCCAATGCAAAAATATTTGCATCGAACGTAGAGGGGATTGAAGCTGATTTAAATCCAGATACTATCGCTTCTGCAGCCGATTTAAATGGAACAGACGTAGGCATTGTACAAGGAGAGGTTGGAGTTGCAGAAAATGGTTGTATATGGATACCGCAAACAATGAAAGAGCGCGCCGTATGCTTTATTTCAGAAGAATTAGTCATCTTGCTCAGTAAAAGCAATGTTGTTAATAACATGCATGAAGCTTACAAACGTATAAAGATGACTAATTATGGATATGGTGTCTTTATTTCAGGACCAAGCAAGACTGCTGACATAGAGCAAGCATTAGTAATGGGTGCACAAGCAGCTCGTGGTGTTACGGTTATTCTTATAGAATAAGTAAAGTAGTATAGAAAGAAATAATTCAGCGCACCAGTTTCTTCGCAGGCATACAACGAATGGACCATATAGACAATGGGTACAAAAATTTTATGTGTATATGCTGGTATGGTGAATCGACTACTATACCTATAGAAGAGCATAATATATATCTGCGAACAGTAGAAAATAGATTCGGAGATTATAAACAGCGTTTACTCTTTATTCATAAGATAAATAGACGCTCTCAGATATTTAGAAAAATATTTTAAATATAGTCATCTTTGTTTCAGATATCTGTCGCATACGTCACAGATATCTGTTTGTTTCCTTTCAGATATCTATTATTTCCATATTAGATATAACGACAAGTTACAATATTTATAACTTCATATTATAATACCTGAAATATATTTATTCAAATGAGTGTTATGAATTCTTTTATTTTGCATTGTTTTAATTCAAACTCTGTCATAAGTCTCTGAACAATAATATGTTGTTCGAGTTTATTTTGAATATAATAGAAAAACATTATAGTTACTCTTTTTTCTAAAGTCTGTTCATCTTTTTCCTACTGATCCACTATTATACCAACCAAAGGCAGACCTATACATATATATTATAACCTTATTCTCAGAGCTATATTCTACCTGTAAATCTACTTTTTTATGCGCAAAGGATAGGTAATAATAATTTCCGTTAGGTCTGCCTTTATGGAATGCGCCTTGACATTAATGCCAAACTTCAGTCCATTGAGTGATGGGAACGAATAATTTACACCAACTCGTTCGTATATCCTTCCACCTAATTCTCTATCCATTGTACCCATTCGTCGATACAAATAACTTCCTAATGAAAAATTTAGCGATAGATTATTGTAGAAAATTTCGTGTTTTCCTGCAATACCAATCGACCAAGGTTTGCAATTAATGGTATTGCCGTTGTTAAGTTCCAATTGTTCTATATGTGGTGCGTATGTGTTATAAAAAGCATCTATTCCTATACCCGATGCCCATCTACGTGCATAACGATACATTAAATTGGCTTGTAACGAATAGGTAGCATATCGCTTAAAATTTCCAGTACGATAATTGGGCTCCGATTTTGATGTACGGAATTGTGTTATTTGCCAATCTTCAACCAAAGTTTTAGCACCAACACCAACTGTAAAATCTAAGTAAAAATACTTTTTGAATGGATTTAAAACAGTTGTGAGCTCCAATGAGCGTTTCGTAATAAGGATAATAAACTATACCAATTGATGGGCCTACACTGTTTGAGCCTTTATTTGGATGATAAAGAGCACCATTGCTATGATGAACAAACTCTAAGCTTGCTCTTACTCCCCATTCTGAAGAAAATCGGTAGGTTTGATGAATACCAGCACCGAAATATATGAGGAAAGGTGTTCCTATGAAATCGTTGTCAATATTATTATATTTATTGTACCATTTGTTAGTGTAGCCAACTCCACCGCTTAATGAATAAGAAGTTTCCCAAT
>ERZ772945.2210-NODE-2210-length-12240-cov-13.515470_pt1 | contig 12240 bp, 11 predicted proteins | sample MGYA00511681_ERZ772945 | MGnify/ENA primary metagenome ERZ772945 (study PRJEB29015, sample SAMEA2737943) | human oral metagenome | biome: human oral; feature: human-associated habitat; material: dental | place: China | collected 2143 ... | reverse complement strand
GGCTCGAGTCGACGGGGCCGCAGCACGGCGTCGGGGAAGGTCAGGACTTCTTGAAGTCGAACTCGGGGTGGCTGTCGGACCACTCGGTGACGGCGTCGTCCTCCTTGCCCTCGCCGTAGTTGCTGACGAGGCTCTCGAGCTCGCCGTACTGGCTCTCCTCCAGCTTGAGAGAGCCGAGCCAGCTCGCCACCTCGGGGAAGTCGTCCGTGAATCCCTTGCGCCCCAGGAAGTGGAGTCCCTCACCGCTGCCGAGCGCGCCCTCCGGGTCCTCCAGGTCGCGCACGTCGTACTTGTTGTAGGCCCAGAAGGGGTGCCAGAGAGTCACGACGATCTCCTTCTGCGCATCAATCGCCTTCTCGAGCTCGGTGACCATGGCCTGGGTCGAGGAGGTCTTGACCTCCCACGTGCCATCATCGAGCCCGTAGGCGGGCTGGACCTTCTCCTTGGAGATCTGGGTGATACCGGCACCGTCCTCGATCCCGATGATCTTGTGATCGAGCTCATCGGCGTGCCCCGGGATATCGGCGATCGAGTTCATCGCGGAGTAGGAGGGAACGGCCCAGGTCAGCTTCGCCGACCCGTAGTAGGACCCCAGGTCCTCGATGGACTCGCCGTACTGGTCCATGTACTGCTTGTGAGTGACCTCGGGCCACGCGGAGGCGTAGAGGTCGATATCGCCCTTGCTCAGGCCGGTGTACAGGACGCTGGGCTCGCTGAGGTCCTTGAGCTCGGTCGTGTACCCGTTCTTCTCGACCTGGATCTTAGTGAGGTGAGTCATGCACACGCCGTCGGTCCAGGAGGAGATGAAGCCGAGCGTGAGCTTCTTGCCCTTCGAGCGCGAGCCACTGCAAGCGGCGAGGGCGCTCCCCACTGCGAGGGAGGCGAGGGCCGCGTTGAATGTCCGTCGAGAGGTCTGCATGGTGTTCCTTTCGTGTGTACCGGTGACTAGTGCTCGCGAGTCCGCCCCGCGCTGACGACCCTGAGGATGGCGGAGAAATGGCACCATTCAGGATCGCCGCCCGATCCCGCTCATGAGGGAGAGCAGGGACCCCTTCTCCCTCGGTGCGCCGAGCGCCGACGTGACGCGATCGAGGAAGATCGCCAGGAAGACGATCGACAGGCCGGCCTCCGTGCCCTTGGCGATATTGATCTTCGCGAGTGCCGAGACGACCTCTTGGCCCAGCCCATCGGCTCCGACCATTCCCGCGATGACGGCCATGGACAGGGCGAGCATGATGACCTGGTTGACCCCGGCCATGATCGTGGGGATGGCCAGGGGGAGCTGAATGCCTGTGAGGATCTCCCAGTCGGTCGCGCCGAAGGCTCGGCCCGCCTCGACGGTCTCCTTGTCGACCTGCTTGATCCCCAGCTCGGTCATCCTCACCCCGGGGGGCATGGCGAAGATGAGCGTGGCGAACAAGCCGGGAACGGCGCCGATCGAGAAGAACAGCACTGCCGGGATGAGGTAGACGAAGGCCGGCATGGTCTGCATGAGGTCGAGGACAGGACGGACGACTGCGCTGACGTATCTGTTCCGGGCCGCCCAGATCCCCAGGGGGATGGCGATGATGAGGGCGGTCGCGGTGGCCACGATGACGAGGGCCAGCGTCTCCATCGCGTTCTCCCACTGATTCATCGAGATGATGAGGAGGAAGGTGATGGCGGTGCCCACGGCCAGCTTCCACGACTTCACCACCCAGGCGATGAGCGCGAAGATCACCACCATGACCAACGGCGAGGCCACCAGGAGGACGTCCGTGAGGCTGTCGTTGATCTGGTTCCCGGCGTGGGCGATGGCGTCGAGGAATCCGTTGAGGTTGTTCTGGATCCACCTGATGATGAGCTCGGCCCACGAGCCGACGGGAATCCCGGGGATGGGGGTCTCTGCGAGGAGCATCAGTCGTTCTCTCCTTCGGTCTCGGCGGTCCGCTCGGTCTCATCGGCCTCGTCGGCGTCGGCGGGCTCCTCGGCCCCCTCGTCCTGGCTGTGCTCACCGATCGCGGCGAGCAGGGTGACGCGCGGGATGATGCCGGAGATCCGGCCACCGTCGTCGACGACGACGATGGGGGCGGCGTGCTGCACCGCGTAGTCGAACAGCTCGTTGACAGGAGTGTCCTCCCGCACGACGGGCATCTCGTGGACGGTGGATAGCGGGAGGGTGTCGGAGCCCTCGGTCACCGCGCGGGCGACGTCGTCCTCCCAGACGAATCCGAAGGGAGTGCGGTCGCGGTTCTGCACGAGGAGCCAGGCCGGCTGGTGCTCCCGCAGGAGCGTGTGAGCCGCGCGAGGGCTGCGATCCGAGCCGAGTATCGCGTAAGGCGGCTCGGCGATCGACCCGGCGGTCAGCACACGAGTGCGGTCGACGTCCGCGACGAAGCGCGCGACGTAGTCCGAGGCGGGGACGCGAAGGATCTCCTCGGCGGTGCCGACCTGCTCGATCCGCCCGTCCCTCATCATCGCGATCCGATCCCCCAGGCGCATCGCCTCATTGAGATCGTGAGTGATGAACAGGATCGTCTTTCCAAGCTCGCCCTGCAGGTCGATGAGCTGGTCCTGCATCTCACGGCGGATGAGCGGGTCGAGTGCGGAGAAGGCCTCGTCCATGAGCAGGACGTCGGTCTCGGCTGCCAGGGCCCGAGCCAGTCCGACACGCTGACGCATTCCGCCGGAGAGCTCACCCGGTTTGTAGTCCGCCCAGCCCTCGAGCCCGACCATCGCGAGGGCCCTCTCGGCCCTGCTCCGGCGATCGGAACGATTGATGCCCTGGATCTGCAGACCGTAGGCGGCGTTCTCCCCCACCGTCCGGTGAGGAAGGAGGGCGAAGTTCTGGAAGACCATGGATACCCGCCGGCGGCGGACCTCGCGCAGTTTCTGCTTGGAGATGCTGGCCAGGTTCTCGTCGTAGAGGGTCATGTCACCCGAGGTGATCGGGAGGAGTCCGTTCACCATTCGGATCAGCGTGGACTTGCCGGACCCCGACAGGCCCATGACGACGAAGACCTCTCCCTCGTTGACATCGAAGGAGGTATTGATGACGGCGGCCGTCGTACCTTCTTTCCTGAGATCATCACGCGACTCGCCGGCCTGGAGTCTCCTCACGGCGGCGGCCGGACGCCGACCAAAAATTTTATAGATGTTATCGGCCTCTATTACTTTCACAGCGCTCCTCGAGATCCGATCTCCGGAACTCGGGCCATGAGGAAGCCGGAGGCAAGGATGTTCAGGAGTCACTTCCGGGCGTCCTCTGGATGACCAGGGCCGGGATCGGATGGCTTCGCTACGTACATGGAATGGATTCGGGACTGCCAGGACGGCGGAGGCGCTCGTCAACGCGTCGAACCCGCCACCACTCGGGATGACTTCGAGATGAATCGGACGAGCCCGGCACGACCACGAGACCCGCATCAGAATGCTGCGGGATGAGCGACCGGTCAAGCGTTGGACATCGTGCGGCCCGTCGAATCATCGCCCGCACGGCCTTGACACCGGATTTGAAGTGATTGAGGCCACGTCAGCGATCCGCCGGGGCACGCCACAACGGGAGAGGGCCCGCCCACCCGACCCGAGATAACGAGCAATCGTTGCTATGACGCGGAATGACGAGCAGTCGACGCCATCACCCCGCCCCGATCGCACGCGCCGCCCCATAACGAACCCGCACAGCATCCGCAACCGCGGACCCAGAAGGGGCGTCCGTGTAGGAATTATCACACTTTCATGGCTTCTCATATGCCGGCACCGGACGGCCATTCGGACATGGATGGCGCGCATGAGGCCGCGGACCGGCCTGCACCCCAGGGCTCCGGCCTCGCCCGGGCCTGCACGGCGCAATCGCATGGTCATGGAGCTGCCCTCTCCGACCACGACGGTGGGCCGGCTGACCCTCGAATCCCCTTCTCGCCCTCTAAAACGCGTCACGTCCCCTGCAGGAGCAGTTCTCCCCGCGCCCCGAGATCACCTCATCATACGTCTCGACAAACGTGTTATCATGCAGAAGATCTGTCCGATCACTATTCTGCACAACTCACAACCTATATCGGCACCATGCACGTGACATCCCTGAGAAGAACGTCCAGATTCCGATCCGAATCACCTCCGAGCAATATTGCGCTATTACTCCGGAGGACGCTTTCACGTGGAAGGCGAGAATCGATGCAGAGGTCGCGACGTCGGACGGGGACGACCATGTCCGAAGAAGTCGTTTCCCCCTACGAGTCCTGATCGTCGACGACGACCCGCGCATCCGCGGCGACTTCGCGAATCAACTCGACGCCCAGCCCTCGATAGCAGTGAGCGCCACTGCGTCGCGGAGCGACCAGGCCCTCGATCTGCTATCAACAGATGAAAGACGCACTGATGCCGCCCTCATCTATAGCACCGCGACCGTGCGGATCATACATCAGGAGCGCCCGAGAATCCCCGTCATCATGTTCACCACTCTTCGTGACGACGATACGCTGGACAAAGCCCTTGACGAGGAGGTGAGCGGTTTCATCACAAAGGACGAAACCGCCGAGGACGTCGCCGCGGCGATCATACGCGCGGTGCACGGGGAACCGGTTCTGTCCGCTCGCCCCACGGAGATCCTCGTCAATGCCTACCAGTCGGAGAGACGCAGGCAACGGACGGCTCAACACATGAGACACTTGGTCGAACAACTGCCACCCAGACTTCAAGGCGTGCATGCCCGCCTCCTGAAGGGCCTCACCAATCATCAGATCGCCGAAGAACTCGACATCTCGGAGAACACCGTTCGAATTTATGTCTCCGATGTCCTGCATCACCTGGGCCACTCCTCACGAACCGAGCTCCTGGCCGCTGCGCTGATCTGACCGACTGACGATTTCAGGACGTTCTCCATCGTACGCTTCTCTGCGGGAGCGGATTCATCTGGTTGTCGTAACAACTTGGTGGGGGAGGCGAGCCCGTGCGGTGCGCGAGGAGTCGAGTGCGGGTACGAGTGACATCTCCAAGGATGGAGGGTCGGCGATGGCGTACGGATCTGGCGCTGCGGGCGCAGGACCACGGCGTGCGCGCCATGGCGCATCGACTGCGATCCGCGCGCCGTGCGGCGAGGCCGCGCCGAGCGCGTGCCGATTGCGCCCGCCCGTGCACCGACCGAGCTCCGCGAAGGCCCCGGGTCAAGCCCAGGGCCGTGTCACCGCCGACGTCGGCCTCGGCCGGCGACCGGCGAGGCCGACGGACCAGTCGAACTTATGACTTCCCCCTCCTCAGATGACGACCAGCAGCACGACCCAGATCAGAATAAGAAGAATGGCCATCGCACCGGCCACGACGAGCATTCTGCGGGAGCGCCTTCGCCGAATATCATCGGTCGCCCTCCCCTCATCATCACGGTCGCGGTTGATCATCGTGAGGAGCACCTCGGACTCCAGCATGAAGAGGACGAACGCACCCGCCCACGCTGTCCACGGAATACCGGGATGGAACGGCACAGTAACTCCGATCATGACGAGCGATATCAGGAGACAGTAAATGTGCCGCTTATAGTTCATCGCTGATTGCAATCCTACGCCTCAGATCTACCTAGCAGGAAACGGCGGTAACAAGCGCACCACCAGCAGCCTCGCAGGCGGCTCCCGTAATAGCCCCAGCAATCGGAGTGGCGACTCCGCCCACCCCGGCGGTCGCAGGAAGGCACACCAGAGTACCCCATGCAATGTTGAAGAACCACCCCCACCACTTGGGCATGCAGCCGTCCGCAAAGGCCTCGGTCCCTAACTCCGGCGCGACATCCGGACGAAGCAAATGCGTGGCTTCATCGTAGGTGAATGGCACATCCTCGCCCTGATCGGAAGACACGCCGATGGTCGCCACGACACCCCCGGCACTATCAAGCCATGTCACCGTGCCACCCTCAATGCGAATCTGATCGTCCGGTTGAGTGTTCAACTTCAACCCCTCTCCTTCAATGGGGACGGCCGACCGCTACGCACCATTATTCGGATCAACGGCGACCTGCTGCTCGAACTCCGCTTCGGAGGCGCCCTCCTCCGACGAGGAACTCGCCAGAGCAGGTCCTCCGACCGATAGGGCGAGGGCGCACACGGCAGCGACCGAGACGCATCCGGCAAGGACATTCATCATATTCTCCTGTCATCAATGCGAATAGACCGGGAGCGGGTCCGCCGCCCGGCCGTGATTCACACTACGCAAACTATTGCCTTCCTCACAGTTGATCTTCGTCAGGGGTCCGGCTCTCATACGAATCGGAGAGGCCGCAACAGCCATGAGCGGCCGCGCCCTTACCCTGGCTCCATGAGCGAGCCCGACACCTCCGCGTCTCCCGTCCATCCATTGCCGCATCGAGTCTCCGAGCTCTTCGACCCCTCCCACTGGCGCGAGGTCGAGGGCTTCGCCCACGTCGTATCTCCTCACGCGGACGGGCCCACGGGCCCGGCGCCTCTGACCGACGTCACCTATCACCGCGGCTGCGCGCGCGACGCCGACGGCGCCTGGCTGCGCGATCTGCCGGTGGTGCGCGTGGCCTTCGACCGTCCCGAGGTGCGCAACGCCTTCCGCCCCCGCACCGTCGACGAGCTCTACCGGGTCCTGGACCACGCGCGCACGAGCGGCGACGTCGGCGCCGTCGTCCTCACCGGCAACGGACCCTCCCCGCGCGACGGCGGCTGGGCCTTCTCCTCCGGAGGCGACCAGCGCATCCGCGGCCGGGACGGCTATCGCTATGAGCATGAGGGGCACGAGCTAGAGGAGAAGACCGAGGTCCCGGCTGCGGGGACCTCGATCGGCCACGATCATGAGGCGGACGTCGCGGCGGCGCGGGCGCGTATCGACGCCGCCCGCGCCGGGCGCCTGCACATCCTGGAGGTCCAGCGCCTCATACGCACCATGCCCAAGGTCGTCATCGCGGCCGTGCCCGGCTGGGCCGCGGGCGGCGGGCACTCCCTCAACGTCGTCGCGGACCTGTCCCTGGCCTCGATCGAGCACGCGCGCTTCAAGCAGACGGACGCCGACGTGGGCTCCTTCGACGCCGGCTACGGCTCGGCCCTGCTGGCCCGCCAGGTGGGAGACAAACGGGCCCGCGAGATCTTCTTCCTGGCCCGCACCTACGACGCCGCCACCGCCGAGCGCTGGGGCGTGGTCAACGAGGCGGTCCCCCACGCCGAGCTGGAGGAGCGGGCCCTGGAGTACGCCGCCACCGTGGCGGGCAAGTCCCCGCAGGCCATCCGCATGCTGAAGCTGGCCTTCAACCTGGCCGACGACGGCCTGGCCGGCCAGCAGGTCTTCGCCGGTGAGGCCACTCGTCTGGCCTATATGACCGACGAGGCCGTGGAGGGGCGCGATGCATTCCTCCAGCGCCGTACTCCCGACTGGTCGCCCTTCCCGTACTACTTCTGACTCGGAGCCGCCGCCACGACCACATATGAGGGATCAGGCGCGATATATCGAGGGTATTCAGAATTGTGGTGAGAACTGTGGCGAGTATCGAAATGAAGAAAACGATCTCAATGGGGATCGCACCTTTGAGATTCTCCACTGATTCCCGCCGGAGTCGGAAATAGAAGTGCGCATTGTTGTCCGCTCATCGCGGCGATGACCGACCTCGTCGCCGGCCACATCCGCCCGACCTCAGGAAACCGCGGAATGACGGGAAATCACCCGAGAGGTACTGACGTCCATCAGCATTGGGCTCAGTGTCTCGAGAGTGACTTTGCTGTTACATACATCACGATTCAGGTGCTCGTGTCGCCCCGGCGCACCGCGCCCCACCCCGGTCCACCGCTAGGCGGAGTCTCCGGTGGGACCAGTCGAGGACGCGGGGCTCGGCGAACCGGTGGCGGCGCCGGACCGGCCGGCGTCCTCACTCACTCGCAGGGTGACCAGGGGCGGCGTCGTCGGCTGGGCCGACCCTCCGGCCGGCTCCAAGGTGATGACGATCTGCTGACCGGGCTTGGGCATGACGTCCAGGAAGGAGAAGCCGGCCCCGTCCCGGGGGTCGTAGACGCCCAGTGAGGTGGTCGTCTCCCCCTCCTTGAGCCAGACCTGGAGGCTGCGCCCACCGGCGGACTCCTTCATGGCGGCCGGCAGGGTCAGCGCGGTCATGCTCATGTCCCGGGACCAGGTGAGGGTCGCGACGTGCCCGTCGGGCATCGTGTCGGTGACCCGCTGGACGTCCTGGGCCTGGTTGAGGTGGGCGTAGTGCTGGGTCGACGCCATGGAGCTCGCCATGGAGTCCATGGCCTCATCGACCGCGCCCCGCACGCTCCAGCGCCCCACACCGATACCGACACCGAGCAGGACCACGGCCGCGGCCGCCCGCAGCAGGCCGGTGCGCCAGGCCGAGCGGCGACGGCGGTGCGCATCGAGACTGAGGACCTCAGAGTCCACCGAGTCGCCATCACCGTCGCTGTCACTGTTGCTGTTACTGCCACCGTTGCTGCCGCCGACAGCGTCGCGGTCGCCGGCTTCCTCCTCCGCGGTGCCGTCGGTCTGGTCGACGCGTTCCGTCTGAGGCTCGCGCGCAATGGCCTCCAGAAGGGAGGCGCGGATCGCTGCCGGCGGGTCCACGGGCTGCAGTGAGGCCCCCAGCAGGGCGGCCGTCTCCGAGTCGAGCTCGTCGTCGAAGCGCTCGAGATCGTCTCCACTCTGCGTGCCGTCGAGACCCTTGGTGCCCTGCGCATCGGCGTCACCGTTGATGGCGTCCTCGTGAGTGTCGTCGCGGTCGCTCATGACTGCACCCCCAGCTCTCGTCGTAACCGTGCCATTCCGTCCCTGATGCGGGTTTTGACCGTTCCCAGCGGCGTGCCCGTGCGGCGGGCGATCTCACGGTGGGTCAGGCCCGTGAAGTAGGCGAGCTCAATGGTGGAGCGGTAGGGCTCCCCCACCGCCTCGAGCGCCCGGTGCACCTGCTCGCCCACGAGTCTGTCCTCGACCTGCTGGACCGTCTGGTCGACGTCGGGCATGTAGTCACGCCAGCGGCTCTCCCGCTCCCGGGAGGACTGGGAGGAGCGGACCCGGTCGATGGCCCGGCGCCTGGCCATGGTCACCAGCCAGGCCCGGACGCTGCCCCGCGCCGGGGAGTAGGAGCCGGCCGTGCGCCACACCTCGAGGAAGACCTCCTGGAGGACCTCCTCGCTCTGGGCGCGGTCGACGACGATCTGGAGGATCAGCGCGAACAGCCGAGAGGACCAGGCGTCGTAGAGGCGGGCGAAGGCGTCGGCGTCACCATCGGCCACCTGCGCGATCCACTCTCCCTCCGAGCCGGCGCAACTGCTACGTGTCACAGGGGAATGGTAGGCCAGACCGCGGGTGGAGACGGTGCGCGTCCCGGTCCGCGCCTCCAGCGTCGCCAGGCTCATCGCACCGTCTCCTGAGTCATGTCTACGCTCACCGCCGGGTCACCCGAAGGTGAAGGAGTAGAGCTGCAGTCCGGGCGAGGCCTCCAGCTCGAGCTCGCCCGATCCCACCTCCTCGCTGTGGACCAGCTCCATCCCGTTGGGCACACCGGAGACGTGGGTGGTGCGGGTCTTCCCGTTGACCGTCCAGGTCAGGTCCCCCTCGCCGGAGACGACGAGGTTGACCTGCTTACCTCGGTAGGACAGGCGCAGGCGGCCCTTGCCCTCGGTCGGGGTGATGTACTGCGGCTCCACTGTCCACGTGCCGTCCAGGGCGAAGGTGTCGGCCTGGAGCCGGGAGGGGAAGGAGAAGGTGTGCTGGCCCTTCTGGAGGGTTCCCTGGGCGAAGCCGGAGGCCCGGTCCGAGCCCAGGTAGGTCTCGGGGGTGCGGGGGCTGTTCGTGCCGGCGTCGTCCTTCGCCTCGGAGAAGACGGGGGCGGGGAGGGTCACCTTCGGGTTGGCCTGCATGAGCAGCTCGCGGACGAGCTGCTCCGTGGCCGCCTCCCCGCCTTCTCCGACATGGGTCTGACGGACGTTGCCCTGGGCGTCGGCCAGGTAGTGGGCGGGCCAGTAGTGGTTGTCGAAGTTGGTCCAGGTGGTCAGGTTGGAGTCGACGGCCACGGGGTAGGTGATGCCGAGGCGCTTGACGCCGCCACGCACGTTGTCCACCTCCTTCTCGAAGGCGTACTCCGGGGAGTGGACGCCGATCACCTGCAGGCCGGAGGCGGCGTAGGTCTCGTGCAGCTTCTCGATGCCGGGGACCGAGCGCTGGCAGTTGATGCACGAGTAGGCGAAGAAGTCGACCAGGGTGACCTTGCCGGCGCGACTCTGCTGGGTCAGGGGCTGGTCGCCGGGCGTGTTGATCCAGGCCACTGCGCCGTCGATGGCGGGAAGGGGGCCGCAGTCACCGAGAGTGGCGGCTCCGGGACGGCAGGGGCCGGAGGAGGAGTCACCGTGGAGGAGGTCGTCGGTGCGGGCCTGGAGGGAGGCGGTGTAGTCGGGCAGGCGACGCTGGAGCGCGGCCGGGGCGTCCAGGACCAGGGCCACGGCCAGCCCGAGCATGACGACGCCGGCGGTGACGCGGATGGCGCGCTGGCGGGTGCGGAAGGCCTGAATCCTCTCCGTGATACCGCGTCCGGCCAGGGCGAAGGCCAGCAACGGGATCGCTGTGCCAACGGCGAAGGACACGGCCAGAGCGACGGTGTCGGCGCCAATCCTCCCGGTGGCTCCCGCGACAGCGACGGCCGCCAGGACCGGGCCCGCGCAGGGCACGTACGCAGCACCCAGGACCAGGCCCAGAAGGAAGCCGTTGGAGGGGTTCTTCGAGCCGCCGAAGCGCTGGAAGCGCGCGAAGGGGCGCTCGAGGATCTCCATGACCTTCGGGACCATCATGCCCAGGCCGATCAGGGCGAGCATGACGATGCCGATCCAGCGGATGAGGTCCTGCGGCAGGTGGAGCAGGCTCAGCACGGTCGATCCGAGGAGCGTGAAGACCGTGAAACTGACCACAAGGCCGGTTACCACGAGGTAGGGGTGGAAGCGGGAGGCGAAGCCGCCGTCGGCCCCTTTGTCATCACCGCCATCGCCGCGTGCGCCCTGTGCTCCTGCGGAGAGGAGGATGACGGGGAGCACGGGAAGAACGCACGGGGAGATACCCGTGATGAGCCCTCCCAGCAGCCCGATGGCCACCAGACTCGAGACGGTTGTCACGATACTTCACCCTTTCGGTCAGTTTCTTGTTGCTAGTCTCGAAAGAGGTTCGGAGCCACCGGCAACGGGGATTGTCGAACAACCACATAGCCGCCTATGACGATCATCACTCGTGACGGGCGTCGTCGGGTTCTTCCTCGAGCTCCATGGACGACGGCGTTCCGGACCCGCAAGAGCGGGCCATCCCGCTCTGTCACTGCACCAGCAACCGCATAGGAGAACTCATGCGATTCACCGCTACACGTGCCAAGACCCTCGCTACCTCGCTCCTCATCGTGACCGCCGGCCTCGGTCTGGCGGCCTGCTCGGGTTCCAGCTCGAGTGACTCGACCACTCCCGCCACCAAGCAGACCGCGGGCAAGACCAGCGACGGTGGTGTTGCCACGCCCAGCGCTGACAGCAAGATGACCGGTGGCGCCACCGGTGGAAGCGCCCAGCCCACTGCTCCCCAGGGTCAGCAGCCCGGCGGTGACAACCAGCAGGGTGGTCAGCAGCCCGGTCAGCAGGGTGGTGCGGACAGCAGCGCCGGCACCCAGCAGGGGGGCCAGCAGCCCGGCGGTGACAACCAGCAGGGTGGACAGCAGCAGGGCGGCGACAACCAGCAGGGTGGACAGCAGCAGGGCGGTTCCCTTCAGGGCGACAACCAGCAGGGAGGCCAGCAGCCCGGTCAGCAGCAGGGTGGACAGCAGCCCGGCCAGCAGGGTGGTGCGGACAGCAGCGCCGGTGCCCAGCAGGGGGGCCAGCAGGGCGGCGGCAACTGAGCCGGTAGACCTGCGTTATCCGTCTGGCGAGGGCCTCGTAGCAGCAATGGTTGCGGCGAGGCCCTCGCCGGCTTTTCTCCACGGTTCGACGTCGGCCGTACCACGGCGCAACGGAGGCGAGCGAGGGGATCATGACGACGTTGCGGCCCGGCCGCCTCCCGTGCCAGGCTTCCGGGAGGCCGGGCCGGTGGACAACGGACGACTAAGACACCGTTCGATCTGCAAGCCGTCCACCGGCCCGGTCTCCGTGTTTGTTCTCTCAACCTGGAGACACCCATGCTGTCCACTCTGCTGAAGAGGACCGCCCCTGCGCGGCGCCGAGTCGGCACCGCGATCATCGTCGGCATCATCGGAGGCTTCTTCTCCGCCATCGTCAAGTTCGGCTGGGAGGT
>ERZ772945.2208-NODE-2208-length-12245-cov-16.388515_pt1 | contig 12245 bp, 6 predicted proteins | sample MGYA00511681_ERZ772945 | MGnify/ENA primary metagenome ERZ772945 (study PRJEB29015, sample SAMEA2737943) | human oral metagenome | biome: human oral; feature: human-associated habitat; material: dental | place: China | collected 2143 ... | reverse complement strand
TCACATACTACTCCCCTCTCCATTCGGAGAGGGGTTGGGGGTGAGGCCTCTGTGAATTCTGTATGCCGGAGGCCTTCTGTGAGTTCGAAATGTGCGCCAAAAACGCTCTGTTAAATCTGTGAGTTCTGTGAGAGAAACAAATACCCTCCATGAAAGAAACAAATACCCTCTGTGAGAGAAAAAACTACCCAAGAACCGTGTTAGCAGGCCAGTAGGGGTAACCTCACATTTCACTCCCCTCCCTGCGGGGGAGGGGTTGGGGGAGGGGCCAGTCGTTTCGGGACGAGGGGCCAGCTGGAGCCAAGCCTATACTCACCTCTTCAACCTCACCCACGTACCCTTCGGGAGGTTATAAGCAGCACAGATACCCATGCCATTGAGGACATTGCTGTAGGTAGTACGGATTGAAGACAGACCTGCCTGGGCAAGGGAATTGTTAGAGACATCGTTTAACGCTTGTAGGAAACGGTAGTATTCGGGTGTGAGGTGATAGAACTCTAATATGAAACCCTGCTCTATTCCGTAGCGTTCCTTCATCTCTTTCAGAGCCTCATCAGAGAGGTTCATCAACGCAGTGTTGGGTTGAACGTTCAGGTGGAGTGTGTATTCTCTGCCGTTGATCGTAGCGTCATCAAAGATATAGAAGTCCTGATAGAAGTCACTACTAAAGTCGAAATCATCGTCAATGTCCGACAATGGGTTGAGTAAAGGTTCACTTGCCGTATAGATAGGTATGTCATCCTCTTGCAAGAGGTAGTTGACCGCCACCGAATCCCACTGTTCGTTCTGACGCGCCTGCAAGTAGTTATCATAGTCGAAGAAGGTAGCCACCTCGTTAAAGTCGCTCACAATGTCCCTACGGAAACAGTCGATACGACAGCTCATCAGACGTTTTATCTTTACACGCACAGCATAATAGTCGTGCGACTGGGCAGGGTCGGTGAAGGTGGCCTGCACCTGCAGGAAGTCTCGCAAGTAGGATGAGGGATCTTCCTTCATCCTCACCATACGCGTAGAAGTACTGCTGATGGCGACTGGTTGAGGTATCTCAGTTGTCGACTCAACCGTCTCCAAACCCTGCGCCTCAACCTGTAAGCGCACCTTATCACCCGCCTTCTGCTGTCCGACTACATAGTATCGTCCTTGTCCCACGGCCGTTACAGGCAACGACTGTCCGTTGAGTTGATAGCTGATGGTAGCATCGTCGATAAGAACATTCGGTTGTGTCGCATTATACTGCTTCAAGGGAACACTCCGCAAGACGGTGATATAGGTGGTATCGGCAGTAGAAGGCATACAATAGACCACCATCTTTGGCTTCGCATCAGGGAGGTTGCTAACACTGAAATCGTCCTTACACCCTGTCATCAACAAGGCGAGGAGAAGGAAAAGATATATCTTTCTCATGTTCAGAACTTAAAATTTTATGGTGTAACTAAAGGACGGTATCACTGGGATAAAGGCGTTATTCTTTATCATAATCTTGTTTTCACTATTGACTTTCACACGCACCCAGAGTGAGTTCAGATGGCAATAAGCGTTATAGAGACTAATATTCCAGATGCGCTCGTGCCCCTTCTTGGTGGTATGACGGAAGTCTATGCCTAAGTCTAAACGGTGATAAGCCGGCAAGACAACGTTGTTAGGCTGCTCGTAAGCAAAGTTTAAGAGATTGTCATCGGGCGAGGTAAAGGTGATGCCCCCGCCAGTCTGTGCCGGAACCGTTGGCAGACCGATATACTGAGTAGGGACAGTCATGCGATTACCCGTATGGAACGTCCATGCAGCGAAGGCCGAAATCTTCTTCGTAATGTTCCATCTTCCACTGAGCGTAAGGCGGTGTCGGTTGTCAAACTTATCATAGTACCAATCGTTATGGAAGTCATCAAACTTCTTCTCGGCCCATGAGAGGGTGTAAGAACCGTGCAGGGCAAGGTTGGCGATGGTGTAGTCGGCATCCAACTCTACGCCATACGAGCGTCCTTCTCCCTCCATTACCATATAGTCCCAGTTGGCTGCAGGTGGCTCTAATCCAGCCCAGCTGGCATACTGAAGGATATGACTTGAGTGTTTATAATAGCCCTCTAAGGTCAGCAACCAGTGAGCATTCGGTTTCAGATAAGCTCCGGCAGCCAACTGCCAAGCACGCATAGGATGGAGGCGAGCTGTGGTTGGCACCCAATAGTCGGTTGGGAGGTCGAGAAAAGAGTTCGCTATCTTATGCACAAATTGGCTCATAAGGGTGTAGCTGGCCTTGAACGACAGGCGGTCGGAGGGTTGGAATTTCATCGACAGACGAGGACTAAGCGTTGAGAAGGTCTTACCACTAATACTGAACAGGTCTACGTTCAGTCCGCCATTGACGCTCCATCGTTCGTTGAGCGTCATCTCGTCCTCGGCATAGAGCGTCACTTGGTGGGCGATGTTCTTGTTATGACTATGGATAGCTATCGTGTCACCCTTCTCTTCTCGACCGCCTTGATAGCCGTCGAAGCGGTTGAATGTCTGTGGTTGAAAGCGATGGTAGGTGTACTCCTGACCGAAGAGGATATGGTGACGAGGCGTGGGTCGGAAGTCGAAGGCGGCCCGATAGCCGATGTCATCGATAGCCGAGCGATAGCCATGCGAGGTCGTTGTCAACTGGTCCTTACCGTCAGAACGCCTCACCGTCCACTCGTCCGAGCTGCTTACCGACGAACGGTTATGGGTGTAGAAGGCAGTAAAATTAGCGAAAAGCTTCGGTGAGAACTGGTAGTTCCAGTCTAAGGCAGCATTGAAGTTACCCCAGTGGAAGGAGTTCTTATATATGTCGTATTCACCGTATCCATTGTCGTCTCGATGGTCGCCCCACTCGTCCTTTGCGTCTAAACGGTCTTCACCAGAGTAGACACTCAGCGACATTCGCGAGCGTTCGTTGAAGATGTTGGTCAGTTTCAGGTTCATATCATGGAAGAAATAAGCCATACTAACCTTGTCTTCGTTGTCTCTCCGACTATTAATAATCGCAAAGGCAGGCCGTGTAAGGAGGTCTAACCAACTGCGTCGTATGCCGATGTTATAGGAAGTCTTACCTTTTCTGAGGGGTCCTTCAAGGTGGACTGATCCATCTAAGAGACCGATACGGTAGCTGCCGTGTGTGTGATAGAGGTCGCCATCGGCCGTGCGCACATCCGTGACACTCGATAGTCTACCGCCATAACGGGCAGGGAAACCACTCTTATAGAAGTCTACGTTCTTCACTACATCTACGTTGAACGAAGAGAAAAGACCTAAGGTGTGATTGGTATGATAGAGCGGTGTACCGTCGAGCAAGAAGAGGTTTTCATCGTTGTTACCGCCATGTACGTAGAGACCGCTGGTCAGCTCCATTCCTTCCGCTACTCCACTCGTACGCTGTAAGGTCTTGATAACGTCAGGACTACTCATCAGTGCGTACTCAGTCATAATGTCTTTCTGTGAGAGAGAGAGCTTACCTGTCTGCGTCTTCAGTAGTGGCGAATTCAAGTCGGTCGTCACCACCACCTCAGTAAGCTCTGCATCGTTCTGCAGCGTGATGTCATAGTTTCGATTGGCCGTGAGCGTCACCGCATCAGTCAGCGTCTTATAACCCACGTAACTACATCTTATTTCATGGTTGCCCTCGGTCAGTGTGAGTGAGAAATGGCCGTATGCGTTCGTCATCGTACCCTGTCGTGTGGTGAGGTCGTAGACAGTTGCGTTGATAAGCGGTTCCCCATTGCGGTCCTTAACATATCCACTCAGCGTGAAGCGTCGCCGCCCCTTGTCCTCATCAGTAGGTTTGCTTGTCGTCACGACCATCTCCTTATTCGTCATGACCATCGTCTTATTCGTCGGGTTTATATGCTCCCACCCCGCCGTGTCATGTGCATATAGCATCAAGGGGGACAGCCAGATGGCAGCCAATAATAATGGTTTGTTCATAAGATATTAATTTGTTTAGGCTACAAAGATAAACATTTTTTCCGTTTCCAGCTGCTTTTCAGGTAATGTTTGGGTATTTTTTTTGGACAGAAGGGAGATGGCCTCAGTACAAGCCCTAACCGGCCTCAGTCCCAGCCTAAACTGGCCTCACCCCCAACCCCTCTCCGAATGGAGAGGGGAGTGATATGTGAGGTTACCCCTATTGGGCTACTAACACGGTTCTTGGATAGTTCTTTCTCTCACTGTGGGTATTTCTTTCTCTCACAGAGCACACAGAGTTCACTGAGCCTTTTGGCGCACAGTTCGAGTCCACAGAACGCCTTCGGCATACAGAGAACACAGAGGCCTCACCCCCAGCCCCTCTCCGAATGGAGAGGGGAGTAGTATGTGAGGTTACCCCTTTTGGCCTGGTGATAGGAGGAGATGGGCGGCTAAGCATACGGAGGACATGTAGGGGTATCTCGGTGATTACTCCCCTCTCCATTCGGAGAGGGGCTGGGGGTGAGGCTTCTGTTGGCCTTCGGCATACAGAGGTCACAGAGCGTTACTGCTATCGGAGGAGGTGAAGTCTTTGAAAGATGATATGCAATGAGCCGATAAAAAAACATTACATTGATTGGCTTCTAACTCCCTTAATAAGGAGGAATAATATCTTTTGCTATGGAGTTCATAAACTACATGAAATCAGAAGGTTATGAGGTGTGTTGGAGAAGGGCCTCTTCAAGGAGCAAGAAGGGCGTGTTCTATAGGCAAGAAGAGCATGTTCTCGAACGTAGAAAGGCATGTTCTTGGAGCTTGAAAAGCATGTGTTGGATAGAAAGAGTGCGAAAGATGTTTACAAGTAGGTGCTGGCGTAGTGATAGGTTGAGTTGAGATTAGTGGCAAGTAGGTGCTGGCGTAGTGACAGTTTGATGCTGGCGTAGTGACAAGATGGGGCAGGGTAGGGGACAAGTGAAGATTGGACTCGTTGGCTATCAAGCTTTTATATCGTGCTCTACCACATGTCGCCTATACCATAGGGCTTTGTTTCGTTGATGTTTCTCTCCCATGCTTCCGTTAAGAAGGGATAGACTAAGACGGGCTTGCTGACCAATCTGCCGTCCTTCGTAAGTTGCTTCTCGTCAGCGACAGAGGCCTTGGGGATGTAAATCTTCAGCGGTTTGTCTACGTTAGGGGAAGGCAATGACAGGAGGTAAACATCCTCTTCTATTAGTTTGCCATCATGGAGTAAGGTGAATTGATAGGATGTGTTCGACTTTAAGGAATCGATGGGCAGCTGGCTTATTGTGGGCGTGTGCCGATAATTAGGGTAGTGATTACGCATCCATGCAGGGAGCAGCTTGTGGATAAACAGCCAGTCGCTCTCTGTGAGAGGGAGGGGTTGTGGATTTAAGAGCTTATATTTCCCGATAATCTTATAGCCCCTATCCAACCAACTATCGACGACTACGGGACCCATACCGTTCGTGCATACGTACTTTGGTCTTGTCGTTTTCCAAACAAGAAAAGCGATAATGAGCGTACATACTATCGACGAAATGATAAGAAACTTTCGTGGTAATCTATATAAAAACAGCATCGTTTCAGAGATTGATAAGACTTTTTACCTCCTAATTCCTCAATGACCAGAATGGAAAACACATAGAAGAAGCGGTACAAAAGAGGACTGTGCGGTGGCTTGTCGAATAGTGAAACCTGCTTTGTTAAGCGTTGGAAACAAGCGAAACAGACTGAGCACCGACTTGACAAATGTACGAATAAAAATCGACAACAGCCTTGCTTTGGACCGAATATTTCCTGTCATGGGTGGTCGGAGACGGCCGTCAGTATGCTTGGCAATAAGATGCTCGGAGCGTGAGGGGCATTGGTAGGCAAAAGAAATGGCGAGATAAACGTCTTAAAATCAGCTGATAACGCAGGAAGAAGGCGTACAACAGTAGGGCTGTAGTGCTTGATGAACAACATCGTTTATCCTGTTTATGTGTCCATTCTCACCATCGGTATCAGATAGACAATTGTCCTTTCGTGTAATAAGAGTACTGCGATAGGATATGGCGAATGGTATAAAGCGAGTGAGACGATAGCTGTCGACTTCGAAAGAGGGGCTAAACGGAAATCTGTAAGGTTATCCGTACTGTTCAGAGTCGATGTCGGGTTGACATGAGCGAGCGGTTCAGACAGTTCAACGATAGGATGTTATCATAAAAAGAAAAGGGAAACAACAAAAGACCAAAACCTGCCTTTTGCTGTTTCCCTTTGTATTTCTGTCCTCCAAATCGTCGTTCTCTCCACTCATGAGCGCACAGAATAAGCTCGTCATCCACCCCCTCTTCCTTCCTTCCCTTCGGTCGGTGACCATCGGAATGGAGAGGAGTTGGATGAGAAACTACGGTCGAGAGACAGGATACTCTCGGTGTTCATGCTCCTTCCCGTGGGAGAGGAGTAGAGGGAGAGACCCTTCGGAGGCCTATCTTACATGCTCTGTTCAATTACTTCGCATACCCAGGATTCTGCTCCAACTTAGGGTTGTCAGAGATATTCCATTGTGGTATAGGGAGGTAACGGTTGTAAGTTTGGAACGAGCGGTCCTCTACCTTGCTTGTACCACTTACTACGGCACGCATGGTTGGGTCGGTAGCTGTGTTGTCGATAGTACCTGTGATGCGGTTCAGTGGACCGTTCAATACCGTTTCAGCAACCATCTTACCGTTGTTAGTCCAGCGTAAGATGTCAGCACGACGAAGGCCTTCACCAGCGAACTCAGCGCCACGCTCGCGGCGAATTAGCTCACGAAGCTTGTCCTTAGTGTTATACTTAGACTGGTCGACAGCCGGCATTCCCACACGTGTGCGCACCTTATCAAGCATTGCATAGACGTTGGCAGAAGGACCGTTCAGCTCGTTCTCGGCCTCAGCCCACGTCAAGAGCACCTCAGCATAACGGAAGACAATAGGCGAAGCCTCCGTGTCCCATACGTCAGCATACTGCGTCTTAGGGTCTAAGTACTTGCGCCATGTGAGCGCAGTCTTGGATGAGTTGGCCGCATTGGTTGGGTAGTTAGGGTTTTTCTTACCGTTGACATTCTCGTCAAGGGTATTGAAGACGGTGCCATCCCAGTCGCAACCAGGATAGAGAATAGTCATTGCCATACGTGGATCACGGCCATGGAAAGGATGCGTAGCATCGTATCCAGACCCCGCCTCGTCGATGGTCATACCATTACTCATCTCATAGTTATCAACACACTTCTGCGTAGGAACGACCGAAGACCAGCCTCCGTCACCATTGTTATAAAGCTGTCCGATAGTACCCAGAGGGCGAGTACCGCTCTTATACTGTACTGCAAGGATGATTTCCTTAGAGTCTTTACCAGCCAACTTAAACAAGTTTGTGTAGTCAGGGTCAAGTTCATAAAGGCCTAAATCGATGATAGCTTGTGCAGCGTCCTTGGCCTTCTGATAGTCACCCCAGTAGAGTGCGGCACGCATCTTCATAGCTAAGGCAGCGCCTTTAGCGATACGTCCGCGTGCAGCAGGGCTCGTGTTGATGTCGGCAATAGCCTCGTCAAGGTCTTTGAAAACCAAGTCCTTCACCTCTTGCTCCGTATTTCTTGGTACGCGAGCCTCCTGTGCACTGGTGAAGGGCTTGACGATTGGCACGCCACCATATAGGAATCCCATACGGAAATAGTTGTAGGCACGGATGGCCTTCACCTGTGCGATGAGGTCTTTCTTAGCCGCCTCGCTACTGAAAGCACACTTATCAACATTCTCAAGGAAGGTGTTGCAGCGACCAATGATGGTATAGTCGTAGAACGACCAACCCGGAGAAGAAGGCGAGAGCGAGCCATTACCTATATTAGTAAAGCCCTCCCAAGGGAAGTTATTATAGGCAAAGTCAGAGCCAGCGTCCCAATACAACAATGCTCCACCGTCTTCCCAACCATCGTAACAACCCACGAGGAACTTCTCAGCATCGTCACTTGTCTTCCAAGTAGTTGATGGTGACATAGCGTCCTTAGGTACGGTAGTGAGGTAGTCATTACAAGATGTGAGTGCAAAAGCAGCCACACCAGCCAATATATATGTTCTTACTGTTTTCATAATGTATATCGGGTATTTACGGTTAGAATGTGATATTGATACCGATAGAGTGTGAACGGAGCAGCGGATAAGATGATCCACGCTCGCTGGTTACCTCTGGGTCAATATTAAATGGCAATGCATCGAAGGTAAGGAGGTTCTCTCCAGCATAGTAGATACGCACCTTCTCGAGTCCAATCGCTTTGAGTGTGCTCTTAGGAAGGGTGTAACCTATCTGCAAGGTCTTCAATCTCAAGTATGCTGTATTCCACAACCAGAAGGTCGACATAGCACGTGTCATGTCGCTTGGACTGTTTCCTGTCTCGAAGACACGAGGGAGTTTAGCATTGTGATTGTCCTCTGTCCATGAGTCTTTCCATAGTGTTGATGGGTGGCTGGCATCGCCAGAGAACTCGCCAAGAACCTCACGGTTGTAGATATGAGATACTGCTCCAACACCCTGCCAAATCATAGATAAGTCTATATTCTTCCATGTTGCGCCAAGGTTGAAACCGTAGGTAATAGCAGGGATGTCCGTATGCTTGGTATAAATACGGTCGTTTGAGTCGAGCTTACCATCGCCGTTAGCATCCTCATAGATAAGGTCGCCTGCCATGAACTTACGTCCGAATGGGTTGCCATACTTGGCTGTGTAGTCGTCAGCCTCTTGTTGAGAGTTGAAGAACTTACCCGTAGCTTTGTACATGAAGAAGCTATTGTATTGCTGACCCACAGCCGTTCTGCGGTTGCCACTACCAATGTATTCAGTGCCATCACCCAAGTTCAAGATCTTATTCTTGTTGTAAGCGAAGTTTGCACCGACGTTGATAGTCCAGTCTTTGTTCAACTGCTTTGCGTAAGCCAAGGATAGTTCGACACCTTGATTACGCAGTGCACCGATGTTGTCCTTGTATGCGCCGAGTGCAAACTCAGCCGGAGCAGACACGTTCATGATGATTCCTGTGGTCTTGCGGTTGTAGTAGTCCAACGAACCGGTCAGTCCACCGAAGAGAGTAAAGTCCATTCCAATGCCCCAAGTGGTTGATCTTTCCCAAGAGATCGTCTCGAGGTGATAGCTACCTTGGTAGTAACCAGGTGTGAGCTGACCCCCGAAAGGATAGCTGGCATTGAGGTTGTAGGTGTTCATCCATGGGTAGTAATCGCTCAGAGCGTCCTGATTACCGAGCTGACCCCATGATGCACGGAGCTTCAAGTTGCTCAACCATGACTTTGTACCCTCCATGAAAGGCTCTTCAGAGACCCTCCATGCAGCAGAGAATGATGGGAAGAAGCCCCAGCGATGACCCTCGGCAAAGCGTGAAGAAGCGTCAGAACGGAAGTTAGCCTCAAAGAGGTAACGACCCGCATAGTCGTAGTTCAATCTTCCAAAATATGACACCATCGCCAGCTCACGAGTGTTACCAGCATTCTGTTGGGTCGATGCGTCACCAGCGTTCATATCGGTCAAGTCGTTGTTAGGGAAGCTCTTTCGATACATCCAGTCAGGTAGATACTTAAAGCGTTCAGTATGCCATCCGAGCATAGCCTTGATGTTGTGCTTCGCAAAAGACTTGTCATAGTTAAGGAAAGCATCAAAGGTTGTACGATGCCAGTCGTAGTGAGCGATCTCTAACTTATTAGGGTCAGAAGCCTTGTTAGGGTTATACTGAATGAATTTCTGGAAATAAGAGTAACGCTGTGAAGCGTCAACGTAAGCACCTTGGAGCGTCAGCTTCAAGTCTTTTAGTATCTGATAGTCAAGCCCAATCATACCTGTAAAGTTACGATTGTTGCGGTTCACGGTCATACCAGACTCCAACCACGCCATTGGGTTACCATCAGAAACAGTGCCGTAAGTGCCATCCTCATACTTATAAACTATCCAAGGAGCAATGATATTAAGCTGTCTAATAATCTGATCACTACTTCCTCCGGCGTAAGCACTACTTGCGTCGCGGTAGTTGTTTTGGATATAAGCGAGGTTGAGGTGGGCAGTGATGCGCTTAGATAACACCATGTCGAGATTTGCACGACCATTAAACTGCTCACGACCAGCATTAGGAAGGATACTGCTCTGCTTTAGATAGCCTGCAGAAGCAAGGTATTTCACAAACTCATTACCGCCAGTGATGTTCACACTATGGCGGTTTTGCCATGCTGTCTTGAATGCAAGACCATACCAGTCGGTGTTTGGATAGTTGTAAGGATCCGACCCATCACGGAATTTCTGAATAGCTTCTTCAGAGAAGCGAGGCGCCTTACCGCTGCGTTCCAATGCCTTATTATAATAGTAAGCGGCATCGGCTGAGTTCATTCTATCCATCAGAGCAGTTGCATTCTGAATACCGAAATAACCTGAATAACTAACCTTTGGCGCACCGTTCTGCCCTCGTTTTGTAGTTACCAGTATCACACCATTAGATGCTTTAGAACCATAGATGGCTGCTGAAGAAGCATCTTTCAGAACAGAAATACTTGCGATATCCTCCGGATCAAGCGAGTTTAACGTTCCAGCCTCAACACCATCAATCAAGATATAAGGTGATGCAGAGTTTAAAGTTCCCACACCACGCACAAGAATAGAGCCATTGTCAAGACCTGGCGCACCGTCGGCTCCAGTCACCGTGATACCTGGCAATAAGCCCTGCAAGCCTGAAGACACATTAGAGATAGGGCGGTTTTCGAGTGTCTTACCGTCGAGTTGTGCTACAGAACCAGACAGATTGGCCTTCTTCTGAGTACCATAACCGACAACAACAACCTCGCTCAGCGCGCTGTTCTCGTCCTTCAGCGTAATGTTATAGCTTGTCACGCCACTTCTCACCGTCAGACTCTGAGTAGCGAAACCAACATAACTAATCTTCAACTCCGTTCCGGGAGCTACAGAGATTGAGAAGCGACCATCCACATCGGTCACTCCTACGGGAGTACCATTGGCAAGTACGGATGCACCAATGACTGGTTCGCCATTCACATCTTTAACTACACCATTAATACTCTGCTTTTGCTGCTGAACACTCATGCTCGTGTTCGCATCCACATTGGCTAATACTGGGGACGGAGCAACGGCCATCAACCCAAGAGCAAAGGAGAAAGCGACGCTACCCGTTACAAAGGGAGGGTGCTTCCTACGGTTCTTACTAACTTTCATAAAATTAGACATATATTCTTCTGATTTAGGTTTTGTGCTACAAATATAGTTGTTTATACAATAATAAACAAGCGTTTAGTTCATTTTTTTTGGTTAGAAGTGTTGTTCTCGCACACAAGTAAGCATCTTCCTCCGCCTCCTCTCCGAAAGTATCGTTCATCGGCTTGCTTAGTTCTCTCGCTCTTCTCCTTTCTCCACTTACCCTTCCTCGTCGCCAACCTCTCGTTTCCTCGTCGCCAACCTCTCCCTTTCTTGTCGCTTTCCTCTTCCCATTAATCGAAGAATATCTCCTCTTCATTGTGCTATCTTAGTAATCTCTCCACTCTTCAAAAGTATTATCAGTCCTGCGAAAAACCCTTACATCCTATCAACCTAAACGTCCTCATAATAGAAATAGAATACCTTCTATAACCGATACTATAACCCTCACGTAATCAGCATATTACATGTAGCGTTTGAGAACATGCCTTTCTTGCATGCAGAACATGCCCTTCTTGCCCCAAGAAGGGCCTCTTCTCGAACGAAGAAGAGCATGTTCTTGGAGCTTGAAGGGCATCGCTCCGAATGGAGAGGAGAGTGTTTGCTGAAAACTCTTGACATTTTCTGCCAACAAGTTTAGTATTCTATCTCACGGAAGGTGAGTTTTTCTCATATAGAGGGTGCGTATTCTTTCTCACAGAAGAACACAGAATAACAGAACACACAGGGTTCAAAGAAAGTGGTGGCCCCTCCCCCGTCCCCTCCCCCGAAGGGAAGGGGCGTGATCACCGAGATACCCCTATAAGAAGGATGTAGGCTTTGCGTTGTCCCTTATTAGTATTGAAAATAGCAGTAACGCTCTGTGATATCTGTATGCCGGAGGCGTTCTGTGGGCTCGAAACTGTGCGCAAAAAGGCTCTGTTAACTCTGTGAGCTCTGTGAGAGATAAACCTCACCAGCGTGAGAGAAAAACCTCCCCAGCGTGTTGTTTGTGTGTCATCTCATAGAGTGGGTGTGTTCTTTTTCTCACAGAAGAACACAGATGAACAGAACACACAAAGGCCCACAGAGACATTAAGTCAACCGATATC
>ERZ772945.2205-NODE-2205-length-12248-cov-2.892479_pt1 | contig 12248 bp, 5 predicted proteins | sample MGYA00511681_ERZ772945 | MGnify/ENA primary metagenome ERZ772945 (study PRJEB29015, sample SAMEA2737943) | human oral metagenome | biome: human oral; feature: human-associated habitat; material: dental | place: China | collected 2143 ... | reverse complement strand
ACCACACTTTGATACACATTTCCGAAACGATCAGTAACGCGAACCGTTACCTTTGCATCGTTACGCGTAGGCGTGCAGCGAAAAAGATGGCCGGTTTTTACGGGGCTTATCCAGTCGTAAACCACCTGTTTTTTGTTCGCGCATATCGCAGAGGCCACCGGGTCGAAGCCTGTAAACTGCTTCATCTGCCCCATGAGCCTGCCATTTTCAAGCCATTCAACGCGCCATGCCTCGTCATAATTCCATACGTTGGCAATAACGTCAGTGGGAAATTCTTTCGACGAGCCTGCAGGATACGTGCGCAACTGGTAACCGGCATCGCGGCCGAAGCTGTGGTAATACCACGTAACGCTGTCGCCATTTACGTCATAAACGCCACATCCGCGGGGCGTACCGTCCATGCAAACATCCGCTTTCCACCATATTCCACATACTGCAGCCGTGTTGTGTTCGAAGAGATGGTTGTTGAAAACAATGTTCTGGTTCCAGTGAGTATGGCCTGAAAGGATGTGCGTTTGGTAAGGTTTCAGCACCTCATACAGCGCAGCGGCGTTGCTGATATACTCCATATCGGCCGTGTTAAAGGCTATCTTCTTCGTCGGGTTCGACGGAATGTGCATGGCTACAAACACCAATGAGCCTTTCGGTACATAGCGAAGGTCGTGCTCCAACCACCTGAACGTGCGCTCATCAATATATCCGATGTACTGGTAATCGCGGCCGGTGCAGAAACAATCGTCCAGAATGATGAAGTGAGCCTTGCCACGGTTGAACGAATAGGTGACGGGACCGAAATAGCTTTCAAACGTCTTCATCGAGCCTTCAAAGGTGCGGCTCGGCGGCATTTCCATATCGTGGTTGCCAATTGCGCGGTAAACGGGCATGTCGAGCGGGGCTACGGTGCGGATGTAATCGGGGTAAAGCGACTGCACGTTGCCCACAATGTCGCCCAAATCAATGGAGAAAACATCCATCGTTTTGCGCCAGGGAGCCACTAATTTCGACATGTCGGCCACGTCGTTAGCATATCCTTTGGTCAGGTCAGCGGCCTCAGCTACCTGCACATCTGCTTGTGCGAGAAAGCGAAAACGACTGCCTGCATGGGGCAGCGGGCGCAAACGGAAATTGCACTGCTGCACATCGAGCTTGCGGTTCAGCAGCTGATAGAACTCGGGAATGGTGCCATCGCGGCGCGATACTTCAAAACCCGACGGCACAGACAGGAATACATAGCGCGCGTCGTCGTCGGCTTCCATTTCAAAACAGCCCGCAGCATCGGTGCTTACACAACGAAAGCCATCGCTGACAACAACGCCGGCGATGCCCTTTTCTTCCGAAACCACGCTGCCCTTTACAAGCAGATGCTTTGCGCTTACCTGCAGGTTCGCGCAAAGCATCAGTGTAAAGAAAAGTATTAATGGCTGTTTGTATCCCACCATACTCGTATATTCATGCCGTCTCCCTTACCGCCATTGAGCGTGCTTTTCTTAGTATTGGGGTTGTCACGACGCTCTGCATCGGGATAGCGCAGCTTCTTGACGAACTCGCCTGATGCCGGATTGATGTCGGGATTATCGCTCTTATATACCGGCTTCAGCTCGGGATAGCCCGTTCTTCTGAACTCAGCCCACGCCTCATTACCGTCGGGATACAGCGCAATCCACTTCTGGGTGATGATCTTTTTCAGCTTAACGTCAGTGGGTGCAGCACTGTTCCATGCCACGTTGCCGGTGGTAATGTAGGTATTATCATTCGCCGTTGTGTACAAACTTGCGGCTACTCCGGCACGTGCTTCGGCGAAAGAGGCGCGTATTCCTGCCTCATAGTTGGCCTGTGCACTGCCTGCTCCGGCCCAGCCGCGCACGGCAGCCTCGGCCTTTAAGAAGCAAACCTCTGAATAACCCATGACTTTTAGCGGCAGCGTTAGCACGGTATTGGTAATATCTGTGCCCGTTGAGTTCCACTCGGGAAAGGCCTGAAGCCCCCAGGGAGCAGAGTTGTTGTCGACACTGTACTGGACATAGCCGTCGGCATCCGGTAACAAGCGCACGGGGTCAGTGAGGCCATTGGGAACCCCCTGGAACTGCTTGCCCTTGAATGTAGCCAGCGTTCCGTTCACCTGTGCTTCGTGATAGCCGCGCGTCTGGCCGAACCACATGGGCATTCGAGGGTCAAAAACCGTGCTCTCGTGCTTGAAAATGTTCTCCATTGTCTTGCTCATTACAAAGCTGTTCCATGCGCAAATCATGTACAATGGGTGGCCCCAGCCGGCCGTTGCAAACACTTTTTCCATGGCACTTTCGTCCTCATTGTTCATCACTCCTGCCGCAAGGGCAGCCTCTCCCTCGGCTTTTGCCTTGGCGGGATCGATGTTAGTGAGGCGCAATGCATAGCGCAAGCGCAGCGAATTGGCAAATTTTCTCCACTTCTGTGTATCGCCGGCGTAGATCAAATCCTGCTCCTGGGTGCAGGTTTCCTGATTGGCAAGATTCTGCCCAAGCACGTCAGAGGCTTCGGTTAATTCCTTAAAGATGTCGTAATAAATATCTTTTTGCGCGTCGTAAGCAGGGCCGTCGTTGCCCAATGCCGCTTCAGAATAAGGCATATCACCGTATATATCGGTCATGGCGGCGGTGCGCTCGGCCACGATAATGCGCATCATCTGGTAGATATTATTGTATGACGGATTCTCCGTTACTTCGTTCTTGAGCACTTTCAGGTGCTTAAGCGCACTGTAATAAGGGTTCCAGAAGCCTGCCACGGCCCAGCCATCGTTGTATCCGTAGCGGTCAGAGTTCCAGCTTGCATGGGTATTGGCAAAATACTGTGCGTAGAATTGTGTGTACAAATTCTCCCCACGCTGGTAGGGATCACAGCTTACATTGGTAACCAGTTCGATGACAGTGGGCAGCGTATAGGCCGGACTGACCTTGTTGGCAGCGGCCGGATTGGTATTCATGCTGTCGAAATTGCCGGTACATGCCGTCAGCAAGGGAAGGGCAAGAGCACAGCATCCGATGAATTTATTGAGGTATTTCATAATCATTCGTTGTATTTAGAATTTAACATTCACAGAGAAACCGATAGCGCGTGTGGGCGGCAGGGAAGCGTATTCAAACGCCTGGGCATAGTCTTCACGTGAGAATGACGACTCGGCACTTACGGGAGCGTCCTTAAAAAAGTAGAAAAGGTCGCGGCCTACAAGCGATAATTTCACAGCCTGAAGCGGCGTCTTCGTGAGCCATTTCTTCGGCAGCATCCAGCCAAACGCCAGTTCAGCCATCTTCACATAGGTGCGTTTGTACATAAATTCTTCAGCAACGGCCGACGGACCACCTATGGAATTGTAGAACGCTTCGGCCTTAACGCTTGTGGTATTCGGTAGTCCGGTTGCCTCTACCAAGCCATTAAACACCATCCCGTCGCGGCCTTCCAGACTGCGTTTCGAGTTACCGGCCGTGCTTGCATAGGCATCTGTCATCGAGATAAAGTCGCCACCGTAGAGCATATCAACCAGTGCGGTGAACGAAAAATCCTTATAAGTTACGGTATTGCCTACTGAACCGGTCCACTTCGGCATCATGTTGCCGATAACCTTGTCGGTTTCTTTCAGTGGCAAACCATCATTACCTACGAGCACATTGCCTTTATTGTCGCGCTTATAAGCGTTTTTAGCAACGATGTCGCCGAACTGACTGCCTTCGTTTACCACCACCGACGCCACGCGGGTTTCGCCTAATGTGTAACGCTTTATCTGGTCAGTGAGGCGGACGCACTTCGTACGGTTCGAACCCCAGTTTAAGTTTACATCCCATCTCCAGTCCTTATTTACCACTGGTGTGCCGTTAATCATCAGCTCAATACCGTGGCTTGATATTTCGCCTGCGTTTACCATGCGGGCCTCGTAGCCTGAAGACGATGCGGTTCCTATGGATAATATCTGGTTGTGTGTTTTGGTATTGTAATACGTAAAGTCAATACCGAGGCGGTTTTTCAGCATGCGATATTCGAGTCCAAGCTCCCAGGAGTCGGTCTTTTCTGGTTTTAAGTCGAGCAAAGGATAGCTTGAAGGCAGCTGCATTTCGAGCAACGAGTTGACCTCGCTCGAGCGTGTGCTGTAAGTATAAGCTATTTGATACGGGTCGGTATCGTTACCAACCTGTGCCCACGACGCGCGCAACTTCAGGTAATCAATCTGTTCAGGCAGCTTAACCATTTGCGAAACGATGCCCGAAAGGCTCACCGAGGGATAGAAATATGAGCGGTTGCTCTTCGGCAATGTTGAAGACCAGTCGTTACGTCCCGTCACATCGAGGTAGAGCATGCTCTTGTATCCCACGCTCCCACTGAAGAAAACGCTCTGTATTTCTTTCTTCGAGTATGATTCCGAAGCCAGGCGTCTTTCGCCGTTGCCCATGTAGATGAAGTGCGGAATCTGCAGCAAGCCCGCGTCTCCGGCCAGTCCGTCGTGCGAAATATTGTAAAGAGAGGTTCCCAAATTCGCATTAACGTCGTAGTCGCCAAAGCCTTTATTGAACGAAAGTATGAGGTCAGTGTTGAACTCTTTCGTCGTATTGCGGCTCTGACTGTACTGCGAAACATCGTTCGAACCGTCGTCGAGATACATCACATAGTTCCTGTACTTGTCATTATACATATCTAAACTTGCACGTCCCGTGAGCTTCAGATAGTCGGTAAACGTAAGCGTGGCACTGGCCTGACCCATCAAACGGTCGCGAACGTTTTCGTTACCGTTCTCCCTCATAATCTGACTGTACGGGTTAGAATTGTCATTTGACGGACCCGCCCAGTTGATAGTGCGGTTGTTGATAATAAAATCGTGGTTGAGATCCTGCAATCGAATGCTCCTCGGCATTTGCACAAAGCGTTGCATTATGCCGTATTCGCCCATGCCCGGAGCGTTGCGAGTAACCTCGTGCATGTAAGTTCCCTTGATGCCTACGCTAATCCAGCTGTTGTTCATCTCGCTGTTTACACCAAAGTATTGGCGGTCGAGCTTGTGGTTCGGCGTCACACCCTTGTTGCGTGAATCGGTAAACGACAGGCGCGTACGGGCGTTCTTGCCGCCTGCCGACGCTACTATCGAGTTGTTAATCTGGCTGCCTGTATTGTAGAAATCTTCTATAAAGTCCTTCTGCGGCAGCATTTTGTAGGTACGGTTATTGGGGTCTCCATACAGCACTTTGCGCCAGTTGTCAACCTCCTGCCCCTCCATCTTCGGGCCCCAGCTGCCTGTTGCGCGCACGTTGAACTGGCCATCGGAGCCCTGTCCGTACACGTTCTGGTATTCATAACCACTGTAGATGTTTGTAAATTCGACGTTACCGCTATACTCGAACGTCAGCGGCTGCCCGTAACTGCCGCTTTTTGTCGTAACGATTATTGCACCGTTCTGTGCCCTGCTGCCATAGAGAGCTGCTGCGTTGGCACCCTTAAGCACCGATATGGTGGCAATATCCTCGGGGTTAATCTGCGATGCAGAGCCATAGCTGTCGGTGCCTCCCCACTGGGTTGCCGTTTGTGACGACTCGTCGTTTACGGGTATTCCGTCAACAACCCAAAGGGGCTGGTTGTTGCCTCCCAGCGAATTCAAACCGCGCATTACTATGCGTGTCGACCCGCCAAGACCGGTTCCCGACTGCGTAATCTGCACACCGGCAACCTTTCCCTGCAGCATGTTCGCCACAGATGCTGACTTATTCTCGGTCAGTCCCGTTGTGTTCACCTCCTGAAGTGCATAGCCGAGTGCCTTCTTTTCGCGCTTGATGCCGAGCGCGGTTACCACCACCTCGTTCAGTTCATTGTCTTCAGCACTCATCGAAATTTTCAAATCGTTCTTTCCTTCCACGGCAACCATCTTGTCGCCATAGCCTATGTAGCTGACGGCAAGGGTGGCACCGGGTTTCACTTTCAGCGTAAAGCGGCCGTTGACATCGGTTACTGTACCATTGCGTGTGCCGTCTTCAAACACACTGGCACCGATAATGGGTTCACCTTTCTCGTCAACAACCGTTCCGGTAACGGTTTTCTGCTGTTGCACAATTTCCGTCGTCGACGGCACACCACGGGCAGCAAAGGCTCCCTGTGGCACAGAAAGCATCATACCACCCAGCAGAATGGCCGATGCTGTTCCAAACTTCTTAACGTTCGTCATAGTTAAAAGCTCTTAGTTAAACGGTTATATTTTTTTGTTTTTATTGTTTTAATGCAGCAAATTTAATATAATTTGCGGAAACTTCCAAAATTATTTTCATAAATTTATCGGATTATATTAAAAACTTCTTATAATCCTACCCCTTTTTCAATATCATTTATACCGGTTCTGACTACAGAGTGTTGAAATGTTTCTAATATAATAAGGTGTAAGCCATAAGCCTTATGCTCCTTCCCGGCAAAAGGTGCAGTGTGTAAACCTGCAGGCGGTTAATCAGGAAGTTAGCCGGCTTTCCCGTCTGCCGTTTCGATGTGGCAGACAGACCATACAACCCGGTTCCCGCCGGCCCGGGCCCGAAACGGTATAACCATAAGCCCATACAGCGAAACCCTTTACACCACGGTAGTCATTGTCCGACGGCCGCCGTACGCACTGTTGACGGCCGTCACACCCGTTGTCCGACGGCCGCCGTACGCGCTGCTGACGGCCGCCGAACGATGACCCTTATGCAACAAGGGAAAAACAGCTATGCCTGAATTTGAAAACACATACACCGTAATGATTTATCTGTCAGCGCATTATCGTTTATGAGAGATGGACCCCAACCAGCTGCCCAAACCACGCTCTCCTGTCATACCAGCCTCACCGTCTCCCGACGAAGCCGGCACAAAGTACAAACAAAATTTTTGCAAACGCCTGCCAATTCTATGATCATTTGCGATCAACTGTGCCCAAAAATATGTCATTTAGTTTTGCAATCTGAAAAATATTTCGTAAATTGCGGCCGATTTTTAAAAAATACAGATACTAACACGCACCAATAAACCCAAAACAATATGTCAAACAGGCGAGATTTTCTGAAGAAGATTACTGCAGCGGGTATTGCCGCAGCCGCAGCACCCATCATCACGAAGGGCGAAAACATACGTATTATTAACGAACCTGCCGCGCTGCAAAAGCCCGCCAGGGGCGGTGCAGCGGGCAGCCTGATAGTGCCTAAAAAGGCCGGATTACCCATTACAGGCACGTTCCTCGACGAAATATCGCACGACATTCCACATCAGAACTGGGGATTAAAAGAGTGGGATCAGGACTTCCGTTACATGAAGTCTATCGGCATCGATACGGTGATAGACATTCGCTCCGGCTACCGTAAGTTCCTTACTTACCCCTCTCCCTATCTGCTGAAAAAAGGCTGCTACATGCCCTCTGTCGACCTTATCGAGATGTTTTGCACGCTGGCCGACAAATACAATATGAAGTTTTACTTCGGCCTTTACGACTCGGGCCACTACTGGGATACGGGCGATATGTCGCAGGAACTGGAAGACAATAAGTATGTTATCGAAGAGGCGTGGCAGCGATATGGCCATCACAAGAGCTTCAAAGGCTGGTATATCAGCACCGAAATAAGCCGCCAGACGAAGGGAGCCGTCAATACTTTTCATACCATGGGCAAGCAATGCAAGGACATTTCAGGCGGGCTGCCCGTTTTCATATCGCCGTGGATTGACGGCAAGAAGGCTGTTATGGGCACGGGAAAAATGACGAATGACCAGGCCGTAAGCGTGCAACAGCACGAGCGTGAGTGGAATGAGATATTCGATGGCATACATGATGTAGTTGACTGTTGCGCCTTTCAGGACGGGCATATCGACTATGACGAGCTGGATGCGTTCTTTTCAGTGAACAAGAAACTGGCCGACAGGTACGGCATGCAGTGCTGGACGAACGCCGAAACATTCGACAGAGACATGCCCATTCACTTCCTGCCCATCAAGTTTGACAAGCTGCGCATGAAGCTCGAAGCCGCCAAACGCTGCGGCTATGACAAGGCAATTACGTTCGAATTTTCCCATTTCCTCAGCCCGCAGTCGGCTTATTTCCAGGCCCATCACCTGTACAACCGCTACTGTGAGTATTTTGAGATAACGCCTGCCAATTGTTAAGCAGGTAACAAGACATTATTATAACATCAGCTTTTCATCATGAACTACCGTCTTGGATACGTATTTTTTCTGGCCCTCGTTGCAGCATTGGGGGGCCTTCTCTTTGGTTACGACACGGCTGTAATATCCGGAACCATCGACCAGGTGGCTGAACAGTTCCACCTCGACTCCATCATGCAGGGATGGTATGTGGGTTGTGCCCTCATCGGATCGATATTCGGCGTGGCCGTTGCCGGCATGCTGAGCGACCGTCTGGGGCGTCGTCCTACCATGCTTCTGTCGGCCGTGATGTTTACTGTGGGCTCAATCGGGTGCGCAATAGCCACATCATTCACCGAACTTGTGATATACCGCATTGTGGGCGGCGTAGGTATCGGTGTGGTTTCCATCGTTGCACCTATTTATATTAGCGAAATATCCATCACGCGTTACCGCGGCCAGATGGTGTCGCTGTATCAGCTTGCCGTGACCGTCGGGTTCCTGGCGGCCTACCTTGTCAACTATCTGTTGCTCAACAACTCGCATACAGCTTCATACGGTATGGGCCTTTTGCAAACGCTTTTCGTTACCGAGGTGTGGCGTTCCATGCTGGGAATGGAGACGTTGCCGGCACTGTTCTTCTTCACCATCATCTTTTTCATACCCGAAAGCCCGCGCTGGCTCATCGTCAAACAGCAGGAAAGCCGGGCACAAAACATCTTTTCGAAAATTTATACTACGGCCGAAGCTGTAGCCAAACAGGTGGCCGACACGCGCTCTACCATCGCCGGGGAGGTGAAATCGGAGTGGAAAGAGCTGCTGAAACCGGGCATTTTTAAGGCCGTTATTATAGGTTCGGCCATTGCCATTCTGGGGCAGTTTATGGGTGTCAACGCCGTTCTTTACTACGGTCCAAGCATATTTAAGGACGCCGGTTTTGAAGATCCGCTCTTCGCTCAGGTGCTTGTGGGCGTGGTCAATACGCTTACAACCGTTATCGCCATGTTTATCATTGACCGCGTGGGCCGCAAAAAGCTCATATATTATGGTGTATCGGGCATGATTATCTGCCTGCTGGCCATCGCCTTCTATTTTGTATTCCACGAGAAGTTGCACCTTTCGTTTGTCTTCATGCTGGTGTTCTTTCTGCTGTATGTCTTTGCAACGGCCATATCAATCAGTGCAGTTGTGTTTGTGTTGCTGTCGGAAATGTATCCCAACAACGTCCGCGGGCTGGCTATGTCAGTGGCCGGACTGGCCCTCTGGACGGGCACATTCCTCATCGGTCAGCTCACACCGTGGATGCTTGAAAACCTTAGTCCCGCAGGCACCTTTGCGTTATTTGCCGTGATGTGCGTGCCTTACGTTCTTATTATGTGGAAACTTGTGCCCGAAACGGCAGGCATGTCGCTCGAAGATATAGAACGTTATTGGACGAAAAACAAAGCGTAACGTTTATTAAAAACACTATTAACGCTATTCATCAACACCTGTCAGACAAGCTGTTTACCCATGAATCGTTCGCACGCGCTTGACGCATTGAGAGGCTATGCCATCATGACGATGATACTTTCGGCCACTGAAGCCTTCAGTGTTCTGCCGCCATGGATGTATCATGCGCAGGTGCCGCCTCCCGATCACGCCTTTAATCCGCACATCTATGGCATTACATGGGTTGACCTTATTTTCCCTTTTTTCCTGTTTTCCATGGGTGCAGCCATACCGTTGTCGTTCAGGAGGCAGATGGAAAAGGGAACAACGCGCGGGCAATTGTTATGGAAAAGCATCGTCAGATGGCTTAAGCTGACGTTCTTTGCCATCTTTATTTACCACATGTTCCCCTTTATGATGGGGTACAAAACAGAGGCTTTACACTATGTTGTGCCGCTGGCGGCCTTTGGTTTGCTGTTTGTTTTGTTCATGCGTAACCCGTTCAGGCTGTCGCGTCGCAACAATCGCATTGTCAATGGCTGCGCGTATATCGTGGCCATAGCGTGGATGCTGCTGCAGCCTTACGTCGGTGGCGAGGTGTTCAGTTTGCAGCAAAGTGACATCATTATTCTTATTTTGGCCAACACGGTGGTCACAGGCTCGGCGGCCTTTCTGCTTACAGCCGATAAGCCTGTGTGGCGAATGGCACTTATTCCTGTTATAATGGCACTGTTCCTCGGGGCTAAAACCGATGGTTCGTGGCAGCAACAGTTGCTGGCCTACACGCCTGCTTCGTGGCTTTGGCAGAGCAGCTATCAGGAATATTTGCTGGTAATTATACCGGGAACGCTCGCAGGCGACATGCTATGGCGGTGGCTTCACGAGCCGGTAAGCAGGCCAGCGGCAAGTAACGGCACGGCAAGATGGACGGCTTTATTGAGTTTTCTGCTTATCGTTACAAATGTGGTTACACTGTATAACCGCTGGCTGCCGGCAGGTTTCCTGCTATCTGCCATCATGGCTACGGCGTTAATTGTGATGCTTAAGCCCGTAAACAGCGAACAAACCTACTGGCGGCGGCTGGCCGTTATGGCGGCATGGCTGCTGCTTACAGGCCTGCTGGCAGAATCGTTTGAAGGCGGAATACGGAAAGATGACGTCACCATGAGCTACCTCTTTACGACGTCATCGCTGGCAGTTTACGGCTTATTATTCTTTACCATATTGTGCGACCACTTCCACATTACGTTTATTTCGTGGCCGCTCGAAATGACAGGGCGCAGCCCCATGGTAGCTTATGTAGCCTCGTCGATGGTGGTAATACCGCTGATTACGCTCGCAGGCTTATGGCCTTTATTCGAAAATATGGCACAAACACCGTGGCTGGGGTTCGCCCGTGGCGTAATTCTTACAACGCCAAGTATGGCTGTTGCCATAGCGTGCAGCCGCTTAAAATGGTATTGGAAAACCTGATTGGCGCACCAAAATCAAGTAAAAAACATCTACAAAAGCCAAAAAAGCATACATATCACCTTTATTATTGATATTAATCGGTGATATATAAACTTTTTCGTATCTTTGTCAACCGAAAATCATCAAAACCATGACTCATATCTTTAATACCGGAGACGGAAATAAAAATGATGCCTATAAACTAAGCATTATCGACTATTTCATACAAAATGGCAATGCAACGGTCAATGATCTGGCCCGTTTTACCGGCGTAAGTATGCCCACGGCGTCGAAACTTGTGGGCGAATTGTGCGAAGCGGGATATGTAAACGAGTATGGAAAACTGGAAACAGACGAGGGCCGCAGGCCGCAATTGTATGGCATTAACCCCTCTTCGGGCTATTTCCTTGGCGTTGATTTCAATCAGGGTTCCGTCAATATCGGACTGATAGACTTTACCGGACATCTGGTGGATATGCAACTGGGCAAGCCCTATGTTCAGCAAAACACCATGGAAAGCCTCGATGAACTATGTGGCATCATTAATGACTTTACAGGCAATATCGACATTCCGAAGGAGAAAATACTGACGCTTAACGTCAATATTTCGGGACGCGTCAACCCGGATTTGGGTTATAGTTACAGTCTTTTCAACTTTTCAGAAGTGGCATTAAGTACGCTTATTGAAGAGAAAACCGGCATTCCCACGACGATAGACAACGATTCCCGTGCCATGGCTTACGGCGAATACATGGTCGGTTGTGTCAAGGGTGAGAAGAATGTGCTGTTCATCAACATCAGCTGTGGGCTGGGAATGGGTATCATTCTCAACGGAGAGGTATATAAGGGACGCTCGGGTTTCTCGGGCGAAATAGGACACATCCATGCCTTTGACAACGAACTGATATGCCATTGCGGAAAGAAAGGATGCCTGGAGACGGAAACCTCGGGAAACGCTTTTTACAGAATTGTGAAGGAACGTATCAGTGCAGGTGAGGCGTCGACGGTGAAAACCGACAAGAACGGCAATTTTACCTTTCAGGATTTAATAGATGCTGTGAACAACGAAGACTCGTTATGTATTGACGTTATTGACAGCATCGGCCATAAATTAGGCTTGCAAATATCGGCCCTTATCAATATTTTCAATCCCGAATTGGTTGTTATTGGCGGAAGTATGGCCGCTACGGGCGTTTACTTGCTGCAAGCCATCAAGTCGGCTGTCATCAAATATTCGCTTAGTCTGGTACATAAAGACACAC
>ERZ772945.2204-NODE-2204-length-12252-cov-16.125277_pt1 | contig 12252 bp, 6 predicted proteins | sample MGYA00511681_ERZ772945 | MGnify/ENA primary metagenome ERZ772945 (study PRJEB29015, sample SAMEA2737943) | human oral metagenome | biome: human oral; feature: human-associated habitat; material: dental | place: China | collected 2143 ... | reverse complement strand
GCAAAGCTACTCCAGATGGCTGGGCTGTTAATAAAGACGGCGTTCCTTCCACTGATGCAGCTGAAGTATTGGGCAACATCTCCCGTCATGAAGGTGGCGGTATCCTTCCTTTAGGTGGTGCTACAGAAGTTCTTGGCGGTCACAAAGGTTATGGTAACGGCATGATTGCTGAGTTGTTCTCCTCTATCTTGTCCCAAGGTGGTACTTCCAACAAATGTATGGTTGGTGGTAAATCCAACATCTGTCATGGCTTCATGGCTATCAACCCTGAATTCTTCGGTGACCCTGCGGAAATCAAAAAACACTTCTCCCAATTCTTACAAGAATTACGTGAAGCACCTAAAGCTCAAGGTCAAGATCGTATCTATACTCATGGCGAAAAAGAACATGAATCCGTTGAAAAAGTTAAAGCTGAAGGCATCCCTGTACTTAACGGTACAATGCTTGAAGTTCAAGATCTTTGCAATGAATTAGGTTTAGACTTCAAATCCTACTTCGGCGATTATGTACCAGAAGCTCCTGCTACAATGTTCAAAGGTAACTACTAATACCTAAACTTAGTAATGGCCCTAACAAGGACTTGTAGTTAGTACAGAAGGGGACATAAACACTGTTTATGTCCCCTCTCTTATGTTTTTAACCTCATAGGCTATGAGGTTAAAAAATTTTATGTACTATATCAATTTTTATGATAAGTATATCTGTTATTTTATTGTAAGCTTTTATTTTAACTGAACTTTTACAAATTAACATCATAGCGATTTATTCATCAATTAAATTGATTAAACTACGTCGTCCTGTTGAGCATATATTTTTGTTTTACTTGAAAGGATGATCTTAGAAATGAGTGCTATCACCGTTCTATTAGCGCTATCTCCAATCATTTGGTTGATTGTAGCGTTATCCATCTTGAAATTACCTGCATGGCAAGCAACAAGTGTTGCTGCAATCGGTTCTTTCATCATCGCTATTACAGCATTCCAATCCGACCCATTTATTATGGTCACTGGTGCCCTTGAAGGTGCCGCATTGGCAATTTGGCCAATCCTATTAGTTATTACAGCTGCTATCTTCGTTTATAACTTGGTAGTACATACGAAAGCAATGGAAACTATTAAAACCATGCTTTCTTCTGTAACATCTGATACTCGTGTACTTGCATTACTACTTGCATGGGGCTTTGGTGCCTTCATGGAAGGTATGGCTGGCTTCGGTACTGCCGTTGCAATTCCTGCAGCTATGATGGTTGCCGTAGGTTTTGACCCACTTAAATCTATCATCGCATGTCTCGTTGCAAACTCCGTACCAACAACATTTGGTTCTATCGGGATTCCAACAACTACATTGGCATCCTTAACAAACCTTGATCCAAGCCATTTAGGTACATTCATTTCCGTACAATTGTTCTTGCTTAACCTTATCGCTCCATTCTTTGTTGTTATGATTATTGGTGGCGGTATTAAAGCGTTAAAAGGCGTATTCCTTGTAACATTACTTTCTGGTTTAGCATTAGCAGTTCCTGAAACTGTAATCAACGCTGTAATGGGTCCAGAATTATCCGTAATTTCTGCATCCATCGTTATCATGGCAGTTATCATTGGTTGTGCAAAAATCATGCCTCCTAATGATCCTAAATACGCAGTTAAACAAACTGGCGAAGTCCCTAAAGTTTCTGGTGGCGAAGGCCTTGTAGCTGCAATGCCATTCATCTTAATCTTCGTATTATTGTTATTAACTTCTAAATTGTTCCCTGCAATTAATGGTCCTCTTGCGTCCATTAAAACATCTGTACCTATTTATCAAGGTGCTGGTGCAAAACCTTACACATTCGTATGGATTGCAACTCCTGGTATTATGATTTTTATCGCTGGTATTGTTGGTGGTTTCATCCAAAAAGCAAAAGCTGGCGAAATCTTCGGTACATTGGGTAGCACAGTTAAAAACTTGAAATTCACATACCTTACAATCATCACAGTTGTTATGACAGCTAAATTGATGACTTACTCTGGTATGACTGCAGACATTGCAAAAGCAATGGTTGCTGGTACAGGTACATTGTATCCTCTATTCGCTCCTATCGTGGGTGCGTTGGGTGCATTCTTAACTGGTTCTGGTACAAACTCCAACGTATTGTTTGGTCCACTTCAAATCGCTGCAGCTCAAGGTTTAGATCCTACAAACTTCGAAGACCTTGGCTTCTGGTTGGCAGCAGTTAACTCCGGTGCAGCTGGTATCGGCAAAATGTTGTCCCCACAATCCATCGCGATTTCTATTGGTGCCGTAGGACCTGCTTTAAAAGCATACCTAGAAAACCACAAAGAAATCAGTGCTGAAGAAGCTCATAAACTAGAACATGAAATCGAAGCAAGCGTTATCATGAACAGCGCATTCAAATACTTCTTGATCTTCATCGTTATGCATGGTTGTATCTCCTTCTTCGGTCAACATTTCATCCATGAAATTCACCACTTCTTCTTCTAAGAACTGGTAACAATACAAAAAAGAACAGCTTTTCACGAGCTGTTCTTTTTTTGTTGCCACATATGAGAATACTACATATAACATGGTTTAATGATATTGCTTCTACAGATGAAACCGTAGCTGTCCCGATTACTACTATTGCAGCTAACACAAAACCTTTTAGTTAATATTTCATATAATTCTCCCATCGCCAATAAACACATTGATATTTTTAGATATAATTAATATACTAATTGTAATCTATAAATAGAGATATAGCAAACTCAATATTTCATATAGATATTTTTTCTCAATCATGGTAAAATACATCGTATCAAATAGAAAAAATTAAATGCAGTCTGCGAAGTGCGATTCGCAGACTTTTATTTTTCTCACTTTAGTATAGGAGGGTTTTATGACTCAAGAAAATTCTGCTAAGGTCTCTTTCATCTTAGTAGTATTCCTTGGTCTGTTGACAGCCATCACACCACTTGCAACAGATTTATATTTACCAGCATTACCAATTATGCCTAGTGAACTAAATACATCTGCATCAAATATTCAAATGACCATTGGTGTGATGACTTTTGGTGTTGCATTAGGTCAATTATTTGGAGGTCCTATTAGTGATACTATGGGCCGCAAGTTGCCTCTTATAACAGGCAACTTACTTTGCGTTATCTCTAGCATAATCTGTGCTTATGCACCAAGCATTGAAATACTTTTACTAGGACGCTTTCTACAAGGTTTAACAGGATCTGTGGGCGTTGTAATTGCTAAGGCCATCGCTCGAGATTTTGCATTTGGTCAAGAATTGACTAAACTCTTTGCATTGCTCATGATGGTTAACGGTTTGGCGCCAGTAATCGCTCCGCTCATCGGAGGTCAATTATTACTATTCACTACATGGCGCGTTATCTTCGTTATTTTAGCAATATTTTCTGCTATTCTATTAGCGGGATCTCTTCTCTTCCGTGAAAGCTTACCTAAAGAAAAACGCGTTACAGGTGGCGTTGCAACTGCTACAAAGAACTACATTACGCTTATTAAAGATAAGCGATTCCTTGGGCAAACACTAATCCAATTCTTTGCTTTTGGTGGATTCTTTGCGTATATCTCAGGTTCATCCTTTGTATACCAAAACATCTTCCAACTATCTGCACAAGAATTTAGCTATCTCTTTGGTATCAATAGCTGTGGTATTATCTTAGCTAGTGCCATAAGCGCTAGATTAAGTAATGTAATCACAGTTCGACAATTACTAACATTTGCCCTCTGGCAACTAACAATCGGCTCCTTGCTATTCTTAATAGCTATGCTTTTCGAATGGCCACTTATTCCTGTAACGGCCATTCTATTCTTTACCGTATGTACAGTATCCCTATTTGGCTCTGCCTCTTTCTCTATGGCAATGGCTAAATACGGTAAAATGGCTGGAAGTGCCTCTGCAGTACTTGGCTTTGCTAGCATGTTCTCTGCAGGAATCGTATCTCCATTAGTTGGTATTGGTGGGGAATATACGGGGATTCCCATGGGGATTACAATGCTAGTATGTGCAGTGCTTTCCTTATTGTGCCTATATGGTTTGGTAGAAAAAGATTAATCTCTTTTACACATTTGTATAAGCCCCACAATGGGGCCCGACTACAACAAAATAATATTAGTATATAAATACGATACCCCTTTCCTTGCTCAGTACTTCGTAAAATCGCTTCGGAAAGGGGTATCGTATTTATATTAACATTATTATAGAGGCGTCCCATTGTTGGGCTTTACAAGCATATTTCAAAATAGATTAATTCTTTAACTCTACAAACACCTAGGCATAATAACGAAAACCACCTACACAACTGATTGTAGGAGAAAGGAGATGTGCCATAGGCACATCTCCACATTTCTCCCCCTCCTCTATCCAGTTATATTTTCAATGGGACATCTTCATAATTAGCGTATATAGAAAAGAATACAGCCCTCTCTGCAGCGATTTTACGGAACGTAGTGACGTACTGAGCCAAGAGAGGGCTGTATTTTTTCTATACTAGTAATATGCAGTTGTATTCGGGCCCCATTATAAAATGTAAGGGACCTTATCGCTTATTCACTAAATTCCATCCCAACTTCTCCCCACTGCACTAGTTATATTTTCAATGGGACCGCTTCATAACAGGTGTATATAGAAAAGAACACAGCCCTCTCTGCAGCGATTTTACGAAGCGTAGCGCCGTACTGAGCCAAGAGAGGGCTGTGTTTTTTCTATACTAGTGTTATGTAGTTGTCACGGGGCCCCATTGAAAATATAACAGAGCACCCTTATTCAAACATTGTCGATAGTAGTAGTTTCAATCGGTTTGCTTGGTTAACCGCACTGGATCCTGGATCGTAGTCGATAGCTGCGATTCGCACGTCTGGGTAGGCAGCGGATAGTGTTTTTACCATGCCTTTACCTGTTACGTGGTTTGGTAAACATCCAAATGGTTGTAAGCATACGATTTGTTTAGCCCCTTTTTCGATGAGGTCAATCATATCGCCTGTGAGGAACCAGCCTTCACCACATTGGTTACCAAGTCCGATGAATTGAGCTGCTTCTTTCGCTACTTCTGTCATACGTTGTAACGGGTCAAAGTGTTTTGACGCTGCTACGGCTTTTGCATATGGCAAGCGGTAGAGTTCAAGGGCTTCACGAGCCAATGTACCGAAGAAGCCAGATAGCCATGTACCATCAAGGTGCTTAGCACGGTATGTGCTATCCATTGCACAATACAAGAAGAAATCTAGCAAGCCAGATGTAACGACTTCGCCGCCTTCCTTTTCAATGAGCTCATTAATATGATTGTTAGCACTTGGATGGAATTTAACGTAAATTTCCCCTACAACGCCAACACGAGGTTTCTGTACATCCTTGTTGACTGGCAAGTTATCAAAGTCATGAATGATTTCTTTGATGTACTTATTATATTGTCGAAGACTGGCAGATGTAATATTATCACGTAATTTTTTAATCCAATAATCACATAATGCATCGGTAGAACCAGGATTTGTCTCGTATGGCCGTGTGGCAAGAACACATTGCATGAGCGCATCACCGTATACAACAGCTTGAATCATGCGATGTAAGAAACCTTTTGTCAACTTAAAGCCTGGTTGGCGTTCCATATCACTCGCATTAAGAGATAGAATAGGTACTTGTTTCATACCAGCATCAATCAATGCTTTACGTAAGTAACCGATGTAGTTTGTAGCACGACAACCACCACCAGTTTGAGAGATGATAACAGCCGTCTTATCTACATCATATTTACCGGATAATAGTGCGGACATGAGCTGCCCTACAACGATAATCGCTGGGTAACATGCATCATTATTAATGTATTTTAAACCCACTTCGATATCGTCACGCGTAGGCGCTGGCAACATTTCAAAGTCATATCCTTCATTTTTGAGAACTGGCTCTAAGAGGCTAAAATGCAATGGTGACATTTGTGGTACCAAGATTTTATAAGTCTTACGCATTTCTTCTGTAAAGACAACGCGATTGTAATCGTAAGTTGGTAATTTCTCTACCACTACCTCTTCCGGCGCCTCAGGATTATGATGACGACGCAAGCTACGTTCCATTACAGATTGCAAGGAACGCAAACGGATTGTCACGGCTCCAAGGTTTGTACCTTCATCGATTTTGAGCAAGGTATGGATTTTGTGATTTGCTGAAAGTATATCTTTTACCTGATCTGCTACGATAGAATCCAGTCCACAACCAAAGGAGTTAAGCTCTACAATTTGGAATCCTTCAGTTCTACTTACAAATTCAGCGGCACGATATAGGCGACTATGGTAGGACCATTGGTCTACAACACGTAAATGCTTGATTTCATTGCCTAATGGTGCAACGCCATCTTCTGTAAGAACAGCCATACCAAGAGATGTGATAAGTTCAGGAATACCGTGGTTAATACCGGAGTCCAAATGATATGGACGGCCAGCCAATACGATTGTCGGAATTTGTTCTGCCACGAGGCGAGACACAGTTTTCTTTGTCGTTTCACGGTAAGACGCTTTACAGTTTTCCTGCTCTTCCCAAGCGAGGTCTACAGCCTTAGCAATATCCTTCTTCTTTAAGCCTAAGAAATCCAATGCTTTCACAAGAGCCGGAACAAGGGATTTTTTATCAGCTAGCGGCAAGAATGGTGCGTGGAATGGAGTATCGCCCAATACCTCTTGCATATTATTTTTGATAAGTTCTGGATAGGAAATAACCATTGGACAATGGTAATTATTGTCGCGGCTAAATTCCTTAGGGCCATGTTGAATACAAGGGTACCAAATAAAGTCTACCTGTGCATTCGCTAAGTCTCGAATATGACCATGTACAGCTTTTGCAGGATAGCAAGCCGTATCAGATGGAATCGTATCGATAGCCTTATTGTATTGATCCTTAGTTGTATAATCTGAAAGGATTACTTCATAACCCAAGCTATTGAAGAATGTAAACCAGAATGGGAAGTCCTCATACATGTTGAGAACGCGAGGAATACCTACACGCATTTTACCTTCAAACTCTGGAATGTTTTTCTTCAAGTAGTAATCAAAGTAACGACGTAATTTTACATCTACCAAGTTAGGAACTGGCTTACGCTTCTCTTGGATCATATCGCCAGCACCGCGGTCACAGCGGTTGCCCGTTACGTACGTACGACCATCGGAGAAAGCGTTGATAGTAAGCATGCAGTTATTTGGGCAAAGGCCACAATTGCGCATTGTCGTAGATACTTGTAAAGAATTAAGGCCTTCACTATCTAGCAATGTACTTTCACCCTTTTGTAACTCTTCCGCCGTTTCCGCTGCAAGAAGAGCCATACCGTATGCACCCATCAAGCCAGATACATCAGGGCGAATCACCTCTACGCCCATCAATTTCTCAAAGGCACGCAAAACAGATTCATTATAGAACGTACCACCTTGAACAACGATATGATCGCCTAATTCTTTAGGGTCTTTCACCTTAAGAACCTTATAAAGGGCATTTTTAATTACAGAATAAGCAAGACCTGCTGCGATATCTTGTACCGTAGCACCTTCTTTTTGAGCCTGCTTAACCTTAGAGTTCATAAATACAGTACAACGAGATCCTAAGTCGATTGGCATAGGTGCCAATAATCCTTCTTTTGCGAATTGATCGATAGGAATGCGTAGACCAGATGCAAATGTATCAATAAAAGAGCCGCAACCAGAGGAGCAAGCTTCGTTCAACACGATATCTTCGATATACCCATCACGAACCTTACAGCATTTCATATCTTGACCGCCAATATCCAAAATAAAGGATACATCAGGGCAGAAGAATCGGGCCGCACGATAGTGAGCCATCGTTTCTACTTCACCAATATCGATGCCGAGGGCGCGTTTAAGAAAGGCCTCACCGTAGCCAGTTACGCCAGAGTGTGCAATATAAGCACCTTTAGGCAATAATGTATAAATTTGCTCAATAATTTCACGAGATTTTTCTAATGGTTTACCGTGGTTAGGACCATAGTGGGAGAAGATAATTTCCTTATTGCTATTAATGAGTACTACCTTTAGCGTAGTAGAACCAGCATCAATACCAAGATAGCAAGGACCTTGAGCATCCTCAATATTCGCCTTTGGCGTTACCGCCTTAGCGTGACGAGCACGAAATTCTTCTAATTCTTGTTCATTCTTAAATAGCGGATCGACACGGTCTGTAGCTTCCATAGGAATACCGATAAGTGCACCGATTTCCTTTGTCAATTGACCAACAGTGATCTCACGGCACTCATCTTTCATCAATGCCGCCCCTAAAGCAATGAACAACTCACCATTCTCAGGGATAATGCGATGCGCTTCATCCAACTCTAAAGTATCGCAGAAGCATTGGCGCAACTCGGATAAGAATGTCAATGGACCGCCAAGGAATGCTACATTACCTTCGATTTTATGTCCGCAGGCAAGGCCAGCAATCGTTTGGTTTACAATTGCTTGGAATACGGATTTTGCAATATTTTCATGAGATGCGCCTTGATTTAACAAAGCTTGTACATCTGTTTTAGCAAATACGCCACAACGTGCCGCAATTGGATAAATCGTATCAGCATTCATGGCTAATTGGTTAAGACCAGATGCATCTGTCTGCAATAAGGTCGCCATTTGGTCGATAAAAGCACCCGTACCACCAGCACAGGAACCATTCATACGGTGTTCTGCAGTTTGACCTAAATACGTAACCTTCGCATCTTCACCACCAAGTTCGATGATAACGTCTGTCTCTGGATAGAGGGCTTTTACAGCTCGCGTTTCAGCAATCACCTCTTGTACGAATGGGATGCGCACCTTTTCGGCCATAGCCATCCCACCAGAACCAGTAATACATACATGAACAAGAGCGTCTTCATGACCAACTTGAGCCTCTTGTAACAAGGTATATACTGTGTCCAATATGTTTGCATAATGGCGTATGTACTTTTTATACAAATAATTATCGTGTTCGTCCAATAATACAACTTTAACCGTTGTAGACCCCACGTCAATCCCCATGCGTAGCATGTGCTGCATAAATACCTCTCTTTTTAACGACTGTATGACCACCTAAGTGACCATACTTATTTTTGTGAAAGTCTCACATGTAATATGTACAACATATATACTGTACTAAGCATCTAAAATAAATAATTAAATTAGATAAGGATATAATACTTTCACCAAAATATCTAAATTTTTAAATATCCTATCTTTATTATACAACAAATGTAGATAAAATCTATGTTATTCTATATTCCAATGAGTTATATAGAATATGACTAAATTTGAATAACGACTCTAGATTGTTATAGGATGTAAAAAATATTATATCATTCTAAAATGAAAAAAAGTATATCTAATAGCACATCACTACAGTAATATATAAAGAGATAGATACATACATCGTTAAATCCAACAGATACAATGTTTTCCTTTCTATCAAGCGATCATATACAAATAAATAAGTAATCATGCCTAATAAAAAAGAGACTTCAATGAAACCATTAAAGTCTCTTTTTTCTACATTACTGATTATATTTTTTGTAATTTATTTATTTACTCTATATAAATTACATAACATTTTCATACAAACTAATAAGATCATCCTGATTTGCTGGGTATGGATTAAAGCGATAGCACATATCTTCTAATGCTCTGCTAGCCATGAGCGTAAGTTTTTCACCGGATGTAGCTTTGTCTACTCCAAACTCTGTTAGTGTCATAGGACATTCCAAAGTACGTTGTAACTTTATAATCGCTTCTAACAGGGCTCCTAATTTGTCACTTTCAGATGCTTTATGTGATGCAAAGCCTAATTTCGCAGATAATGCTGCATATTTCTTTGCTACCTCTTGATTATGAGAGCAGTTAAATGCAATTACATACGGCAAGAGCATGCTATTAGCTAGCCCATGAGGCACATGGAATTGTCCTCCCAACTGATGAGCCATGGCATGAACGATACCTAAGCCAGCCTTATTAAAGGAAAGCCCTGCAAGACATGATGCTTCGTGCATAGACATGCGGTCTTGCTCTGTAGCTGTTGGCTTATGACATTTTGGTAAGAATGTAAAGACAAGCTCGATCGCCTGTTGTGCCAATGCATCGGTGAAGTTATTTGCAGCAGTCGCCACATAGGCTTCTAGAGCATGAACGAGTACATCCATACCACTAAATGCAGTAACACTAGGTGGAGATGTTTTTACAAATAATGGCGTTAATAAAGCTTCATCAGGTAATACCGCATCATCTACAAGAGGATACTTAATTTGTGTTTCACTATCTGTAAGAACAGCAAAGGAAGTTACTTCAGAGCCTGTTCCACTTGTAGTAGGAATGGCGATGAATAATTTAATATCCATATGCTTTAACTTACGACCGAAATAAGCTATCCCTTTGCTCATATCGATGCAGGATCCACCACCAATAGCGATGATAACAGTCGGTTTAATAGCTTCCATAAATTCAATGCCTTTTACTACATGAGTTATGGGTGGGTCGGGTACTACATCTGTATATGTAGTCACCTTATTTTTACTATCCATTAACCCCATCACATACGTAAGGCTTGGTGAGTCTTTTAAAAATGGATCACATATGATAAGGATAGATTCATTATTAAATTCTGTAAGACGATTCAACGAATCTGTACCCGAATAAATTTGGGTTGGAAAAGTCCATTTATTCATATACTCACCACCTATCGAATATTAAATCCTGTTGTTAAACAACATCTACGACGGCGTGCAAAGCAGCGAGCCGATGTAGTGGATTCCCCAGTAGGTGTAGCGATTGTAAAGGTTGTCGTACCTTCACCGCTAAAGCCAAGACCGGCATAGGATGGGCCATTCTTAACAAAAATGGAAGTTTTCATTTTACGGGCCATCCGATTGAGGCGTTCCATATTTAAGGAATGCATTGTTGCCGTATGATGTAAGCCTGCTTCTAACATCAAGCATACATCGAGTCCTTCATCAAAGCTATCTACCGTTACAACAGGTAGAATAGGCATTAACATTTCAATGACTGCAAATGGATGGTCTTTTGGTGTGCGCATGATAATCAACCGTGGATCACCATTGTACGGAATATGTGCCGCATCAAGAATGACACTTGCATTCTTACCGACGAACTTTTTATTTGGTGTCCCATTTGGTAAGACTGTTAAATCTACGAGGCGTTGAATATCTTGTTGATTGTCAATGAGGACACATCCTGCTTTTACCATTTCTTGAACTAGCTGTGGCTCGATTTGGCGCATAGCAACGACGCTCTTTTCAGCGATACAAAGGATATTATTATCTAGGCTAGCACCGAGCACGATATCTTGGGCGGCCTTTTTAATATCTGCCGTTTCATCTACAAAGGCGGGTGGATTACCAGCACCTGCACCGATAACCTTTTTACCGCTTTGAAGCGCTTGTTTTACTACGCCAGGACCACCAGTAACAACTAATAAGCTCACATCTGGGTGTAGCATCATCTCTTGAGCAGACTCAATAGATGGTTCACGAAGTGTAACGATAAGGTTTTCAATGCCAATCGATTTAGCAATGATTTGGTTAAGTTCACTAACTAGCAATCGACTGAGATGCTTAGCACCAGGATGTACACTAAAGAATACTGCATTCCCTGCTGCTAGCATGCCGATAGTATTACATATTAACGTTTCTGCTGGATTTGTACTTGGTGTAATAGCCCCGATGACACCATAAGCAGACAGTTCATACAATGTCATGCCATTATCACCAGTTTCACACTCGGTAACGAGATCTTCTACACCCGGTGTTTTATCGAGTGTAAGGTTTAATTTTAATACTTTATCTGCAACACGCCCCATCCCTGTTTCTTCAACAGTTTTTTGAGCCAATTCTTGTACTCGTGGACGCATAGTAGCACGGATGTCTGCTATTACCTTTTCACGAGTTGCCAAGGTGCAATCTTCAAAACGCGCTTGCGCTGCTTTTGCTGCTTGAATTGCATCATCAACTGTATCAAATACACCTGGTTCAACTTGTCCCCTAGGCGCTTGTTTAACAGGTTGTGATGAGGCTGCTTCTTGCTTTTGCCCCTGTAATAGATCTATAACCATGGAGCGGATCATTTCTTTCAACTGTGTATTGTTTTCCACCATGAACCTCCATATAGGTTGCATTGCTGATGCAATGACCATGTCAACTAACAGTGTACACAATCAAGGATATATTCATGATGTGACACAATAACTAGGTTTAACTCTGGCACCAGCTATTTCCTATA
>ERZ772945.2200-NODE-2200-length-12262-cov-47.338330_pt1 | contig 12262 bp, 4 predicted proteins | sample MGYA00511681_ERZ772945 | MGnify/ENA primary metagenome ERZ772945 (study PRJEB29015, sample SAMEA2737943) | human oral metagenome | biome: human oral; feature: human-associated habitat; material: dental | place: China | collected 2143 ... | reverse complement strand
CGAGCGCGTCAAAGCGTTTTTGAATTACGTTGAGGGCGTGTTAAGTGACGATGAACTAGTGCGTGAAATGGAGAAAGAAATCCATCATGTGAAACGAATGGAAACGGAGAGGGTGAGCTATATGACTTACGAAATGAAACTGATGAACGAGCGGAAGGAAGGACGGAAAGAAGGGCGCGAGGAAGGATTTAAGGCTGGCAGCGAGAAAGCATATTGGACGATGGCTCTTGCCATGCTGAGAAACAGTGAGCCGATCGAGCGGATTGTTCAATATTCGCAGCTTCCCGCAGAAAAAATCGCGGAGATCGCGAAGGAAAACGGGCTGCAAATTTCCCCTTAAGTCCGCCCCCAAAATCGACGATAAACTCCATAGAGAGAAATCCCTGCCTAACCCGCTATGGGCGGCGGGCGCTTAAAATCGACAGCACGGCTGCTATACTATGGATATGGAAGAATCAAGGAGGCACTTCCCATGGCGATGATCATCAAGAACAATATGCCGGCGAAAAATACGCTGAACCAGCTCGATAAAAATGACAAGGCGCTCGCGAAGTCGCTGAAGAAGGTCGCCTCGGGCATGAAGATCAACAGCGCGGCGGACGACGCGTCGGGCTATGCGATCTCGGAGAAGATGCGCGTCCAGATTCAGGGACTTGACCAGGACTACGACAACACGCAGACGGGCGCGAGTATGCTGAAGGTCGCCGAGGGCGGCGTGCAAAGCTCCATTGACATCCTGCGCACGATGAAGGAAAAGGCGATCAACGCCGCGACGGACACGAATACGGATGAGGATCGCGCGACAATCCAAAAGGAAATCAATCAGGCAATCGACCAGCTCGACGAAAATGCGGAAGTGACGTACAATGGACAGACGATGCTGGACGGCTCGAAAAACAATTATGTCCTTCATCCCGGCACGGGCACTGTTTTGACGAATGAGAGTTTGCACCCTTCGACAGACCAAGTCGCGCCGATTACAGACTTGCGGGATTTTGCAGGACGCAGCCTAGGTATAAAGTCGGACAGCAAGATTGAGATTTCCTATGTATCACAAGGCGTGACGACTACTCGCACACTGGATCCTGTAGGAACAGAAATGCTTCAGGATTTAGTGGCAAATGCTAAACCTGTTCCTGCGTTTAGCACGATTTCTGTTTCCATCACGGCTGGCAGCGATATAGTAGGAATTGATAGAAACGGTGAATACGTTCATACGGCTAGCGGGAATGTTGCCCTCAACTTCAGTGCACAGGATGCGGGGGTAAATAATCAGATTGCCGGGCTGACGTTCAATGTCATGGATAAGGATGGAACGATTAATCGTACGGCAAACGAGGTGCTGAATAACTTTACAGAGACGATTCGTGCCGAGGACGAGTCACCCGACAATGCACTCGTGTTCCACACTGGAACGAAGGCGAACCAGTCCGTGAAGATTGGTTTTTCTGACTTGCGGAGCGTTGCGCTGGGGCTTCGGACGGCCGATGGAAAGACGCTGAGCGTTTCGACGCAAAAGGAAGCCAATGCGGCGATCAGTGTCTTGGATCTCGCCCTTCAAAAGGTCACGAATCAGCAGACGGAAATCGGCTCAGTGCTCTCCCGTATGGACTACACGGGCACGAACATCACGACGGCAAGCGAGAACACGCAGAACGCCGAGTCCGTCATTCGTGATGCGGATATGGCGAAGGAAATGACGGCGTACACGAAGAACAACGTCATCACGCAAGCCGCCCAGTCCATGCTCGCGCAGGCAAACCAAAACGGCAGCAGCGTGCTGAGCCTCTTGCAGTAAACCACAATCTGAATGAAAACAACCTCGCATCATTTCGTGCGAGGTTGTTTTATCCGCGGAAACTCGGTTTTGAAGGTTGTAAACAGGAAACTTTTTGGTATAATTTTCTTAAAACATAAAAGGAGGGCTTGCGTATGCCTACAACAATGACACATTTTCAGGTTCAAATGGATGCCGATGTGAAACATCAGTGCGAGGAAATCTATCAGGAATTAGGGGTTAACTTGGCGACCGCAATCAATGTCTTTATGCGGCAGTCCTTGCGAGCGGGTGGCTTTCCTTTTGATGTGCGCCTGTCTGAGCCGAATGGCGTCACGCGTGCGGCTATGCTGGAAGGCGAACGTTTGGCACATGATCCGTCCGTGCAGCGTTATGCGGTGGAGGATGCCTTGCAGGAGCTGAAGCGATGATGCGCGACGTTGTATGGACGAGGCAATTCAAAAAAGACTACAAGCTTGCCATGAAACAACATCGAGATATGAATAAGATCGATACAGTGATACGCCTTTTGGCAGAAGGGAAGATTCTTCCTCAGACCTATTTGGATCATGGGCTATCGGGCAACTGGAAAGGCTATCGGGAATGCCATGTCGCACCGGATTGGCTGCTTGTTTATCGGATGGAAGAAGATGTGCTGGTTCTGACTTTAACACGGACAGGCAGTCATGCGGATTTGTTTGGATAGTATTGTCTCAGAGGCAGTGCATGAATCGCATTTTGCGGGCGTTCCTGCCTCTTATTTGTCGTCGACAAAATGACGATATAAAGGTATAATGAGCAAATAGGAAATTTGTCACCCTTGGGGCGTGACCGTATATACAGAGCAAGGAGAATACACGATGAGCAGGGACAGGCAGCAGGAACGGATCGCAAGGAGCATAGGAATCGCATTGACAGCAGGCATGATCAGCGCCATGCCGACGGCGTTTGGCGCGCCGATAGAGGACGCCTCTGTCTCCCATGTGGCTAAGATTGTACAGACGGCAAATGCTGCCGATACGGGCAAGGACACGAATATCACGAGCGGCGCGGCGAACAACGTCATCGGCTGGAAGGACTTCTCCGTCAACAAGGACGAGAAGGTCACATTCGACAACAACAACTATATGAACATCGTCACGGGCGCGAACACCTCGGAAATCAACGGCATCGTGCAGGGCGGCGGCGACGTCTACGTCATCAACCCGAACGGCATCATCTTCGGCAAGGACGCGCAGGTGAACGTCGGGAATCTCTACGCTTCGACGCGCTATGTCAGCTCGACGGACGCCGAAGGTGCGGCGACGGCGGGGAATCTCTCCTCTGTCCTAGCGAGTCCCTCGGCAGGCGTCGCGATGGACGTCGTGAACCTCGGCACAATCAACGCAATGAAAGTCGATGTCGAGGGCAAGAATATCCGCTTCATCAGTGATCGTGTCACGGCATCGGGCGGTGTGACGCTCGAGGCGGACGGCGTAAACGGCGGCTACATACACGTCGGAAACACGAATGGCACAGCGCCTACGGACTATCAGACCCAGTCCGTGACGGGGACGGGCTCACCGCTTACTGCCGCCACTGCCCCTGCTCTTGTTGCCTATCAGACGGTCGACGGAACGAACTGGAAGACGCGCATCAATGGCCATACCGCAGGCAACTATATGCTGACGGGGGATATAGATGCTACGCCTGCTACGCTTTCGACAAAAGCTGCAGATTTTGGCTCGATTGCGTCCTTCAAGGGCAAGTTCGACGGAATGTTCTACACCGTCAAGAACATGGAGACAACGGGAGGGCTGTTTGCCAAAACAGACGGAGCTACGATTGAGAATATTGGCGTCGTAAACTCGAAGATTACGGGAGGGGCGGCAGCCACTCCTGCAGGTGCGATTGTTGGAGAGGCAAAGGATACGATACTTAGCCATGTCTATAACGAAGGAACGACGACGACAGGCGCTGCTGTCTATGCGGCGGCATTGGTCGGGAAGGCGACTGGGACGAATACCATCGAGTACAGCTATGTTTCCGACGCAAGCAAGGCTGAATCGGGAACGATGGTGGGCTATATTCCCAGTGGCGAAGTGCACATCGACCACAGCTATATACTGGGAGATTATGGCAATACTTCTGCCTCCACACTGTGGGGATTTTCACGATCTCTTGGCAGTGCAGCCGCTAAACTGTACGTTCAAAACAGCTATTTTGGTGCGACTGCAACGACTTCGCCAAATATGTCGATTGCACCAGGAAGCACGAGCAATCAAATCCCTGGCGACACCATTCTTATCGGAGAGTTCGCTGCTTCCGTATCTGCTCATACTTATTCAGAGGGGACTGCGCTTCCGGGAGGAACGGCTGCAAACCTTACGGTCACCAAAGACGAAGTACGCCGTGTAGCCTTATACAACGCCACCGCATCGTCCGTTTTCGGCTGGGGCACAGACATCACGAACACCGGCGGCGTCACCATCACCTCCACCGGCGGCGTCACCCGCCCCGCTTGGCGCATCTACGAAGGCCGCACGCTGCCCGTGCTGACCTCGATGACGAAGGGCATCAAGACCGTCGACTACAACTACGCCTACTACAAGAAGGACGCGGGCGCGGCCACCTACACGACGAAGGACACGGCGGCGACGCTCTACAACGGCGGCAGGAACGGCGGCAAGGATATCCCCGCCTCCGCGACGGATCTGACGCAGGGGCTTCTTTATAATGCCGAACTGCTGAAAATCACGGACGCGAGCGGCAACGCCATCACGGGCGATTCGAAGGGCAACGTCGCGGAGAGCTCCGCCATCGCCTTCTCCGGCGACCGCACGACGAACATCTTCTACGGCAAGGACGGGACGAACGAGGGACAGCTGCACGCGACGTATGCAAACGGCACGCAGCAGACGCTCGCGCTCCTCTACTCCGACCAGAATGGCTACGACCTCGTCGGCGGCAACATCTCGATTGCCCCGCGCGAAGTCACCGTCCCGCAGGCAGACCTGCAGAACGTCGTGCTGAAAAAGGCGTATGACGGCACGGCAGCCGTCGATACGAGCAAGATCGCCGCGCTCTACGCAGGCACGAGCTCGAATATCCACGGCATCTTGCAGGAGGACAAGGACGCCGGGCTGACCGTCGACACGAGCGGCATCACGGGCAAGTACGTCAACCCCGACACGACGAAGGCGCAGACGGCAGACGCGGACTGGGATCGCCCGACCGCATACGCCGCCGCGAATGACAACGGCGACGTCGGGGCGAAGAAGTACGTCTATCTGAACGGCACGCTGACTCTGACATCGGGCGGCAGCCCCTACACAGGCAACGACTACGTCATCAATGCGGCGGACGCGAACGTCAGCACCTTTGCCAAGGGTCTGATCTACCAGCAGAAACTCGCCGTCAGAGGCCTCCCCGACCCAAGCACGAAAGTGTACGACGGGAAGACGTATGTCGTCGATGGGGCGGGCGCGGCGCGCACATTCACGCAGAGCGATTTCACGATCGACACGTCGAACATCAAAGGCACGGACGACGTTGCACTGAGCGTGACGGACGGCCATGCGTATTACGTAGACCGCGACCCGACGGCAGGCACAGTCACGAAGACGAAAAAAGTCGGCACGCACGAGATCGAGTACGGCGGGCTGAAACTCACGGGCGCTGCGGCAGGAAACTACACGCTGACGGATAAGAACGACAATACCGTATACAGCCTGAAAGGCGTGCTGACGGACAAAAATGATTGGAATGCAACGGTCTCGCCCGTCCCGACGAACGCAGGCACATCGACCGACGCGGGCGGTTTCCTCTACCAGTCGGGCGGCAAGATCACGCCGCGCCTGATTACCGACCAGGACTATGCGTGGTTCAAGGACGTTTCGGGCACGCTGACCGAGCAGGATGCGACGCGGCAGTACAATGGCGTGTCGGCGTATACCGATCCGACGGGGCATATCGTCAATCTTTCACGCACCGCGCCTTCTGACGCGCTAGGGCTTGTTTCGGGCGACGATATGCACTTCACCGTCACGAGCGCCGACTTCACGACGGCGCAGGGCGCGAGCGGCACGGCGACCAAGAACGTCCACAATGCCGCGCTCAGCGCGACGGGCGCGCAGGCGGTGAAGTATACCGTCACCATTTCGGGCGCGGACGCGGACAACTACGCCTTTTCGAGCACGCCGGCCACGAAGCTTGCAGATGGCGGCACGGCGGCCGTTTACGGCAAGGGCACGATCACGCCGCGCACGCTCAAAGTCGCGGCGACGGGCACGCAGGCCATCAAGACGTATGACGGCGACGCGCGTGTCAAGCACGGCGGCACGAGCACGACGAACCTTACATTCAACGACGGCTACATCGGCTATGCGGATAATAATCCCGACTACCACCTCGTCGCCAACGATACGGACGTCATTTCCTACACGGGCGTCTATACGAACACCTATCACGATGCCACAAATACGCAGCAGACGCATACGGGCGCGGCAAAGGATGTCAACTGGGACGCGACAAATGGCGCAGTCCTCGCGAAAGACGTGACGTATACCGTCACCGTCAAAAACGGCGCCAACGTCTCCGCGAACTATACGTTCGTCGGGGCTGCTTCGGCTGCGCCGAATCAGGTCACGTTGGACGTCAATAACGGCGGGCGCATTGACCAGAAGGAACTCTCGAAACTCAAGATGGGCTTCGTGCAAAAGGTCTACGACACGTCCTCCGCCGTCAACGGCGGCACGGCAAACGTCGTGTCGGGGACGAATACGAATACGAACACCATCGAGACGGCGCTGAAGGGCGCGACGGCAGACGGGCTTGTCACGCCTACAGGCCACGCGGCGGAGACGGTCTGGGATGTCTTTGACAAGGACAAGATTGCAGGCGCATACGGCAGGGGCACGCCTGCGGCGGACTTCACGGCAAATGCGCACGTCAACCGCGACGCGACGCCCGCCAAGAACGTCATCAATACGACGATGCGCTACGTCGGCGACAGCGTCGACGCGACGGGCACGCACCACGAGACGAGCCTCGCGGACGCCATAACGAACCACAACTACAAGCTCGCCGCAGGCGTCCTCAATGCGGACGGCTCGCTCGTCCAGACGGACGGCGGCAAAATCACCCCGCTGACGATCACGAGCGTGAATCTCGCGGCCAACCCCATCACAAAGGTATATGACGGCAATACGGACGTCGTCGCACCGACCGGCTACGAATCCGAAGGCGCGGCGTATTACCTGACCGATCATTCGGTGACGTCAAACAAACGCCACGCGATGACGGCGACGGCGGGCGCGGGCACGATCAATCTCGATTACAGCGTCGTGAGCGGTGCATACACGTCGAAGGACAGCCATAACGGCGCGGCACAGGACGTCGCCTACAAGCTGAAGGTCACCGAGGACGGCGACTATGCGCTTGCCGATTCGTTGAAGGACACGTCGGGCAACTATACGCACACCTTCACAGGCGGCGGCACGATCACGCCAAAGACCGTCTACGCGAGCGTGCTGCACGCCCCGCTGACGAAAGTCTACGACGGAACGAATGCGGCCGTCTCCCCGGACGGGCTCGTGAAGCTTGACGGGCTGCTGGATGGCGAGAATAAGAGCACGGGCACTTACGACACGAAGCACGTCGGCACGGGCAAGGCCGTGACCTACACCGTCGCGCTCGATTCGGCGACGCAGGCGCTCGGCAATTACTACATCGTCGACCGCGCCTATACGGGAAACGACCCCTCGCATAACCAGATTACGAGCCTTACGGGGACGGGCACGATCACCAAGGCGAATCTGACGGCAAGCTTTGCCGACCTCACGAAGCCGTTCGATGGGGGGAAAGCCCTTTCAACGGACAACCAGAATACGGTAAAAGCACAGAATGACAACAATCAGATTCTAAAAGACCGAAAGAGTTCGGGCGGCTCGCTCGATCAAGTCTACCTCGACGAGACGACGCTGCTCGCCTCCGCGTACGAGGACGAAAATGCCGGCGCGCACAAGATCAACTACAAGCTCCTGCTGAAGGGCGCGGACGCGGGCAACTACCAGCTCGTGGACGCGAGCGGCACGCCGCTTGCGGACGATGTGTCGGCGACGGGCGCGCATACGGGCATCTATACGGTGCAGGGCAACGGCACGATCTTGAGCAAGACGCTCTCCGATACGGATATCCGCGCCTCTTGGCATCCCGTCACGAAAGACTACGACGGCAGCACAGATGTCGCGTATGACCATACGGGATGGACTGCCGCATCGGGGCAGAGGAAGAATGCCGCCGTCAAGGCGGATTCCTTCCTCGACCGCTTCACCATCGGCGGGACGGAGCTTAGTACGGAGGCGGCGAAAAAGGCGTCCATCAAATCGGTGAAGGGCACATACGGGAATGACGGCAAGGTCGGCACGACGGAGGCGAAATTCACGATTTCGCTCGACGACAGCTTGATGAAGAACTACGATTTGACGGGGCTGTCCTCGTCCGTCTACGACCCGACGAACAAAATCTTTACCTTTACCGTGACGAATGGGACGAACGGCAACTCCGTCTCCATCACGCCGCAGAATGTCATCGCGACCGTCGCGAAGAACCCGACGAAAATCTACGACGGCACGACGGACTTGATGGCAGGCTCGACGCAGACGAGCACGGGCACGCCCCTCACGAATGCGCTCACGGACGGCTGCGTCACGCTCGCGCGTGCCGATGCGAGGACTGACGCGGCGGCATGGGGAACGACGAGCCCGACCGTTACGGGCGTGTATGCCTCGAAAGACGTCAAGCTGAAGGCGGACGGCACGGCGGACACGCAGACCGTCAACTACACGGCAACCGTGGGGGCGAATTACAAGCTGATCAACGCGGACGGCTCGATCATTACGGGGGGCGCGCTCACGGGCTTGGGCACGATTGAGCAGAAGGAGATTTCCGTCACCCCCGCCGCGATTACGAAGGAGTATGACGGGAACGCTCTGGCAACCGCCGCCAATCTTGCGGTGGCGACGAATGGCGCGGCCGTTGCGGGCGCGGTGGGAACGGATACATTCGGCACGATTTTCAATGCGGGCTTGATTACGGGCTGCTACGGCAAGGCCGATGCTGCTGGAAAACCCGTCTATGACACGGACGGAAAACTCATCGCCGACGAGACCGTGCGCCGCGTCGGCGGCGTCGCGGCGGAAAAGCCGACTTCGTTCACGGCGGCATCGGGCGACATCAAGGACGCGATGAACCTCAATTCCTTTGGCGCGCGGAACTACAAGATGGCGGACGGCAAAAAGGCAATCGAGGGCAAGGGCACGATTACGCCGAAGGGGATTTCCGCCGCTGATATCACACCCCACTGGAATCCGATTTCCCGCGAATACGACGGCACGACGTTCGTCAAGACGGCTTCGACGGACGACGGGGACTATACGGAAGACAAGAACGCGGAGAAAGCGCTTCTTACGCTCACGACTACGATCAATGGAACGCCCGTCACGCTTGACTACGATCTCACGAAGGCGACATTTAACCGCACGGATGCGGGATCCGGCATCGTCACCTATCAGATTGCGAGGCTTGCCGACAAGGAGTTTGCCAACTACGAGCTTTCGGCGGACATTGCGCCGTGGCTGACGAATGCGGCAAATTGGACACATACGGGCACGATTACGCCGCGCGTCCTGAAGCGGGGCGATGCGGCGGCCGTCTCGAAGGTCTACGACGGCACGACGGCTGTCGACACGGCGGACAATCTCGCAAAGTCGGCGAATGGCGTTACGGCGATGGACAATCTCCCCTTCACGCGCATCCTCGTGCGGGACGCGGCAAACGGGGTCAAGGTCGCGATGGACGCGACGAACAAGCCCGTTTTCAACAGCGAGACGGTCGCGAGCGCAACGATGGTGACGTATCACGCGGAGATTGTGGGCGACAGCGCAGGCAACTATACGTTTGCGGCGGGTCCTTCTACGCTGCACGCGCTTACCTATATGGGCAAGGGCAAGATTACGCCGAAAGAACTCGTGATGAACGCGGCCGTGACGGACGTTGACCGCGTGTATGACGGCACGACGGGCGTTGATGCTGCGGGCAGGACGAAAATTCAGAATGCGATCCGTGGCAATGCCGCGAACTGGACGGGCATCGTCACGCGCGGCGGCGTGCTTGATGATGTCAGCCTCGCCTCGTTCGACGCGAATTACGTCGGAAACGGCGGGCACGTGCAGCGCGAGAGCGACGGGCGGGTGCTGGACAACAAGAAAACAATCCTCCTTTCAAATCTCACGGCAGGCGGCGCGGACGCGGGCAACTACAAGCTCGTCCCCAGCGACGGCATCCGCGTCACGGGCAAGATCACGCCGAAGGTGCTGACCGTTACGGGGCCGACCGACGCCGCAAAGACGTATGACGGCACAGATCACATGGAAAACCCCGAAACGCGTTTCACGGCGACGGGCGAAGTTGGGACCGATACGGCGGCATTCACGGCAGACGGTCGTTTTGCCGGGAAGAATGTCGATGATACGCTCGTCGACACCGACAAGGCAATCTACACCCTTTCCATCACGAATGGCGACTACGCGCTCGACGGCGCGACGGCAGCAACGCCGTATGCCATGACGAAGACGGTGAAGGGCAAAGGCAGGATCAACCCCTATACGCTGCAGCTTGTCGCAGACGACGTGACGAAGCCCTACGACGCGACGAGCGCCCTGCCAAACGCGGCAGGCACGTATCTAAAGGATGCGAACCGCCCCACAGAGGGAGACGCGGTCACCATCACGGCAGACGGCGTGTTCGGCGGGCCGAATGCGGGAAGCTATGCAAATAACGTCCGCTATACGAATCTCGCGATTGACCCGGCGACGAATCCGCATGGCAACTATGTGCTCGACGCGGCGCAGGCGGCGGGCGGCGTGACAGGAAACGGCACGATTACGCCGCGCATTCTCTCGATTGCGGCGCACGAGGTCGGGAAGGTGTATGATGGGACGCGGAAGCTCCTCAACGGAAGCACCGACTTGACGGACAGCGACGACAATCTGCTCGCGCCGAGCGCGCAGTTTGACGTGACGAGTTTGCAGGAATCGGACACGTTGGCGGGCCTCGGTCTTTCCGCAACAGGCAAGTACAAGGATAAAAATGTCAGCACGGCCGATGTAAACGGGCCGGGCGCAACCTACCATGTCAAACTCACCAATGGGAACTACGCGCTCGCGCAGGATGCGGATGGCAATTTCTCGCAGGAGACGGATGTCGACGGCAAGGGCAGGATCACGCCGCGCACGATTGCCGTGCAGGCAGATACGGCGGAGAAGGTCTACGACACGACGACAGCACTTTCCAATGCCGCGTCACACCTATCGGCAGTTCATGGCGCAGGGAGCGTCAATACCATCCTCGCGGGCGATACCGTCAAGGTGAAGTTCGCAACGGGCACATTCCAAAGCAAGAACGTGGCGGGAACGCCCGGCAAGAACCTGGTGGACTATACGGGCATTGCGCTGGACAATCCCAACTATGCGCTTGCGAGCGACCGTCTGGATAATCAGGCAGGCACGATCAAGCGCCGCGTCGTGAAGGCGACAGCGACGCCAGCGACGCGCTACATTGGCGACCCGATGACGGGCTTTGGTGGTCAGCTCAGTGTCGATACGACCGATACGACGGCCGAGCAGCAGGCGGCGCTGAAGAATGAAGCCACGTCATACACGGCGGATTTCGACTGGAGGACCGACGCCGCAGGCGCGGCGGCAGCCGTGCCGGGCAAGTACGGCATTTACGGCTCGTATCACGGCAGCATGGGCGGCGACCTGGGGGCTAACTACACCTTTTCGCAGGATCCGTTCAACGACACGGCGCTCGACGTCCAGATGCTCGACCCCGGCGCCGCGTTCCACGCCGCCACGACCGAAGGCCTCGTGCGCCCCGACCGCACCGTCTACACGCAAGTCTCAAAGGACAGGACGAGCGACTACGCCGACGTCCCGCGCTACACCGTCGACTACACGGCAGGCGGCATAGGAAGCGGCAAGGACGCCGAGCTAATCGCCCGCGACACGACCGTCGAGCGTAAGCTCTTAGACCACGACGCGTATTACACCGTAAACGCAAAAGACGCCATAAACCTAACAGGCGGCGACGCTGACGGCGGGGAATCGTTGCAGGAAGCAATCTGACAAAGAGCCAAAAAGAACCGCGAAAGCGGTTCTTTTTATATACGGGGATGCGTGCAAATCCGATTGCAGAAATGCACGTGTCATGATAAAATATAAGGAGAGGTGTGATAGGAATGTACCAAATCAAACCGTGGGAAGAACTGACAATTAAGGAAGCACGGATTAAATTTTTTCAAAAAGGGTGTTGACAGGTCGTTCCCTATACGCTATACTGAAATGGTCGCTTGAAGCGAGGGGCACGAAAGAAAGCCCCTCGGCAAGAGCGCAAGTTGTTCTTTGAAAACTAAACAATGCAGATACATGATACAATCTGTAACAT
>ERZ772945.2196-NODE-2196-length-12279-cov-6.865510_pt1 | contig 12279 bp, 9 predicted proteins | sample MGYA00511681_ERZ772945 | MGnify/ENA primary metagenome ERZ772945 (study PRJEB29015, sample SAMEA2737943) | human oral metagenome | biome: human oral; feature: human-associated habitat; material: dental | place: China | collected 2143 ... | reverse complement strand
GTCCTGCCCCTCAGGGCTCGATGCCAGCACCCTGCCGATTGCTCGATCGCCCACTCCACCATCATCGTGATCGTTAAATAGTGCGCGACACTGCGTCACCCAGTTACTAAGATAGTCTCCGTCGACCACTCCAGACTCCCGAACCCCGGGTAGCATCTTCCAGTGGTAGAGAACACTGTGAGACAATTTTGCAAACGCTACGTCGACGGCAGTACTCTCTTCACCTTCTTGAACTTTTCTTGAATGACTTGATTCTACAAGGGCAACAAACTCGTCAGGCCTCCCTTCTAGAAGGGAATACAAAGCATCTGAAGGATCATGATCACCCCCAACAAAATCAAAAAAGCAGAACTCTAATCCAGGTAGATCTGGATCGTCAGGAGATGTTACCTCTAGGCGATTAAGAAGCACTGAAACAACGTAGCTATAATGCTGTACATCCACATCTTCCTCAGACGACCGACATGATTTAAGTACTGACACGATCATCGCAGAATCGACAACGGTTTCGTCATCATTTTCCATCCGAAAAAGAACATCGAGTGCACGCCAAGGACAGTTGTATCGCAAGAGGAACTTAACGGCTATATCACATTGATTTTCAGGTATCCAACGATGGTCTGCTGTGCGCCAGTAGGCAGCAATGACCGATTCCTCGAGAGTTTCAACCCAATCCCAGAACCTATTCTCCATGGGAATTGCAGCCACTATGGCTGAATGGCCCGCAAGGTCGCTATTAATTTTAGCTAAGAAGTCCACCAACCACTCCACACCTCGTTTTCGCGACATCATGGAAACGTATGCCTGACCCGCACGTCGAAGATGCGACGGCTTGTTATCTTCAAGCCAAGAAGCAATATCAACATCGGTTATGGTGTTGACATCGACTAAAAGTTCTCCAACAATTTCTGGGCGCTCGACATGCTTGATGAGCAGGCTAACGGCATCAACTCCTTGTGAAGCCACTTCTTCGATAGCGACTTCCTGAGCGGATTTAAGAGCAGCATTAAACCCATCATCATTCCAGCTCACCCCGTCAACTACGAGATCTATAGTCCACCCGAACAGTCTAGTATACTGACGTGGGTCACCTGGCTTTGCAAGGACAGAAACAGCCTGGCGGAGAAGCTCTAGGTCAACATTCGGCACCGCCCAGATAGCGTCGGGGTGAGCTTCGTGATGCGAAATTTCGGCCGTCAACACAGACCACATAGAATGACGGTCATCATCGGTCCATGATGACGAAGCAGATTGGACAATTTCGAAGATCGACTGGACAAGCATCTCTCTTCTCTCTTTCGGAAGATGACGGATTAGCTCGGTCAGTTGAATCCAGCGCTCTGATCGATCTCCTGCTGTTTCAATCGCCAAATCGAGCGTCACCTGCACGAATCTATACAGCTCATCATAGGTGACGTCCTCACTAGGCAGTACCCAATCACGAAAACGCGGACCAGTTGTGCTGACAATCATATACTGGTCTGATTCTAACAAAGATAGAGTCAAACGTTCACCCACTTTCGGATAGCGGCGTATCACCTCCTGAATGACAGTAATCTTGTCATCCACGCTAGCTGCGCTCTGTACGATACATCCCGTGGTCACCTTAAGAAGGCTTTCGAAGGGAAGATTACTCAGATGATCTTCTGGATCAAGGTCTGCCAAGCCAGCCAGCAGCATCGCAGCAAAGCCGTAGTAATCCTTCGACCAGCATAGGTTTTCCAGTGCTCGTAAGAGGTACTGGTACCGAGGTATCGATCCAAATGGGAGGTTGCCGGAATGAAATTTTCGAAAGAGAGTCCAAATAACTGGAGTTTCCTTATTTAAGTCTTCTGATATAGCAGACAAAAATTCGTTCGGCGCAGCTTCCGCCAGCGAGTGCAGTGATGAAACCAGAGACATCAGAGTCTCACCAGTTTGGTCTGAAAATGATGCTTCGAGCAGTTGTTTTACAAGACATCTTACCTGGGGCTCGAGTGTATTTGACGTTGCAGCAGCTAATGAGAGACCTTCTGCAATATGCTTGCGCAACGTGTCCGAACATTCAGGCCTGATTCCACGGATATCCGCAACTATACTTTGCGTCACTTCCAACCCTATACGTGGATCTGCTGCTAGGAGAACGTCGAAAGCCAAATAACGCCATCTTTCGATGACTTCAGGGTCAATCATCGGAAGCAGCAGTTGCGCAGCATCGACGGGATCCACTAGCCGCCACACTGTCCCGGATAAAAGGAATGGTGAATCAACCTGGTCTCTAAGCGAGTTGACCAGACTGCGAATATCACTCATGGAAGCGCCACAGAATCTTTCGATATGATTTTTGTCTCGATCATCTCCGTCCTCCCAGGCTCCTATTAGTACCAGTGGTGCAAGAATTTCCACCGCCTTTGGGTCACGGAGCCAAGCAGGCTTCTGTATATCTGGATTCTTCGAGTTCATACGCAAAAGGGCACCCATACTTCTACGAGCAAGTACCGTCATCCGCTCCGCTTGTCGGAAATCAATACCCTCCTGCCGCAGTATTTCGGCAGCTTCGTGCCGACCCACCTTAGGTAGCACTATCGTATTGTCGTCTTTACTCCGAGATTCGCAGTCAATAACCACCAGCACTCGATGCTCTTGTGCGAGAGCACTTGCCACGTCGGCATTGTTGAATCTAGGTATCAGCAGCAGCGACTTCTTGAATTCCACCAAGTGATCCCAAGCATTTTGATCGGTAACAATCAGCGCACGCTCGAGCAAACTTGTATGATTCTGGAGTGTCGCATATACGAACGCCAGAACATCCCGCGCGTCAGTGGAAGAAACTGAAACTGGCGTGGCTCGTCGATCATCCTGAAGTGCATTGATAAGGTTTTGCGATTGAGACTCACGTCGCGCCACATAGAATTGTGGCGGAGTCTGGGTTACTGAGTTTTTCTGTAGGCTAAGCCACCAAGCCTGCAACGTCTGTACTTTACGAGGGTTCCGTCCGAGCTGTTCCGACAGCCAGTAGTGCACAGAAGGCGTCTCCTGTAGCCACCCCTCAAGCCTCTGAGAATCTATTACTTTAACGTCGGCAAACTTCTGTTCCGATCGCCGCTCTTTTGCCCACTCTTGCCCATTCGGCCAACTTCGCGGAGTTGCAAAGATGAACACAAATTTGCTAGAATCGCTCCCTAACTTTTCAAGTCGCTTATCATAGTCACTTTGGGCTTTAGATTTGATTTTCTTGTTTGTGCCAAACTCAAAACGCAACTCTCCGGCAGGAAGGTATGCGCTGCCAGCGGAAGACGCTGCGCCATCCCAACCAGGTGCAGCAACACCCTCGTGAGCGCGAATGTCAAGGTTTGTGATGCCCGGAGTCTGCCCGAGGAGGCGACGCATAAGTTCAGGGAAAGCAGTTTTGGCATGAGATCGATCCGCCCATTGCTGTATCTCGACAGCTGTGACTAATTCAGGGTTATTCGGCTGCAACGCCGGTGAGATCAACTGCTTTTCGGGGTGGCTGGATGGTCCGCTGTTCACATCCCCTATACTAGTCCAGGTTGATCACAGGTATCGTTAAGATTTTACGACCAAGTGCCTGCTTCGGTAGCTGGCGACAGCACTCTCTGACCTGACTCGGTTGAGCGGACGCTGCTGCCGGTTTGCTCGTCATGAGAGCCCAGTGTCTGCCTTGGCCGCGTCCCCGAGAGTAGTGCCGCGCTCAGCGACCTCGGCACGGGCGGCGTCAGCGGCCTCAATGTCCGCCAGACCCTCCGCCACCCAGGTGAGACGCTCCAGATCCTCGGCGTCGATCACCACAGCCACGCGGTGACCTCGGCAAGTCAAGAAGACGGGCTCATGGATATTGCAGGCGTCGTCGACGACATCATCGAGTTGGCTACGCGCAGCGGAGATAGGCAGGTCAGGCATACCGCCCAGTATGAGGCTAACGCCACGAATATGCACGCCTCCTTAGGCGGCATGGAAGCGCTTGTTCGCACCCTGGCGAGTCATACCCAAGACGTCCCCGATCGCTTGCCACGACAGGCCAACATCGCGTGCGCCCATCACGGCGTCATCGAGCGCACGCTCGGCGGCACGGAGGCGTATCTGCGCGACCGCAATTCTTGCGAGGGCAGGATCCTCGACCGTGGCCACAGGATCCGGCCCGTCCCCGTCGTTGGCGTTCTCGATCTCGTCAAGTATCTCTTCGGCGGTCTTCATACTTCACTTCCTGCTCAAGAACTTTTCATGCGATCGACGTGGAAACATCTATGGACAGATCCCGTCGAGCGTGAAGGGACATAACATCTTGCGGGCCAGACTATTCAGCGAGGTATTGCCTACCTACGGTAAGGAAGTCTCCCGTGGGGCCGTATCCGGGGTCGAGCCAGCGGGCGAGTGCCAGCACAGAGACCTTCTGAACTCCAGAGGCTCGCAGCGCTGCGACCGCCGATAGCGTGGTTCCGCCACTCACCCAGGTGTCGTCAATGATCGTAACGTGCGATGCATATGGGCAGTCAACGACCTCGAATGCGCTGCCATGTATTCGGCGGTCGGATGCCGACCCTGGCGCTGGACGCAGACTCACCAAAGGCATGCATTCCAAGAGTACGCGATGGCAGAGTTGCTGAAGCTTGCTCAACGTATCAGCCTGGTAATGGCTGCGACTGGGGACAACTGCGACGGCTTCGCTGGGTGTTCCCATCAGTCGTCCCGCACAGGGGAGATGAAGTAGTCCGTACTGCAGAAGCAGCAGGACATTCTTGAGAGCCTGAGGAGAGGGCCGATGGTTCTTGTAGCGATACATCTCCGCACCGGACTGTCCACCCTTGACGGCGTACGTCACGACCCCCGCCGCATCCGGACGGGCGAATGGCTGACTGCTACACCGGAAGCAGAAGTCGTAAGCCTCATCGATCGGAGCTCGACACAGTTGGCACTGCCTTCCGCGCAGCTGATCAGGGACGGCGGTTGCCCGAAAGTAGCTAGGCAGAATCGCGGTCATGCGACAAGCTCACGCAGTAATTCTTCCGCTTGAGCACGTTCAGCCTGTAGGTCGCGTACCTGGTCCAAGACGTCGCTCGTGGAGTCAGCAACGCGCGCCTGGCCGGTGCGAGCAAGATCCCGTCCCCAGGAGGTGGTCTCGGCTACGCGGCGAGCGAGAACGATTCCGCGTCCGTGTTTGACTGCGTTCTTCGTCTGGGAGCGAGTGCCTGAGTGCTCGGAGGCTGTAACAACGAAGGTGGTGATGCCGTAGCCGCTCATGACGGCGTTGCGCATCGGAAAGTTTGCAGGCTTCACTGGAGCATTCGGTTCGAACTGAGTCATGACCAGCCCACGGTTGGCAACGATGCGCTCACGCAGGTTCTTGTTTGTCGCCGGGTAGGTGCGCTCAAGCCCCGTGCCCATGACGGCGACAGTGCGTCCTCCGGCATCCAGGGCAGCGGTGTGGGCGGCAGTGTCAATGCCAGCGGCCAAGCCCGATACGACAGTCAGACCTGCCTCGACTACCGCTCTGGCGACGTAGTCGGCAACACGGAGAGCATCGTCGTCGGCATCGCGTGAGCCGACAATGCACACTCCCTGGTCTGCCGGGGTCAGGTCACCCTGGTAGTGGAGAAGAGCCGGCGCCTCGCGAACATCACGCAGACGTGCGGGGTACTGGTCAGCCAGTACAGAGACGAGTCCCATGCCCTGAGAGAGCCAGTTGTCGACGTCCTCGCGGGCTTGGCTCAACGCCGGGTCATCGAGCAGGGAAGGACCAGCAATGTCGGCAAGGGCTTCGCGGGGGTCGGCACTGTCCAGGAGAACCTGAACGCGATCAGGCTGAGACAAGCCGCGCTTCTTGATACGGGTGATAGCCAGGACCTGGGCGAGGGCCTCCGCGGTCTCCATAGCACTCATAGTAGCCAGGGGTGAGTTCAGAATGTCAGTGCAGGCTGACATCATGGGACGTGCCTCCCTCCGGCACCTCCTCCCGGAACGTCCATGTGTCCTTGCCGGGGAGGGAGGGCTTGGGAAGGAGGTGAGGGCCGTGTCCAAGCCGAAAGGCCGACGCGCACACGTTCGCAAGGGCAAGGTAACGGCCCGGAAGGTGAGCGACATACTCAACTCGATCGCTCGCCTTGTCCGGGCCGTCGGTGTCCTTGTGGATGCCCTCAGCAAGTGGATCGGCTAGGCCATCCCCTTGCTAGGGGAGTCGCCCGGATGCGACCCGGGTGGCTCCCCACCATTATGGCTGGCCCCGCTCACTCCTGTCCACAGCCCGACGATGCTCATCACAAGTACCCGCGAAGGAAGTCAGGTGACATGGATCCACCTGCGGGGACACTTCGGTCGTCTGTGGCTCCTGCGGCAGGTCGTGTTGCGCTGGGCTTGATCCGTGCCATCTCAGGCGGTCGGATGTGATGGCAGGTCACGCAAGCAGAATGGCAAGCCTGCACTCCGGTGCGGAGCTGAACTGGATCCGGTGAGTCATGCGAGCCCGAGGTCAGCATTCAGCTCGTCCCAGGGGATGGTGCCGTGCTCGGCGATCTCAGCGCGGGCGGCGTCGGCGGCCTCGAGGTCTGCCAGGTTCTCTGCCGCCTGGCTGAGCCGCTCCACTTCCTCAACATCGATCACCGCAGCCACGCGGCAGCCCCGAAGGGTCAAGGAGACAGCCTCATGTCTGGCGCGGACACCGTCGACGATCTCATCGAGTTGGCTACGCGCAACAGAGACAGGAAGGTCGCGCATAGCTCCAGTATGGGTGAAGGTCGCAGTTTTCACACCTTGTCACCAAGACACAACTCGATCCACCTCCTCTTCCTTTCCCTCACTGCGGTAGCCTCTGACCTGCGGGATCACTCCCGGAACAACGACGATCCACTCAGGGATAGACGCATTAGCAGCGAGTTCCCATTGTTTCTCGGCCACCACCGTGCCGCATTCCCTTTTTTCGGGATCGCCTCGGTGTGAGCATCTTCAGCTCACGCACCCGCCCCCTATTACATGAAATCGACAGCAGCATCAACGACCAAAGAATGACATCATTGTTGGCTGACCCCACCATGACGCCAATCGCGTCCAATCACGAAATACAAGCTAACGCTGAGAAAGCTAGGTAGTTAACCTACTACGCCACACACCTCCGTTGGCGACACAATCCTAGATACCTGTGGACTTTTCCACCAACGAGCACGTATACTTCTGCTATGGTCAGTTCTGGTGGAGTTGCAGCCGCATTTGGTTATCGTTATCAGTACGTGGTGACAGTAGGATTAATTCTTGACCTCTATGAAAATCCCGAACTCATGTCCTGGTTCGTCGATGTCGATTTGGAAGGTCAAGACTCGGCCGACATACTGGTGTCTAGAAAAGGATCTAGTTGGGACGAGGCGGTACAAGTCAAGGCTTCTCAAGCAGGATCCAGCACGGTCATGGGCGCTCCAGACGTGCGCCGGATTTTCGACTCGCTATCCAATGAGCATCCCGTTGTATCCAACCACCGCCTAGTGACGAACCGCAAGCTCACTAATGATCTCGCCTGCGACAGTAATGGTGAACTCTGGTCACGCAAGCCGGGCGAGCACTTTCAACATGATAATCGTGACTTAGATGCGTTAATTAGACTGTTGTTAGAGCGTATTGCTCGGCTCCGAGAAAGAGGGGCGGGCGGACTGCAGGTCCATCACATTATCCTCGCTCAACTCATTTACATGGTTCATCAACGAGGGTCTGATCGATCTCGGCAGCGCATCACCCTCAGCGATGTCAATAGAATCCTTGCTGAACCCGCCGCTTTGCTGGCCGACGCTATCCAGAAGCGTTCCTGGGGAAGAGCTATCCAAGTCCCTCGTAGCACCCCTATTTCACGCCCTGAACTAGCCTCGGGTTTTCATTGTTGAGGTGTTGAAAGTGGGGTGAAGGTGCTCCTTTTCCTGGGATAATGCGGATTGCTTAGGTCCGTGCATGACCAGGAGAGGAGCACCTTCGTGGTGAAGAATAGCGGGTTGTACCCGTCTGTGGTGGTGAAGTCGGGGGACGTACCTGCGGTGGGGCTGGCCGGGGCGAGGCTGCTGACCGAAACCATCCGGGTCACGAGCCTGGACGCCTCGCTGTCGAAGGCTCTGTCGTCGTGGCGGGGCTCCTGGGCGGTGCACGACCCGGGCAAGATCATGGCGGACCTGGCGGTGTGCGTGGCCCTGGGAGGTCGGTGCCTGTCGGATGTGGCCCTGCTGCGATGCCGGGGGGAGGTCTTCGGGCCGGTGGCCTCCGACCCCACAGTCTGTCGGCTGGTGGGGACCCTGGCCGACCACGTCGAGGCGGTCGAGGCCGCCGTGAACCGGGCCCGCACAGTGGCGCGGCAGCGGGCGTGGGCCCTGGCCGGAGCGGACGCCCCCACGGCTGGTATCTCGGCGGCCCACCCGTTGGTGATCGACGTCGACGCCACCCTGGTTAATGTCCACTCTGACAAGGAGGGCGCGGCCCCGACCTTCAAGAAGGGGTTCGGCTACCACCCCCTGACCGCCTGGATCGACCACGGAACCGGCCAAGGTGGGGGTGAGTGCGCGGTGATCATGCTGCGGCCCGGTAACGCCGGGTCGAACACCGCCGCCGACCACGTCGAGATCATCCGCCGAGCCCTGGACCAGGCCGGACTGGGGCCCCGGCCCGGGCGGCGGGTCCTGGTGCGCATCGACGGGGCCGGAGGCACGAAGGAGACCATTGAGTTCCTGGCCCGTCGGCGGGTGTCCTACAGCGTGGGGTTCACCCTGCCGGACCACACGCCGCAGATCTACGACACCATCCCCGAGGCCGCCTGGACCCCCGCGTACAACACCGACGGTGAGCCCAGGGAGGGTGCGGACGTCGCTGAGATCACCGACCTGCTGGACCTGACCGCCTGGCCCAAGGGGATGCGGGTGATCATGCGCCGCGAGCTACCCCACCAGGGCGCCCAGCTGCGCTTCGAGGACGTGGGCGGCTACCGGCTCACCGCCTTCGCCACCAACACAAAAGTGGGCCAGCTCGCCGACCTCGAGGTCCGCCACCGGCTACGGGCCCGCTGCGAGGACCGCATCCGCTGCGCGAAAGACACCGGACTTGACCGCTTCCCCTTGCAGGGGTTCGCTCAGAACCGTATCTGGTGCCTGATCGTGGCCCTGGCCTGCGGCCTGCTGGCCTTCTCCCAGCTGCTCGCCCTGGCCGACGCCCCCGCCCGCGCCTGGGAGCCCAGGACGATCCGCCTGCGGCTGATGGCCATCCCCGCCGTCATCGCCCGCCACGCCCGCCGCACCGTCCTGCGCTACAAGACCGACCACCCCTGGACCGACCTCCTGCTTGCCGGGCTCGGGCGCCTCCAGGCCCTCCCCGCCCCGTAGACACGCGGAACTCATCTCCTGCCCGCCACGATCCTGAAGGAACACCCCCCTGGCCCCTGGAACGGCCCGATCACCGCGAGGCGACACGCGGCAGACCGCCACACCCAACCGGCATAATCAACCCCACGACACCGGCAACGACGCCACCCAAACCCACTCAACCAGACGACGAAAGATCGAGGCTAGATTCATTTATAAACACTGAACTGCCTTTGACGACACTGGAGACGGGGAACGTTCATTGCGCAGTTATCTCCGGGTTGTCCGGAACAGGGAAATCCTCTTCTGTAGTGAAACTAGTCCAGGATCGCATAGAAAACTTCGCGTTCGTGCTGTGGATGGATGCGTCTAGTGAAATCGCTTTACAAGCGCAACTCCCGATGGTCTTTAAGGAGTTAGGAGCTTCCGACGACGGAAGTGACCCGGCAGCAGCATTCAAGGCCGTAATGAGCCAGGTTCCTGTACCTTGGTTGCTCGTGCTAGACAACGCCACCGATATAGAAAGCATTGCGAAATGGGTTCCACGTAGCGGGTATGGACATGTAGTGATAACAAGTACCAACAGTTCTTGGTCGGACAATTTTGCACCGTCTACTACAATTCAAGGTTTTTCCATCGAAGAGGCTCGTTCATTCTTCGCCGCACGTTTCGATAAACCCACCTCAAAATGGAGTAAGGAACAGGAACAGGCATACGATGAACTGGCCAGGCGCCTCGAACACTGGCCTCTTGCATTGGAATTCGCTACTGCCTGGATCAAGCAACGTGGTGGTGACATAGAAAGGATCTCCGACTTTGTGGATCGTCTTGACCGTCTCAATCTCGACGACGTCAGTCTTGTACCTCACGGTTACCCAGCTACTGCGTATCGAGTAGTGATGGATCTACTGAGAGACCTCACCGAAAACGAGAACACCCTTATTATAGGTATTGCCCTTATGGGAGGGCACCGGATACCGGTACCCCTCCTAGATTCCTGGATCGCAACGTTAGGCTCTACCCGCGAATTACTCAATGGATTAATGAGCCGCAGCGTAGTGACGATGTCACTACATTCTGACCAACGCGGACCTCACGCCTATGACGAATCCGTCGATATACATGATGCCGTCCAACTTATTCTGAAGGGCCTCACTCAGGGAGTTCCTATCGATGCTCGCGATCTAGTCTCGCTATCAGAAGTATGTTCCGAGCAGATTCACACATTACTTAACGAGCAGCGGTTCATTGAAGCTGCCACTCTCCTCCTACCTTTAAATACATTTTTGGAGATATGTGTCTCCAATTCTTCTACCAAAAATGTACTTGATGAATTGATCCCATTGATGCATAACGTGGGTGTGCTTGCTATGAATCTAGATGGCGCAAGCCCTGGTCCGAAATGGACTAGGCAAATTGGGCGGCAATGGCTTAACTTTGCGATAAGTGCTCGAATGCAAATTGCCAGCCGTATCACCGCCGACATTAACCCTGTCAAAGTCGCTGCTTTACAAGTTGAGTCTATCGGAGTTCTTGCTTACTTTCTTGATCTACTTCAAGAGGATAAAGAACTCCTGAAGTTTTCGCGAATTGCTGTCTATTATGCTGAGCCACATGGGGAAGCATTGAATCAGTTCGCAACAAAGGTTCCGGAGACTCTGAGAATGATCAGAGACGCAATCAAAAATCGACACCCATCTGATCGAGAACTACAGGAGCGCCTCCATTCGCTTGAGATCGAAACAAGCCAAGGGCAGCAGAAGCATCAGAATCCTTATCCCCTCATGGAGAAACTTCAATTAGATATGAATGAAGCGCTTTCCATGGCCCAACATGATCATTTTCATGATGGAGTGAATCTTGCCTGTAAATCAATTAAACTGGCATATGATAAAGGCATCCTTATCACCAAGTCTATCGAATGCTTACTTGACATTGGGGCCACGCTGATACTCGCAGTGGCACAACGCTCTGCCGACAACCAACACTTGCGTCAACTCATTATCCAGATCCTCGACGAGGCTCCTTTATCCGATGACAATCTCACTTCAAGCCAGCAGGCCCGCATGAATATACTCAAAGCAGTGGGCACAAAGAAGACTGACGACCTACGTCAGGCCATCATGGAGGCTTCACGGATCGTCGACGACTATGAACTCCTTGAATTATGGACCGACACCGCAAGAATCATTGCCGCTCAGTTTACACGGCAGGATCAGGCCATCAACTACCCCGACGATTTTGTCGTACTCAATTCGAGCAACACTATACTATACTACGAGTCCATAGACGAGGTTCATAACACTCCGACGCTGTTTATATGCAAACCTTGCGTTTACATGATCGACGACAGCCAAGTACACCCCTTGGGCCACGTCCCGTTTATGAAACACGGGTTGAATATCACCACAGACCCAACTGCTGTTCGTCCCAAAGCGAACGGCTGGCATTTCACTTTGCAGGATGACTGCCTCGAGATCTACCCCCCGGGAGGACAGCCTTTATCGCAACAGATCCGTATTTCGTCGAAGTTTTCTGACTTGATACGTCGAGAGAACGGTGTTCTACTCGTGTACCACGATTACACCAAACCTTTCGACGAGACTTTAACTGCACCTGCAGGATGGATTTCATTTCCACAGAATCCGACAGCTTCAGAGTGCCGTAGGCGAGGATGGAGGAGATTATTTTCATGGTTTGCCAAGGATAAAAATCGGACGTGAATAGCGTTCAGCAGCAAACACAATTACGTCAGGATCGCTCCGCTTATCCACGCCGAGTTGAACCGGAGCCGGTATCTCATGCGAGCCCGAGGTCAGCCTTGACCTCGTCCCAGGGGATGGTGCCGTGCTCAGCGATCTCAGCTCGGGCGGCGTCGGCAGCCTCCATGTCCGCAAGGTCCTCCGCCGCCTGGGTGAGCCGCTCTAGGTCGTCCGCATCGATCACCGCGGCCACACGACGGCCC
>ERZ772945.2194-NODE-2194-length-12280-cov-8.659550_pt1 | contig 12280 bp, 8 predicted proteins | sample MGYA00511681_ERZ772945 | MGnify/ENA primary metagenome ERZ772945 (study PRJEB29015, sample SAMEA2737943) | human oral metagenome | biome: human oral; feature: human-associated habitat; material: dental | place: China | collected 2143 ... | reverse complement strand
GCTATTCCTGCTCCATGTTCTTTATCCGCTATGTCCTGCAGAACATGGTCTACGTTGGAGATGTTCTCCTGCAACGCTACATTACGGAAAATCCTCGGACACATAGAATCATCGAGAACAAGGGACAGCTGCCGCGCTACTACATCACGGACAATCATCCTGCCATCATTGACCGCGAGACGTTCGAGAAGGTGCAGGAAAAAATCAGGGCGAGCTACGAGTTCAACCCGGCGGCGCATCGCATCGTAAAGCCGAGTTGTTTCTCGGCAAAAATCATCTGCGGCAAATGCGGCGCACACTTCGTCAAGGGCGCGAGTAAAACCAACGGGCATGACGGCTTGCAGGAGCATTGGTATTGCTACGATAAAATCCGCAAGCGGACGTGCGATGCCAAGAACATTCGTGGCTATCGGCTGCGGGAGGCTTCCTGCGAGGTGCTGGGGCTTTCGGCATTTGACGAGAATGTATTTGCCAAGACCGTAGAGAAAATCTGTACCACGGATACGGACGTATTGGAATTCCACTTCTATGACGGCACGGTCAAGACGGTAAAAATCCATTATTTCGATCAGGCAGAAAAGAAGCACACCGACCCACATAAAAAGCCCTTCGGCTACCAATGGAGCAAAAACGGCTATGTGATTGTCCCGAAAGAAGCCGAGGCGGTTCGGCTGATGTTCCAATACTACCTCGAAGACTGGCAAATCACCGACATCTCACGAAAACTGGAAGCTGGCGGTTATGGCAGCGTTCGCGGAAAAATATCGCGCAAGCTGATCGCCTACACGTTGGACAGCGACTTCTACCTCGGCGTTCGTCGAATCAAGGCGCAGTTCTCAAAGAGCGGGCAGGAGGAGGTCATCGAGAATGACCACGAGGCACTGGTGAGTCGTGAGATGTTCGACGCCGTTCAAATGCGGCGGCAAGCTGAATACAAACGATGGAAAGGATGTGAGCGCAATGCGGAATGTGACAGTCATCCCGGCCAGCATTCATAGATTCTCGGAAGTGCCGCTGGCGACCGCAGACAAACGTAAAGTGGCAGCGTATGCGAGGGTTTCCACGGACAACGAAGACCAGAAAACCTCCTACGCCGCCCAAGTGGATTATTACACCAACTACATCAAGAGCCGTGCGGATTGGGAGTTCGCCGGGATGTATTCGGACGAGGGCGTGACCGGCACTTCCATGAAAAAACGCGAGGGATTTACCCGCATGGTGCAGGACGCTCTGGATGGCAAGATTCAGCTGATTGTTACAAAGTCCGTGTCAAGGTTCGCGAGAAACACGGTGGATAGCCTCACAACCATACGAAAACTCAAGGAACATGGCGTAGAGGTTTACTTTGAAAAAGAGTCGATCTGGACATTTCAGGCGCGTGGCGAAATCCTCTTGACCATTCTCAGCAGCCTGTCGCAGGAGGAAGCCCGCTCCATCTCCGAGAACGTCACATGGGGGCTTAGGAAAAAGTTCGCCGACGGCAGGTTCTCCGTCGGCTACTCACGCTTTCTCGGCTATGACAAGGGAGAGGACGGCAATCTTGCCGTCAATGAGGAACAGGCGAAGATCGTGCGGCTCATTTTCCAACTTTTCCTTGAGGGGATGACAGCCGGCAGAATCGCCAAGGAGCTGACCGCACGGCACATTCTGACGGTCACGGGCAAGCAGAAGTGGAATGCCAAGACCATCAAGGGGATTCTCTCCAACGAGAAATACATGGGCTGCGCGAGGATTCAAAAGACCTTCACGCCGGATTTCCTCACTAAGAAAGCCGTCAAGAACTGCGGACAGGTGCCAAGCTACTTCGTGGAGCAGAGCCATCCCGCCATCATCGACCCCGCCGTATTCGAGATGGTGCAGCGGGAGATGGAGCGGCGCACACGGGAAGGCAGAAGCTACAGCGGCGTGAGCATTTTCTCGGGGAAAATCCGGTGCAGCGAATGCGGCGGCTATTTCGGCGCTAAGGTTTGGCACTCCACGGATAAGTACAGGCGCATTATCTACCGCTGTAACAACAAGTATGACGGGCAGAAATGTCACACGCCCCATGTGACGGAGGAGGAAATCAAGGAAGCCTTCGTCACGGCGTTCAATCGTCTGGTGACGGAGCGGGATGAGATTATCGCGAATGCACGGCTCGTGCGGCAGACACTTTGCGACACGACGACACTTGCGGAGGAAAGAGCCAAGTTGCAGCAGGAACTGGCGGTACTGGTGGAGATGACGGAGAAAGCTGTCCGAAAGAACGCTCGCATTGCACAGAATCAAGAGGAGTATCAGAAGCACTACGAGGGGCTTGTGGCGAGATATGATGCCGCCAAGGCTCGGTTTGACGAGGTGACGGAAGCCATCTCTGCCAAGGAAGCGCAGTCGGAGCGATTGGCAGTATTTATCAAGCGGCTCAAGACCCAAACCGAGCCTTGGCGGAGTTTGACAGCCAGCTTTGGGCAAGCATGGTGGATTATGTGATCGTGGGCGCGGATAAGGGGCTGGCGGTGGTGTTTCGGGATGGGGCGGAGGTGAGAGTGTAAAAATTTGGCGTAGCGGAAAGATTCGTGCTGTCTGTGAGATAAACGGGGAGCAGGTCAAGTTTGATGAAGATCTTGATCAATCACATTGTAGTCATGGAGGATGGAGCGGTGCTTGCTGTCTTCGAGAGCGAGATTAAGATTGCTGTTAGAAGATGAAGTTCTTGGGGCATAAAATAGAGATTCCGCTTGTCGTATCTGGCGTTTGAAATCTCTTCTTTAAGATAGTATTTATTTGGCAGGAAAATCTCTACTTCGTGATTACAACGAAATCATCATTAAATTCTCTTGCTACAATTTTGTGGTGAATCTGAAATTCTCCATGAACTACCATAGTCGTTCTATTGGGAATTCGCGCTAACGGAGCAAGATAATCCTTTTTTAAATAAATGCTACATATTTTTCCATTCTTTCATGATTTGAGAGGTTCTGTATCGATGGTTTTCACAGGTATTTCGCACCATTAACTGCGGCAAAAGGTGTGTTTATAGATTCTCAAGAATTCGAATCTCGTTCTGCATAAGATGTTTGCTGCGTGTAGGTTTGATACAGCTGATGAGGCGGTCATAGGCGATCTGCATGGCGACCTGTCCCTGACGGCGTGGATGTTGATAAATGGCGACGTCGATGATGCCGCTGTGCATGGCGCTGCGGATGGCGGGAATGACGTCGAAAGTGACGACGGTGATGTCCGCGGTGCGTCCTTTTTTGACAAGCGCCTGACAAATGCCGTGCGCTCCGCCCGATGATGCAATGAAGACGGCGTTGATTTCGGGGTGCTCTTCAAGCATTCCAAGAGTGCTCTCATACGCCTTTATATCATCGTCAAAACTCGTCGCCATCGCAGAGAGTGTGCAGCCTTCCTCCGCTGTGAGGCGCTCACGGAAGCCTTCGATGCGGTGCATGTGGCCGAGCATACGTACGCCGCTGTAGATCACTCCCGCATGAATCGAACCCGTGCGGAGCTTGCGCAGGAGCGCCGCTGCCGTACGCCCTCCTGCAGCATAGTCGCTGCCGACATAGACATGGGGGATGTCGGACTCAAAATCGTTGTTGAGAGCGATCACAAAGATGTCGCTTTGAATGCAGTCCTCGAGTGCCTGTATGACCTCCGGCTCGCTGATCGGGTTGATGATGACTGCCTCTGCGCCCTTCTCCCGCAAAGCAGCGATGGCGGCGCACTGGTCGGCGGAGCTGTATCCCGTGAGAAGGTGCCACTCCGCTCGCAGCCCAAAGCGTTCATAATAGGAAGCAGCCTTGCGCAGCGCGCGAATGACGGGCGCAAAGAACTGGATCTCACTGGCTGAGATAATGATGCCGACGATGGGGCTTTGTCTTTGGGAGACGAGAGCACGCGCCGCCGGATTCGGCCGATAGCCGAATTCCTCCATCGTTTTGAGGATGAGGGCACGCTTCTCCTCCTTGACTTTGCCGCGTCCGTTGATGACGCGGTCGACCGTGCCGCGCGACACGCCGCAAATCTCTGCAATCTGTTTGATAGTAATCATAATGCACTCCTTTTGTATGGGTTCATTATATCGATTTTTTCGAAGTTTTACAATTCCTTTATTGTATCAATTATGCTGTTTTTTGCTCGAGCACAATATTATTTTAAAAGAAAAAACATTTATTTTACTATTGACTAGTCGACTTTTTTATGATACTTTATATTTAAAAGCGTGCTCGAGCAAATAGAGAAGTAAGAGCGACTATGAATAGGAGGGGCATTCATGGAAAACAATGCTGTCACTGAAAAGAAAATTCCAAGTTCGTTTATCTACTTTTTTGGATCCTTCGGCGGGATTCTGTTCGGCTATGACATCGGGGTTATGACAGGAGCTCTGCCGTTTCTCCAAAACGACTGGAATCTCCACGGGGATGCGAGCATTATCGGCTGGATCACCTCGTCGGTCATGCTTGGCGCAATCTTTGGCGGAGCGCTTGCGGGCCAGCTCTCGGATCGCCTTGGTCGGCGCAAGATGATCCTGCTGTCCGCACTGATCTTTGTAGTCGGATCGATTCTTTCGGGAATTGCACCGCATAACGGTTCCTATTATCTCATCGGCGTCCGCGTCCTGCTCGGCCTGGCAGTCGGTGCAGCATCGGCGCTCGTCCCCGCCTATATGTCGGAAATGGCGCCTGCAAAGCTGCGCGGCCGCCTGTCCGGCATCAACCAGACTATGATCGTCTCGGGTATGCTCCTCTCGTACATTGTAGACTATATGCTCAAGGATCTGCCGGAAACCTTTGCATGGCGTCTCATGCTCGGATTGGCAGCCGTTCCTGCAATCATCCTCTTCCTCGGGGTTCTGCGCCTGCCGGAGTCGCCGCGTTTCCTCGTACTCGGCGGCAAAATTGATGACGCGCGGCGGGTGCTCGGCTTCATACGGCCGGATGATGAGGTCGAGACAGAGCTTCATCAGATTTGCGAGACGGCAAAGGAAGAATCTGCAGCACGTGCAGAAAACTCGTGGGGCGTATTCCTTCAGTCGAAATACCGCTATCTCGTAACAGCGGGCGTCGGCGTCGCCGCGTTCCAGCAATTCCAGGGTGCAAATGCGATTTTCTACTACATTCCGCTGATTGTGGAAAAAGCGACCGGCCAGACTGCCAGTTCACAGCTCATGTGGCCGATCATTCAGGGAATTCTCCTCGTTCTCGGCTCGCTGATCTTCCTCGTCATTGCCGATCGGTTTAATCGCCGCACGCTGCTGCGCACGGGCGGTCTCATCATGGGGCTGTCGTTCATCCTCCCGACGATTCTCGAGATGATTTTCCCGGATATGGATCCGATCATGATCGTCGTATTCCTGTCCATTTATGTTCTGTTCTATGCATTTACATGGGCGCCGCTCACATGGGTTCTCGTCGGCGAGATTTTTCCGCTTGCTATTCGCGGACGTGCGTCGGGACTGGCATCGTCCTTCAACTGGATCGGTTCGTTCCTTGTCGGGCTCATGTTTCCGATCATGACCGCCGCGTTTTCACAGGCTGCCGTCTTTGCCATCTTCGGCGTTATCTGCCTCATCGGCGTTCTTTTCGTCACGAAGTTCGTGCCGGAAACGCGGGGACGCACACTCGAGGAGATTGAGTCGCAGGGAGTTCGATAATTACATCTTGTGTTAGGAGGTTTTCGATATGGATTTCAAACAGAATATCGCTGCTGTCGAAAGCGGCGCTACCGTTCTCGGAATCGAGTTCGGCTCGACGCGGATCAAAGCGGTGCTCATCAACGCGGACTTTCAGACAATAGCCTCCGGCAGCTATACGTGGGAAAACGACTTGAAAAACGGGATCTGGACGTACGCGCTCCCTTCGGTTTGGACAGGAGTCCAAACATGCTACGCGCATCTTGCCGCCGATGTGCAGAGCCGCTATCATGTGCCGATCGAAAAGATCGGCGCGATTGGCATCAGCGCAATGATGCACGGATATCTCCCCTTTGATCGGGAGGGCAAGCAGCTCGCAGAATTCCGCACATGGCGGAACAATATGACAAGCGCGGCGGCAGCCATCCTCACGGATAAGCTGAAGTTCAACATTCCGCAGCGCTGGAGCATCGCACATCTCTATCAGGCTCTTCTGAACGGGGAGGAACATGTAAAGGCGCTCGATTTCTTCACAACACTCGCAGGCTATGTGCACTGGCAGCTTTCGGGAGAGAAGGTGCTCGGCATAGGCGACGCCTCGGGGATGTTCCCCATCGATGAGAAAACAGGGTCGTATGACACGGATATGCTCGCCGCCTTCTCCGTGCTCCCCGAGGTCAAAGCGTGCCCGTGGCAGATTGAAAACATCCTGCCGCACGTCCTGCGGGCAGGCGAGAGCGCGGGCAGACTCACGCCGGAGGGAGCGCACCTTCTCGATCCGAGCGGCAGGCTCTCGGCAGGAGCGCAGATGGCGCCGCCGGAGGGCGATGCAGGAACAGGCATGGTGAGCACGAACGCCGTACGCAAACGGACAGGCAACATCTCGGTGGGCACGTCGGCGTTCTCGATGAACGTGCTTGAGAAACCGCTGCGCCAAGTGCATCGCGACATCGATATTGTGACGACGCCCGAGGGTGCGCCTGTTGCGATGGTGCACACGAACAACTGCTCGTCAGACATCAACGCATGGATCGGACTCTTTCGAGATTTCGCCCAGTACCTTGGACAACAGGTGGCACCGGATCAGCTCTATCATCTGCTCTTTGTCCACACGGCGAAGGCGGAGCCGGATGCGGGCGGGCTCCTCAACTATAACTGCCTCTCCGGTGAAAACATCACGGAGGTGGAGAACGGACGCCCTCTCTTCCTGCGGACGCCGCACAGTCGTATGAATCTGCCGAACTTCATGCTCTCTCAGCTGTATTCGGCGTTTGCACCTCTGAAGATCGGGATGGACATCCTCGTGCGCGAAGAGGGCATCCGCACAGAGGTCATGATCGCACACGGCGGACTTTTCAAGACGCCGATCATCGCGCAGCAGGTTCTGGCGAACGCGCTCAATTTGCCGATCACGGTGATGAATACGGCGAGCGAAGGAGGCGCTTGGGGCATGGCGGTTCTCGCCTCCTTCGCAGCGCGTGAGGAAAAACCGGCACTGGCGGATTTCCTCGATGAGCAGGTGTTTCGGAGTGCCGAAAGCACGACGCTGATGCCTGAACCCATGGGCGTCGAAGGCTGTGAGAAGTTCATCGAGCGTTACAAGGCGGCGCTCTCCGTCGAGCAGTCGGCAGGCGTTTTGGCGGACGAATAAGGGGGGATTTTCATGCTGGAAGAACTCAAGCAGGAGGTCTATGAGGCGAATATGATGCTGCCGAAGCTCGGGATCGTCACATTCACATGGGGGAATGTCTCGGGCCTGGATCGTGACAAGGGACTTTTCGTCATCAAGCCCTCGGGCGTGGAATACGAGAAACTCCGTCCCGAGGACATGGTCGTCGTCGATCTGGACGGCAATGTTGTCGAGGGCACGATGAACCCATCGAGCGACACACAGACCCACAGGGTTCTCTATCGGGAGTTTTCAGGAATCAACGCCATTGTCCACACGCATTCTTCGTGGGCGGTCTCCTTTGCACAGGCAGGCGTCGAAATCGAGGCGATGGGGACGACCCACGCGGATAATTTCTACGGCACGATTCCCGTCACAGAAGCTTTGACGCAAGCAGAGATAGAGAGCGCCTACGAAGAAAATACCGGGCAGGTCATCGTTCGCACCTTCCGCAGTCGAGGGATCGATCCCGCGGCAGTGCCCGCGGTGCTCGTCAAGCAGCACGGTCCCTTTACATGGGGGGCGACGACGAAGAAAGCGGTCGAAAATGCAAAAGTGCTCGACCTCGTTGCCGAGATGAATTACCGTACGATGACGCTCCAACGCGGGAACACACGCGTTCCGCAGTATTTGTTGGACAAGCACTATCTGAGGAAGCACGGCGCAAACGCCTATTATGGACAGAATGCCTGATCACAGGCTTTGATGGATATAAGAAAAGGAGAGAGTATCATGTTGCAGGTAAAAGATTATGAGTTTTGGTTCGTCGCTGGCAGTCAGTCCCTCTACGGTGAAGAGCAGCTGGCGAACGTGGCGCGCAACGCGCAGGATGTTGTCGACAAGCTGAACGCAAGCGGAAAGCTGCCGTACAAAGTCGTCTGCAAGGGCATTATGACGACGGCGGACGGGATCACACAGTTCATGAAGGACGTGAACTATCACGATGAGGTTGCAGGCGTCATTACCTGGATGCACACGTTCTCGCCCGCCAAGAACTGGATCCGCGGCACCGTCCTGCTGCAAAAGCCGCTCCTCCATCTCGCGACGCAGTATCTCAACGAGATTCCGTATGCAACGATCGACTTCGACTACATGAATCTGAATCAGAGCGCACACGGCGATCGCGAGTACGGCTATTTGAATGCCCGACTCGGCATTGACAACAAGATCGTCTACGGCTGGTGGGGCGATGAGGATGTGCAGAAGGAGATCGCAGACTGGCAGGATGTCGCCGTAGCCTACAACGAGAGCTTCCACATCCGCGTCTGCCGCTTCGGCGACACGATGCGCGACGTTGCCGTTACGGAGGGCGACAAGGTGGAGGCGCAGATCCGCCTTGGCTGGACGGTGGATTACTGGCCGGTCGGCGAGCTGGTCGAGGTCATCGACGCAGTCGATGAAAAAGCGATTGATGCGGCGTATGCGAAACTGAAGGAGGACTATGAACTCACGCCGCAGTCGAATTCCCCCGAGAAATTCGAAGAATCCGTGCGCTATCAGCTGCGCTGCTACCTCGGACTGAAGGCCTTCCTCGAGGACAAGGGCTACCATGCGTTCTGCACGAACTTTCAAGATCTCAAAGGGATGAAACAGCTCCCCGGGCTCGCCGTCCAGCTCCTCATGCGTGAGGGTTACGGATTCGGCGCGGAGGGCGACTGGAAGCACGCAGCACTCTCGCGCCTCCTCAAGATCATGGCGCACAATGACCGAACGGTCTTCATGGAGGACTATACGCTCGACCTGCGCAGGGGACATGAAGCGATTCTCGGTGCGCATATGCTCGAAGTCGACCCGACGATTGCGAGCGACAAGCCGCGCGTCGAGGTCCACCCGCTCGATATCGGCGGCAAGGACGATCCTGCACGCCTCGTCTTCACCGGTTCGGACGGCGAAGGAATCAATGTAACGATTGCAGACTTCCGCGACGGCTTCCGTCTCATCAGCTATCCCGTCGACTGCCGCAAGGCGGAGGAGGAAACGCCGCATCTGCCCGTTGCCAAGCAGCTCTGGACGCCTAAGGTCGGGCTGAAGAAAGGATCGATTGCCTGGATCAAGGCAGGCGGCGGACATCACACCGTTCTCTCCTTCCGTCTGACGGAGGAGCAGATCCGCGACCTCGCCGTCATGCTCGGCATCGATCTCGTCGAAATCTGCTGATATGGCCTTTGCCATGCGTCCGGTTTTTCGATGAAGTACGGGCGTCAAAACGGCGGTGCTGAACAAGGCATGAAGATAGCGCCGATGTGTGAAGATGGGGGCTGAATTTATCAGTGATTCCTAAAATGCATATTCCGTGTATGATGTATGGATTGGCAAGGAGGAGTTTTATGACACCGGCTGAACAGAAGAAACTTCGGCTTTTCGCAGTAAAGGTGCGCGAGGGCATTTTGCGCGGTACACATGCGGCAAAGAGCGGACATCCGGGCGGCTCTCTTTCGTCGACGGAGTATTTTACCTATCTCTACAACAAGGAAATGCGCGTAGATCCGAAGAACCCGCACGAGCCAAGCCGCGACCGCTTCGTCCTTTCCAAGGGGCACGTCGCGCCCGGCCTCTATGCGACGCTTGCCAATCGCGGCTTCTTCCCTGTGGATGAACTTCTGACGCTTCGTCACATCGGCGCACACCTGCAGGGGCATCCGAATATGAACCTCACACCAGGCGTAGATATGTCCACCGGCTCGCTCGGTCAGGGAATATCAACGGCGGCGGGTATGGCAAAAGGCGCCAAGCATCTCGGGAAGGACATCCATGTCTACACCCTTCTCGGGGACGGGGAGCTTGCCGAGGGACAGGTATGGGAAGCAACGATGTTTGCCGCCCATTATAAACTGGACAATCTCTGCATTGCAGTCGATGTCAACGGTCTTCAAATTGACGGCGCGACTGTAGACGTCATGAATACGGCGCCGCTTGACGCGAAATTCGAGGCGTTCGGCTGCGCAGTTATCACAATCGACGGTCATGACTACAATGCCATCGAGGAAGCATTCAAGACGTTCCATGCGAACAAGGGCACGGGTAAGCCGACGGTGATTTTGATGAAGACCGTGAAGGGCAAGGACATTTCCTTTATGGAAAACAATGCCGGCTGGCATGGCAAGGCGCCCAATGATGACGAACTCGCGCAGGGACTTTCGGAGCTTGCCGCGATTCGCAAGGCGATTGAGGAGGCATGAGCATGGCGGATGTGAGGAAAATTGCAACGCGCGACAGCTATGGAAACGCACTGGCAGAGTTGGGGAAAGCGCACGCGAACATCGTTGTTCTGGACGCGGGTCTCGCGGGAGCTACGAAGAGCGGCACCTTTAAGAAAGCGTTCCCGGAACGCCATTTCAACTGTGGTATTGCGGAGTCCAATATGGTCGGTGTCGGCGCGGGGCTATCGACGATGGGGCTGGTTCCCTTTGTCTCAACCTTTGCTATGTTTGCAGCGGGACGCGCCTATGAGCAGGTGCGCAATACCATTGGCTATCCGCACCTGAACGTCAAGATCTGTGCGACGCACGGCGGCATCTCCGTCGGAGAGGATGGCGCGTCGCATCAGTGCTGCGAGGATTTTGCCCTCATGCGGACGATTCCCGGCATGACGGTCATGTGCCCTTCGGATGATGTAGAGGCACGCAAGATGGTGTATGCTGCCTATGAGATGGAGGGACCTGTATACATCCGCTTCGGTCGTGCGGCGACGCCGATCTACCATGACGAGTCCTTCTCATTTACCATTGGCAAGGGAGAAGTCCTGCAGGATGGGACGGATGTTGCCGTCATAGCTGCGGGCATTCTTGTGCCGGAGGCAATGGAGGCAGGAAAACATCTTGCTGCCGAGGGAATCAAGGCACGCGTCATCAACATGGCAACGATCAAGCCGATGGATGAAGAGCTTGTGATCCGTGCGGCGAAAGAATGCGGCAGGATCATCACCGTCGAGGAACACAATATCATCGGCGGGCTCGGCGAGGCGGTTGCAGGTGTCACGGCAGAGCACGCCCCCGTCCCCGTGCACCGCATGGGCGTGCGGGACGAGTTCGGGCACTCGGGTCCTGCGGCGGAGCTGCTGAAACAGTTCGGGGTGACCGCAGAGCACATCGCAGCACAGACGAAGACTTTCATCCAAAAATGAAGGGCTTACTGATATAATTATCGCCTTGGCGCATGTTTTCTGCCTGTTCTTTACCTGTAAACCGGAGCAGAAAATCTGTTGCCCGCTGTGCCGAAGTCTTTCATTTGTCGTTGCTGCTGTGAAACTTACATACAAGAGATTCCATTCGTTAGATTCGACGATTGGAGTCTCTTTTTCGTTTGTAAAGCTCGGTGGTGCGACGCCCCTCGAAATCGGTAGACGAACTATTGACGTGGGTGCGTGTGTTTTGCACTGGTACATATAAGTTCTCGCGAGCAATTTTATATTTTGTGTCCAGTTTTTCTGGTAGGGGGTGCACAATCTTGACCTAAGGTGTGCATTTGCACACCCCTATCACTATGCCGAGAAGTTGCATAATCAAGGCTTTTCGGCGGATACTCGTTTAACGATAGGCAGGGGGGTGCAAGGGGGTGCATCGTTAATCGGGTATAGGGGGTGCATCGTTAGATTGTATCAAAGTTAGGGATAAGACGGAGCTTTTAATAACAATTATGTCCAGCCTAGCGCAGGAGGAGAGCCGTAGCATCTCGGAGAACACAACATGGGGCAAGCGGAAGCAGTTCGCTGAGGGCAAGACGAGTGTTGCCTACAGTGCCTTTCTCGGCTATGACAAGGACTTTAAAATCAACGAGGAACAGGCACAAGTAGTGAAACTCATCTACAAACTCTTCCTTGGCGGGCGATCCTTCTATGCGATTGCCAAGGAACTGGAGGAGCGGGGCATCAAATCCCCGTCGGGAAAGGACAAGTGGTACATTTCTACGGTGCGCTCCATCCTTACCAACGAGAAGTATTGTGGCGATGCGCTGATCCAGAAAGAGTATACGGCGGACTTCCTCGATAAGACGCG
>ERZ772945.2192-NODE-2192-length-12294-cov-3.153035_pt1 | contig 12294 bp, 9 predicted proteins | sample MGYA00511681_ERZ772945 | MGnify/ENA primary metagenome ERZ772945 (study PRJEB29015, sample SAMEA2737943) | human oral metagenome | biome: human oral; feature: human-associated habitat; material: dental | place: China | collected 2143 ... | reverse complement strand
TTTTCATTTACTAACTCTACTACTTATATCAATATGATTCTTAAAAATAATACTTTTCACAATTTCTTTTAAACCACTAACTCTATATTCAGGATCATAGATATAATCAATAAAGTTAATCTGAATCACATTATTCAACTTTTTGGCAACAGTCTTATCTACATCAATTCCAAGATTTCCTCCCTTATATACAACCTCATCTCTCAACTTTTTTTGTAAGTTTTTTGGCAAGATAACTTTTTCAAATTTGATACCAGATTTATATAGTGACTTATAATCCCTACCATCAACCTGTATTACAGGATTTCCAAAAATTCCTATATATTCAGTGTTAGCAATATTAATATCTATTTTATAATTTTGGTTTTCATTAGAGCTTAAATATATTACTTTTGGATTCTTTTTAACCAATTCATCCAATTCTTGCTGATTAAATACTATAAACTCAACATTAGATAATATATTCATATCAGATGTCAAGTGACGCAAACGATTCAATTTAATTTCATTTAACTGTATACTCTGAACTTCAACACTTATATTTTTATTTAATATTCCCAAAATATCACACAGAGTATTTACATAAGATGTATCAGCATTATTAATAGATAAAATATCAGAAATATGAATGTAAAAAAGTTGCACATGTCGCTAAAAATCAGTAACTTTATGATAATCAACAATACTGTTATCTGCTTTAACTCCATGCACAACTTATATGCAAATTTCGTCAAAATACTTGAGATATGCAAGAAATTCTCCTACGGATTGGTTAATGACCTTGGAAATATTCCTCGTCGTGGTGTTGTCCCTCGCTTCTCTGACCTTGATGTCATAGCCCTGAGTCTGACAGCTGAGCATCTCGGCATTGACAGTGAGAATAACCTCTTTGACCGGCTGAAAGAATACCAAAAGGACTTTCGTCATCTCATCAGTCGTCGCCAGTTCAATGACCGTCGCAAGAACACATATCAGCTGTGTGAAATGATTCGTAAGCGTATAGCAAAGGCAATGGATGGTGCAGAGGAATATTTCTGTGTAGATTCCAAACCGATAGAGGTTTGCAGACTCTCAAGAGGCAAACGCTGCAAGATGGGCAAGAATGAGCCTGATAAATCTCCAGCTTTTGGTTACTGCGCCACGCAAGGAGTATATTATTATGGTTATAAGTTGCACGCTGTATGCGGTTTACGAGGTGTTATACATTCATTTGACCTAACGGCTGCTAATGTTCATGATATACATTATATGAAGGATGTGAAGTTTGAATTTTCAGATTGCAGTATTCTTGCTGATAGAGCTTATCTGAGTGCAGAACTGCAACAAGATCTGTTTTCATCTGCGCACATCAAACTGGAAGTTCCGTATAGATTAAACATGAAGACATGGAAGCCTGCTTTTAAACCTTATGCGAAGGCTAGAAAAAGAATTGAGACTTGTTTCTCTCAACTATGTGACCATCTCATGCTCATCAGGAACTATGCAAAACAGACCACAGGACTATTCGCAAGAATTACTGCCAAAATCAGTACGTTTACAGTACTGCAATACATTAACTACATAAACAACAGACCACTAGGACATGTCAAATATGCATTAAATTAATTCCGCCAACAAGTTTTACACACAATATTGTTAGTGCATCGTCAGAAAATAATAGTATAACAGTATATTATAATATGATGTACTAATAGCATTTTAAAGATTATGAATATAGTTATAAGGAAGTAGAACCATTTATTAAAAAATATTTATACCTTTGCACCATATTAACAATACCAGTTACATATTATAACTCTAAAATAGTTTTTAAAGAAATGTTTTGCACAAACGAAAAAAACATAATTCGAAGAAATGCAGCTTTCCTTGTTGCTAGTCGTTTTATGAGACTTTACATTACTTTCGGTCTCATCTTACGCATCATTCTTATGTATTCTACACCTACTCAAGTAAGTTTTTCTATAGTAGATGTTCTCAGAAGTCTTGGAATTGGTTTACTTTCTGATTTTGGTGTAGGAACTTTACTCACAATACCTATCTTCGTTTTATATTTGGGATTGAACGAATGGAAATACAATAAGGTTGTTGGTTATATAATAGAAGGTGTTTTAGCATTAGGTTTTCTTTATTCGTTGTGGCAAAAATCTATTTTTCACGAATATGGCGGTGGAGCACCACTTATAGCACGACTGTTTTTGGGCTGGAAACTTGTAAGTTTCTCTATACGACTATTTGTTCCGAAATGCAGAATGGCATGGCGTCGCATAACAATGTATAGCACTTGGGCGGTATATGTGTTGTTATTTCTTTTTGTTTCGGCAGGCGAATATTTCTTTTGGCAGGAATTTGGTGTACGATACAACTTTATTGCGGTAGATTATTTGGTTTATACACACGAAGTGTTAGGCAACATTATGGAATCTTATTCTATAGTTCCGCTCATTTTGTTAGCCATAATAGCAACTGTAGCCATTATTGTTTGGCAATCGCGCAGACGACGTTTCAAATTAGAAAAACTATATACACCAAAACTCTTATTAGTGCATATTGCTATTTATGCTACAACGTGTTTATTGGCTTTTGGAATTGCATCGTTTACACAAAGTTTGGAAAGTTCTAACCAATATGTTAGTCAGTTAGAACAAAATGGTGCTGGAAATTTTGTGGTTGCCTTTTTCAATAACAAATTAGAGTATGATAAATTTTATCCAATGATGGATAAAAATGAATGTATAAACTCTTATAACCAATTAGCCAAACTTAATAAACAAGGATATAAAGAACTAAGTGTTGGAAACAATAAGCCTCAACGCTGCAACATTGTGCTAATTACGGTTGAAAGTTTAAGTGCCGATTTTCTGAAACATTATGGAAACACCGAAAACCTTACGCCACAGTTAGACCAACTTATAAGCAAAAGTATGGTTTTCGATAGCCTTTATGCCAACGGAAACCGTACAGTTCGCGGATTAGAAGCTTTATCGCTGTGTATTCCTCCCAGTGCGGGCGAAAGCATTATTAAACAAAAAGCAAACCGAATGGGAAATCTTTCTGTGGGAGCAGTGCTGAAACAACAAGGATATACTGTGCAATTTCTATATGGTGGTGATAGTTATTTCGACAATATGGGCGATTTCTTCTCGCACAACGGATACGATGTTATAGACAGAAGCAATATTAGCAAAAACGAAATAACTTTTGCTAATATTTGGGGGGTATGCGACGAAGATATGTTCAACAAAAGCTTAAAAGTGTTCGATGCAAATGCAAAGAAAGGTACTCCATTTTTTGCACAAATAATGACTACAAGTAATCATCGCCCATATACTTACCCTGAAGGAAAAATAAAAGTAGATGGAAATCCACATACACGCGACGCTGCTGTATGTTATACCGACTATGCTATAGGGAACTTTATAAAGAAAGCCTCGCAAAAACAGTGGTTCAGCAACACAATATTTGTTATTATTGCCGACCACTGTGCATCGAGTGCAGGAAAAACATCGTTGCCAGCCGACAAATATCACATTCCTTGCATTATATACAGTCCGAAATATATAGTACCGCAAGTAGTAAAAACGGTTTGTTCGCAAATAGATATTATGCCAACTTTATTGGCTTCGCTGCATATTCCGTGCAAAGTAAGCTTTACTGGACAGAATATATTTGCACAAAACTACCAACCACGTGCTTTTATGGCAACTTATCAAAATCTTGGATATTTGGAAAATAACTGTTTAACAATACTTTCTCCTGTAAGAAATATTGAACAATTCAGTGTGAAATACGATAAAGATGGTACTGCAATAGAAACACCTTTACGCCAAAAACGAAACGACTTAATAAAAAAGGCGATAGCTTTCTATCAGTATACCAATATGTATTTGCACAGATAAACGAAAATTTTAACTTCCACCCTATAATTTAGGGTTATAGTAGATAAGAAAGAAACATATTTATAAGTCTGCTTCTATCCGTTTTGATAGCAAGCAGACTTACCTTTTATGGCATTTACAATATAGTTTCGGCAAAACCATTTTGAAAAAAGCAACTATAAAAGGAAATAAAACATAGACCCTTATTATAACAAAACCTTTGTTCCATTCCATTCGTTAGCGTATTGGTATATTCTGTAAGAAAGATGCTCGAAACGTATTACAAATTTTGCAGCGTTTCTCCTAACATTATGTATAAGAAAATGGAACCAACAATATAAAGACATGCGAAATTATGTGAATGCAACAATTTTCTTACATCATTCTTTTGTTTTTCTTATGTTAAAGTTCTATTTTTGTAGGCATAAGATAGTATTACCAGTGTACAAATAAAATACACAAACATATAACATCGCAATAAAAAAAAGGAATGAAAATATTTAGTACAGCACCAGAAGGTAACGATATGGCTGATTTGGAGAATGCACGATATATAAATTTAGCCTTAAAGCAAATAGAACAAAATGTAGAATGGTTACGAACAACCAATAAACCCGTTCAAGCTGTTCTAACTCATATAGATATATTGGTTATGTTGGCAAATAAATTTTCTGTAAATGCAAATCTTTTAATAAGAAAACATAAAGTTCAGGAATGGAAAACTGTGTTTAACGAGTGGTTCGACCGTTGTGGCAACAAAATTCCTGCGAAATATAGAGATGGAATTAAAGCAAATGCCGATGAACTATTTGCACAATTGGAACAATATGGACACTAAATGCTAAATTAGACTATTGTGAGAGTTTAATATCACACCTTAAGCCATCGAACTTTATTGTATATTTTAGAAAACATATATAGTAAATGTTTGTTTTAGAAGGCTATATAGGGGTGGAACTATCTAGAAAACAAAATAAGCAGCGCATTTGTTATGAATAAACAAAATACATTCGCACTTAAAATAGTGGGCAATAAACAGTGCTTTGGCTATTTGGAAGTATTAAATACATTTAGATTTAGTAATAATAGACGGTTTCCCACCTCCTATATTAACTTTGTAAAGCAATACGGATATGGTTTAACAGCAAACAATTTCCACATTTATATACCATTAGATACGTATGGCGACTCTCTTTTTATTAGAACAAACGAAATTCGCTCAACATATTTCTCTGATATTATAAACGGCGACATCTGGTTTGATATAGATCCAAATGTAACTCCCACTATTCTGCGTAATCTTTACCCATTTGCCAGTAGCGATAATGGCGAATACTTGTTTTGGGATATAAATTCTTCTGATGATAATAGCGAAGAAATGGATATTTATATAACAGACTTTAGAGGAATAGAGCTAAAGAAAGTGGCTTCGAACTTATATGAATTTATTTTCAAAATAACAAATGCTAATAGCTATAAAGAAATTATGCCTTTCGCTACTCAGCCTCTTCCAAGTGTATTTAAGGCATATACTCTTAACAATACAATTTTGAATGGTTGAATTAAAGTGTACAATATGGAACTGAAAGAACTAAAAACATTATTTAAAATAAGCATAGAGCAAACACTGTTAGAACCTCTGCTTAAATTCGGCTTTAAATGGAAAAAAGGTAGTATGAGGTTTCAAAGAAATAAAGGCGATTTTAGTCAATCTATCTTATTCTTTTTAAGTCCAGCTAAACATTACGACGACGAAAGTATAGGCCATATCACCATTATGATTCGTTTAGATGCTCCAAAAATAACCGAAATAGCTACACAACTAAAAGGAGCCAATAATAAATTCGATGCTATAGATACATTTATAAATGTTGATGCTGGCATTTTTGTTGGTACACATACCTTAGAGTGGCGTCCAACTTCTATCGATAATATGAATGAACTTATAGAGAACAATATTAAACCGCTTATTATAAACACAATAGTTCCCACTTTAAATAGCAGAAGTTCTGTGCAAAATGTGCTCAACGACTTTGAAAACTCCGAAAACTATCTCTTCGCAAATAGTAAAGAAGTTAATGCCTTGTTGGCTATTGCAATGTATTATATACAGAACGATATTGCAAATGCAAAGAAAGTTATCAACGAATTTCTATTGTCGGACGATGTATATAGAGAACGATATAAAGATGCTCTATTAAGATTGAACATTTAAGAACGAAACAACTGTTTGTGTAACCTTAGTAGGCACTATAAACAAAACATATACAAAACAGTTTCTACATATAAATTAGGCAAGATTCTACAAAACAATATTACGCCCCAAATACGCTAATATTTAAAATTTAAGACGAAAACATTCTTCATTATAAAATAAAATTTTGTAATTAATATTTGCGTGTTTTCTTATAAAAAAAATATTTATTTTAATAAGAAATTTCTACCCTTTAATTTCTATGCCACACAATATAACAAAAAAACTGGTGTTTTTTGCCATTTTGCTATACACTTTTTTGCTATATTAGCTACCTTTGCATACACAATCTGTTATGCTCGTAGATAGTAAAACACAGGTTGGTTCACACAACACAATGAAAACAGGTTCGTTTCGTTATAAATAATACAAAATCTAATTTAAGAATGCATTACTGTGTAGGAACTAAATTTCAGTATTAAAGAGCATATAAACCTAAATTCGTATTCCGATAGTAAAGGGTGGAGAGGATATTGTGAAAGAAATAAACCTTTTACAATAGCTCGTGCTAATAAAATTGTGAACTATTTCTGTCAATTCTTTAGCCGGTTCGCACCCAATGTAACTATTGTGTATAACTGTTTTAAAATAAAAGAACACGAACAGGGCAATAATAGCATAGCTAATTATGTGAAATACATAGAGAAATATTTGATAGACTTTGGATATATAAAAGTAGCGAGCAATTCGGTTACGATAATCCAGATTGTTTATCAACGAATTTTGAAATAAAACAACCCACCGACTACGATATAGTTTCTATGTTTGCTTTGCTAACAATGATAGATGATGGAATAGACGGTCATTGTTTCTTTGTTTTCAACGAATTAGGACTTATAGCTTACCCACACGACAATACAGGTTTTGGTTTTATTCGTTTTAAACTAACAGAAAATTGTTACGAAAATATATTTCTCCAAAACGTTTCTCTAATTTCAGGCTTCGAAAGTCAATTGGTATACTGATAAATGTATACAGAAAATAGCCAGTGATAGAGCAACTGAGTTAGCATGCTAAATAGTCATAAAGAAAACAATATACTAAATAGTCGTAAAAAACAATCTAAAAAAGTAGATATGTGTACACCCATTTATCGCATAAAAGAACAAAGAAATATTACAGAGAAATAGTAGATTTAGCTATTGAAGAAACCCAAAAACTGTTAGAAATATCGCCAGAAATAGCAATGTATCGTTCCATTCTTAATCAGCTTATAGATATAAAACACACCATAATAGAACAGTGTAAGGTGTTTTCTGTGATGGAATTGTATCGCAAATATTCGTTAGGACTTATTGCAGTGAAGAATTTTGATGAGGCTACCGATGAATATGCTCAAAAGCTAATAGATAGTTACGGAGGAGCTTTCGACTATTATGATATAGTAGAAGAATAAAAATGCAATACCTTCCCCCAAAATATCCCTTCCTCTTTCTATAAATGTTTCTAACAAATAAGTCTAATTCTAATTTGTTGTAATATAAATATTCGTAGAATATAGCCATTTAATTTGTAGGTGTAATAAATATAATTTATATTACCTATAATATAGCTTGTTTTGTATATCAAGAATATATTATTACAGGAGTGGTATAATAAACTGTGAGGAATAAAAACAACTTTAGGTGTTCTCGGATTAGAAACAGATATTATAAAAAAGATAACTTACGAATATATTAAAAGAATTGTATTTTGGAGATACTTTTTAAAAAGTAAACCGAAAATATATTAAATATGTTAATTATGACAAAATAGTTGTGTTTAAGTTTGCAATTAAATCTAATATCTTTTATTTTTGCTAACAAAAAGGCAAAAAATGTTGCTTTGTGTAAACTAGAAGTCTCTTGTAAATTACTAATAGTGCAAGAGATTATTATATTACTTAAATTATTTGAATTATGGACAACCTATTACATCTATTTTTATATAATATTAAACATTAATACAGATACGTGAACTAATAAGAATTTTGATAGCTAAAAATATATGAACTAACTAAAAACTTGTTATTAAGATAGTTATAATAGCTATTAATATAAAAACTTAGTAAAGTATATTGAGAACAAGTTTACCTTCTCTAAAATTAATGTAGTGCAGATTTTGTAGGTAGTCAAGTAGGTTTTTATTTAATTTTATTGACATAATTATTAACTAATTAAAAAACAAACTAAAATGAAAAAAGCATTATTATTTACACTATTAAGCTTGTTTGCTTTAATAAGCTATGGTCAGGAAATTACTATTGATGTTACGAAACCTGGAACACTATCTTCGCTTATTGGAGATAAGAAGTACAATATCTCTAATTTAATAATAAAAGGCTCCTTAAATGGAGATGATATTATTACTTTGCGAGATATGGCTGGCATAACAAAAAGAGGCTCACCCTCAAAAGGACGATTATCTAATTTAGATTTGTCGGAAACTTCAATTGTTTCTGGTGGCAATTCTTATATGTACGATTACGGTTCTTATGAACAATATTACACTAAACAAGATACACTTAATACATATTCGTTTTACAATTGTCCGGCTTTGGAAATAATAACTCTTCCTAAAACATTAAAAGCTGTCGAAAAAATGGTATTCAGCGTATGTCCTAATCTTAAAGAGATAAATGTTCCTAATGAAAATATCAAGATATTGCACAATGATAATAACGTAACCGTAACAACATCTTTCACTTTCAACCCATTCTTATTCATCTTTGATCCTCCTATTTTTCAAAGATATGTATTATCAAGATTGATAACATACCCATCATCAACAAATAATGATGTTAAGATAATAGGTTATGAAGCCTTTGCAGATTGTCTTAATCTAAATTCGGTTGATATACCTAATAGTGTTACAACTATTGAAGGAGTAGCTTTTACTTTCTGTAAAAAGATTTCCTTAATAGAAATTCCAGCATCGGTAACTTCAATATCTGCAAGTGCTTTTAATTATTGTACACGGTTGGAAAATATAAATGTGGCAGATGATAATTCATATTATAAATCGGTAGATGGAGTACTTTTCAACAAATCGATGACAGAAATTTTACGTTATCCACCGTATAAGAAAGGAGCTTATGAAATTCCTCAGACAGTTATTGTTGTTGGCGAATATGCTTTTCATCTAAGTACAGGACTTACTGAAGTTATTTTGCCATCTACTTTAAAGGATATAAAGAAATGTGGTTTCTTTAATTGTTCAAAACTTACAGAGTTGTATTTACCATCTAAAGTAGAAACAATTGGAAATAGTGCATTTGGTTCTTGTGCAAATCTCTCAAAAATAGTGATGTCTAATGGAATTACTTCACTTGGTAATTGGTCATTCGCTGGATGTAAATCTTTAGAAAGTATTGAATTACCAACAACACTTACAACTTTTGGAGAAGGAAGTTTTTCCGATTGTCCTAAACTAACAGCCATTTCAATTCCAGAAGGGACAACCATTATACCTGCTAGTTTTTGTGCAAACAATAAATTATTAGTTAGAGTCTCATTACCCTCTACTGTAACTAATATAGGCGACTATGCCTTTTATTCTTGTAAGGCAATGAGAAACTTATACTGTTATTCTGATAATCCACCAATATGTGGCATTTATCCTTTCTATGGTGTTGATAAATCGAAATGTACACTTTATGTTCCAGAAACATCTATTGAGAAGTATAAAACAGATAATGTTTTTAAAGAGTTTACATCTTTCTGTGGTATACCAACGAACATAAATGTAACGACAGAGAAAATAAAACCAATAGCTATATATAAGCTTGATGGACAAATTGCACCAGCTAACTATTCTGGTATTGTTATAGAAGTGATGCCAAATGGTGTTATACGAAAAACCTTTATTAAATAAACAATTATAGGGAGATGTGTTATGAAACAATATAAGTTATTTGTATTTACAACAGTATATCTCTGTATTTTGCAGACTTCTTTGCTATCTGCGCAACAGCGTATTACTATGCAGAATGCAGTTAAAACAAAATTGCCAACAGTAATGTCTGTTAAAACAAATCGTAAAGTTCTGATCAAAACAGATACAGAAAATAATTCACGATATGTACAGAACTTCGACGATAAGGCAGCATTCGAAACATTTATGGTGGTTAATAAAAATAATGATGAATGTACTTGGACTTATGATAGTCGTGTGAAAGCAGCGCGATATAACAATAGTAAAACACTTGCAGCTGACGATTGGCTTTTATCGCCTAATATCAAGCTCGATAATAAGCACGCTTATATGCTCAATTTTAAATATCGCGCAGGATTTTGGAGCTATACTGAGACTTTTGAAGTTGGGATAGGAACAGAAATTGATACAGAAAACTATAAAATAATAGTTCCACGTATAGAAACCGCAGTAGATTCATTTCAAAATAATGAAACAGAATTTACTGTAAAGGAAGATGGAGATTATAGAATAGGTATACATGCTATGAGTAAAGCAGATCAATACTATTTATTTATTGATGATATTTCTATTTCAGAGAAAGCACTTCTTGCAGCTCCTGCAGCAACTTCTATAATTGATATAAAGCCAGGACAACAAGGAACTTTAACTACAGATATTTCTTTTACAACTCCTACGAAAGCTTATGATGGTTCACGTATAGAATCGCTTACCAAAGTAGAAATATACAGGAACGCAAAGCTTATAACTACATTCGAAAATCCTCGTCCAAATGTACAACTCCATTATACAGATAATTCTCCTACTCAAGGAATTAATCAATATTCAATAATTGCTTATAATAATGTAGGAAAAGGACTAGCTGCCGTAAAGGAAACTTTTGTAGGTATAGATATTCCTGCACCTCCAAAAGATATTATTCTAAAAGAATCTGATAATAGAATAACATTAGCCTGGAAAACTCCTACCGAAGGTGCACACAATGGATATTTCGATGCTTCAACGTTGAGTTATAATGTGTATACTAAAGAAGGTGTAATTTTGGAAAAGGGTATTAAGCATTCTGAATTTATTGATAAAAACATAGAATTAAAGGGGGCACAAAAACTACTTTGTTATGGAGTTTCTGCAGTAACAGCAGGAGGAGAAAGTTTAATATCCCAATCTAATCCTATTGTAATTGGAGATTCTTATACAATACCATTCCATGAATCCTTTGCTATGGGGAAACCTACCGAGGAACATTTCTTTTGGGGTGAACAAAATGGAGAAAATGGATTTGTGTTTTCTACAACGCATAGTTATGATGATGAATATGGTTGCCTAGAATATTTACCAAAACGAAAGGGAGATAGTGCCTCCTTTAATACAGGTAAAATAGATGTACGTAATGTTAGAAATCCAGCTTTAATGTTTACATACTTTTGTTATCCCGGACATAAAATAAAGTTGAAAGTAATTGCAACATCTCCACAGAGAACCGATACTTTAGCTATTTATAATTATGCCGCTGTTGGTGAAACAAAGGAATGGAAGAAAAAAGTTCTTTTGTTGGATAAATTTAAGAATGATGATTATGTAATATTAAAATTCTTAGCAGAAAGTTACAACACAGCTATACCTGTTTATATAGATGATATTAATGTTATTAATTATCTCGAATATAATGTAAAAGCCGAATTGAGATTAGTATCGGAGGCTAGGGTAGGGAAAGAAACAATGATAGGAGTAAAAGTAACTAATATGGGCAGTCAGCCAACAAAAGGAATGGTTGCTACTCTTTATGTCGAAGGAGAAAAATACGATGAACATGAATGTTTTGATTTACCTGTAAATCTCGGTAGTATGGAATTTTTCTATTACGAACCGAAGATTACTGATCCTGAAACGCTACATATATATGCTGTGGTAAGTTATTCTAACGATCAAGATTTAACTGATAATACCACGATTATGGGTACGATGAAAGTGAAGTTTCCTAATTTCCCTCGAGTCGTTAACCTTAATGGGCAACTCTTAAGTACAAATAAAGCACACCTATGGTGGACAAAACCAATAGAAGCCGAAGGAGGGAAAAAAGAAGAAGATTTTGAAAATTATGAACCTTGGTTAACAGATAAATATGGATTTTGGACTACTTTAGATGGTGATGAAGGAACAACGTATGGAATTAGAGGTTTAGAATTTAAGCATAAAACGGAACCTATGGCTTTTATGGTGTTTAATCCAGAAGAACTGGGAGTGAATGTTGAT
>ERZ772945.2188-NODE-2188-length-12304-cov-42.615642_pt1 | contig 12304 bp, 12 predicted proteins | sample MGYA00511681_ERZ772945 | MGnify/ENA primary metagenome ERZ772945 (study PRJEB29015, sample SAMEA2737943) | human oral metagenome | biome: human oral; feature: human-associated habitat; material: dental | place: China | collected 2143 ... | reverse complement strand
TATCAACTAATATTCATATATTTGCAGCAGATAAAGAATGAGCTTATGGGAACAACAGTATCAATCCTCGCATCAAGAATTGCCAGAAAACAGGCATACCAGGAGAAGAAGAAGTTAGAAGACCTTCAAAGAATCGCAAGTTACCTTTCTGCGGAAGAGAGAGAAATTCTCTTCAGCGGTAACGGCTTTGTACGTGTTCCGGAGCAGGAAGCCAGAAGACTGAGACTGGATGCCTGTTTTAACACCTAACCTTTTCTGGGCATGAGACTGAATCATTATCCTTACAGATTTGTAAGTAAGATAGAAGAGCCCTGGGACGGACCTCAGGGCTTTCTGCTCTATAAACTCCTATATTCGTTTAAGTCCTGCAAGAGCCATCAGACTTATTGGGTTTGGGTGGAGGTTTATAGACAACATTTTTATGCCGTCAAGTTCCACCTGAAAGCACATAGGGACAGTAGCAGAAAATATAATATTCTGACAGGACTCAATGAGCCAAGAGAATGTATCCAGACCTGCATGGCGATTATGAAAAAAGAGGTGGCAGCACGGGACGACAAGGCTTCGTTCGGCTTTATCGGAGCCAATTCAATCGGTGAGTCTGAATTGGAAACTAAGAGATTCCGTGTATATAGCAGATATATGCAGACTTACTTTAACACGGAAGAATTTGAACATCATTATAATCTTGCCAAAAGTGCGTACCTGCTGATAAACAAGAAGGAACTGTCGGCGAACCCTGGTCTCATCAAGGACATTGTCGAAGGATTCAAAGAATTATATCCCTACTTCGACTGACCGCCCCGCCCTGCTTTACACCCCACCTTAAGCTCTGACTACGACCGACCTTAAACAGACAATGATATGAAACAGACCATCAACGAACGAATTGAAAACCTCCGGGAATGGATGCGGGCGAACGGATTTTCCGCTTTCGTCTTCCCGAGCAGCGACCCGCACAACAGCGAGTATGTCGCCGACCACTGGAAGAGCCGCGAGTGGATTTCCGGCTTCACGGGATCGGCGGGGACGGCTGTCGTCACCCTCGACCATGCTGCCCTGTGGACGGACTCGCGCTATTTCATCGCTGCCGCAGAACAGCTGGCAGGCACGGAATACCGGCTGATGAAGCTCCGTGTGGAAGGCACGCCTACGGTGTGCGAATGGCTTGCCGACGAGCTGGCGGCGTATGAGAAGCCCGTCGTCGGACTGGACGGCAACGTCAATTCCTTTGCAGAGGTAGCCGCCCTGACGCAGGAACTGGCGACAAGAGGGAACATCCGGGTGCGGACAGATGCCGACCCGATGGCGACGCTATGGACCGCCCGCCCGGCCATACCCGGCCATAAGGTATGCCTCCATCCTTTGAAGTATGCCGGCGAAACGACCGCAAGCAAGATAAGCCGGATCCGCAAGAGCCTCGCTGTCCGGGGGGCCGACGGCCTGCTGGTGACCGCCCTGGACGAGATTGCCTGGGTGCTGAACCTGCGCGGCAGCGACGTACACTGCAACCCCGTCTTCGTCTCTTACCTGCTGATAACGCCTGGAAACGTCACCTTATATATAAATAAGGAGAAACTCCCGGAGGAGGTGAGGCACTGTCTTGCAGCCGGGAATATTGCGGTAGAACCCTACGGAGCGGTTGCCGGGGGACTGGAACATTACCCCGGGCGACACCTGCTCGTCGACGACTCCACCACGAACCACACGCTGGTCTCTGCCTTGCAGCGGGGCAAGGCCGTCTTCGGCGAGTCGCCTGTCCCCGGGATGAAGGCCGTCAAGAACAGGGTGGAGCAGGACGGCTTCCGTGCCGCCATGCTGCGCGACGGCATTGCGATGGTGAAATTCCTGGCCTGGCTGAAGCCTGCTGTCGAGGCCGGCGGACAGACGGAGATATCGCTCGACCGAAGGCTGACGGCACTGCGTGCCGAACAGCCGCTTTTCAAAGGCATCTCCTTCGACACCATCGTGGGTTACGAGGCGCACGGTGCCATCGTGCATTACGAGGCGACCCCGGCGACGGACGCCCCCATAGAACCGCACGGGCTGGTGCTCATTGACAGCGGGGCACAGTACGAAGACGGTACGACAGACATCACACGGACCGTTGCCCTGGGCCGGCTGACAGAGGAGCAGCGGCGCATTTACACCCTGGTGCTGAAGGGACATATCCAGCTTGCCCTGTGCCGTTTCCCCTCCGGGGCGTGCGGCTCGCAGATCGATGCCATCGCCCGCGAGCCGATGTGGCGCGAGGGGTATAACTACCTGCACGGTACGGGACATGGGGTTGGAAGTTATCTGAATGTGCATGAAGGTCCTCACCAGATTCGCATGGAGTGGCGGCCGGCACCGTTGCAGGCGGGGATGACCGTCACCGACGAGCCGGGGCTCTATCTCGAGGGGAAGTTCGGCGTGCGCATCGAGAACACCCTGCTCATCGTTCCCGCTGCGACAACACCTTTCGGCGAGTTCCTCGGGTTCGAGACGCTCACCCTTGCACCGATCGACACGACGCCGGTCCTGCCGGATATGCTGACTGCGGAGGAGCGGCAGTGGCTGAACAGCTACCACCGCCGTGTCCGTGAAACGCTTTCCCCTCACCTCTCTGCTGCTGAAGCGGCATGGCTGAAGGCGGCGGCCCGCCCGCTCTGAGGCCGTCTCCCTTCTCCTTGTTCTGCCGGTTCTATGGTTTCCCGGCCGGTCGGGGTAGTTGTTCCCATTCGGTCGGGAATGCTGTTCCCATTCGGTCGGGACTTCTGTTCCCAAGGCTTGGGAATCCTGTTCCCGGCCGGTGGGGAATGTTGGAAAAGTAAATTTGAATATCCCGAAATCATCCCAGTCAGCAAAGTTTATTCTGCCTGGACAATCAATCCTTGGTATAAAGATTGCGGGCTTATGTATCCTTGACACGTACTTGCGGATATTCGTTTTAAATCATAAACGTCAATGCTGCGTTATCCGGCAGGACGGGCTTTTTCTTGCAGAAAAAATTGTATTACTCCGTATAAGTTAGTATATTTGCCGTCATAAATGCAAGATGATTATGAATAAGCAAGAATTTCTCGAGATACTGGAAGAACATAGGAAACTGGGCTTCCAGGAACAGATAGATTATGGAAAGTTTTGTCTGTATTCCATCATAACGCATTCAACGGCCATAGAAGGTTCAACAATGAGCGAGGTGGAGAACCAGCTGCTCTTTGACGAAGGCATTACAGCCAAAGGGAAAAACATCATAGAACAAAACATGAACCTTGACTTGAAAGACGCTTATGAGCAAAGCATGGAACTGGCAAAGGAACATACACCCCTCTCTGTTGATATGCTAAAGCAACTTTCGTCAATAGTAATGCGGAGAACCGGTACTACATATAACACGCTTGCCGGTACCTTCGATTCTTCAAAAGGAGATTTACGCCTGGTAAACGTAACAGCCGGACAGGATGGAAAATCCTATATGAATTATCTGAAGGTGCCACAGAAGCTGAAAGAGTTCTGCGGGGAGATGAATGAGAGACGAGAGCATCTCTTAAAGAATCCTGATGTATATGGGCAGTATTGTCTGAGTTTTGACGCACATCTGAAACTCGTGACGATTCATCCATGGGTAGACGGCAACGGCAGAATGTCGAGGTTGATCATGAATCATCTTCAGAATGAGTTTGGATTGGTTCCCAATAAAGTTCTGAAAGAGGACAAGGCCGAATATATCAATGCCTTGGTGAAGTCAAGGGAGGAAGATTCGAGTGTACCGTTCCAGGACTTCATGTTCAAGGAGCACGCCAAGAACCTCCAACAGGAAATCGAGAACTACAAGTTGTCCATGGAAGATGAGGAGGAACAGAAACACCGCCGGCATTTCCCCAGATAAACAATTAAATGAAGGGCCATCTGGACTTCACTGTCCAAGTGGCCCTTTCTCATGTAATATAAAAACAAAGGAAACCTTTGCTTGGAAGATTTTTTGTTACCCTTCCTATGGGCTGTCTGAGTACCTTCTTCCTTGCGTATGTGTACTAACAGGACGAGTCTCAAGCATAGCATCTGCTGATTGGGATGATTGCGGATATTCATAAAAGTAAAAGGGTAAAAAAGCAAAAAGGCATCAAGACGGATTTCATCCCTCTTCGGTCTGAATTGGACTGCTTGATTTCTTGGCCACAGGGCGAATCGTATGCAGCCGGACTTTGCCGGGAAACAGTAAAGAACTGTCCGGATCATACAAATAGGCCGGGAGGGAAACGCAAACCTCGGATAAAAAGCCATAGTCTGCAAAAGATTGTTTAACTTTGCAGACTATGGAACAAAACAGATCTGACAGAATGAACCGGAAGAGAAACGAGAGCACGAACAGAAGCCTGTGGATCGCTTTCCTGGCAATCGTGTTCCTTGCCGCCTGCAGCGGCAACCCCTTCCTCCGGAAGATAGAGAAGGAGTCGGACAACCCCAAACTGGCAGCGGCCGTCCTCCACCGGACTGACAGCATACTGGCCTGTGGCGGCCTGTCGGACGAGGAAGAGGGACGGATGCTGCTGGCCAAGGCCAAGGCGCAGTTCTTTCTGAACTATATGACGCAGAGCTTCCCGCCCCGCCTCGACTCCGTCATCACGGCCGCCGTGCAGAAACTGGAGCGGCACGACAGCCCGAAGCTGGCCGAGAGCTATTACTGGCAGGGAATGATCAGCAACCTCTGCTACGGAAAGCCCGTGGAAGGCATGGTGGCGCTGGAGAACGCCCTCCTCATCCTCCCCGATGCCGACCCGGAGTTCCGCGCACGTCTCTACCAGCAGCTCAGCACCGTCTACGAGCAGCTCGGCAACTTCGACATGGCCATCCGCTATATGCAGCAGATGGTGAGGCTCATGGACAGCAGGGACGACCCCGTGGGGCAGCTCGTCACCCACTACGACATTTCCACCATCTTCCGGCAGAACGGCCAGAAGGACAGCGCCGACTACTATCTGCGGCTCGCCATCCGTGAAAGGGCGAAGTTCAACGACCACCGGTTCGATATTTTCAACGAGGTGTTCGGCAGCTACTACCTGGAACAGAACGACCTGCCGAAGGCGAAATACTATCTCTCACACGCTCTGATGGCCGACGGACGGATGCCGGACGCCCAGCTGGGGCTGGCACGCATCGCATGGATGGAGCATCGCCCGGCCGATGCCCAGCGATGTCTGCAGCGTGCCGTGACGCTGGCCGATTCCCTCTACCGTGCCGACGGCAGCTACCGCACCCCGATGGTAAGTTTCCTCAGGTCGCTGGCACGGTTCTACAGCGACACGGGGGCAAAGGACGAAGAACTGCACGCACGCCGCCAGCTCGACACGGTAGGCACGTCACTGGCACGTCACAACGCCCGGCTGCTCAACGAGGCCTCCGTGCAGGAGCGCAATTACCTCGCACGCAAACTGGAACAGGAAAACCAGCGGCAGAACCGCCTGCGGATGACGTTCGCCGGCATCGTCGTCCTGCTGGCAGGCGGATATGTGTTCCTGCTGGCACGACGCTATATCCGCAGGTCGCGCGAACGGCTGGGAAAGCTCAGGCGGAAGACCTACCGGCAGACGCACGAGATAGGGAAGCTCAAGGGACAGGTGAAGGAATACTCCAAGACGCAGGCCGACCGGATCATCGACGGAAAGCCCCTCTACGAATCGATAGAGCGGGGCACGGCCACGATGGAAGGCTGGGACAAGGACACGCAGGAACGCTACATCTGCTACGCACGTTTCATCGATCCGGACATCTTCGCCACCTTGAGCGAGAAGCTGACGGCGAAGCCCACCATCTTCTTCTACCTCTGGAAGAAGGGCTACAACGACGCCGAGATTGCCCGGATCATGAACGTCTCCAACGGCAGCATCCGCACCATGCGTTACAACATACGCCGGCAGAAACAGCAGGGAGATGACACGAATATCAGCGCATGACCTTTTCTTGATGTCAAAAAACCTGTTGTTGTATGTAATAAATTGGTTTTCAGATTGTTAAATTTTGTTTCGGGGGGGGGGTAAGTTCCTGTCTGATTTGACAATTCTCTCTCGCCGCACAAAGATTTCAAGGTCTTTGTGCGGCGTTTTTTCGTGCTGTTCCATAACTTTGCAACACCAGCTTTCATAATCATATGACTGAACGGTTTGATAGATGTTAATAGAATTGTTATATTGAGAAACAAAACAGAACATGAGAGAAAAACAAAACAAATTCGGAAGAAGAGCCGTCTTGAGGATGGCTTTGTTTACCCGCCTTATGTGTCTGCGAACTGCCATTCTGCTCGTTATGATGATGGGAGGTATTGCAGCGAAGGCTTATGTTGTAGGTAATTACATTAAAATGCCTTACGGAAAGGGTTACATTACCTACCGTGTAATTGATGCCAGTGTATCCAGTCCTAAGCTGGCTGTATACAACGTGAGGGGAGTCAAGGGGACGGTAACTATTCCCGGAACGGTATTTGACGGAAAGGATGTTAATTTCAAGGTAACGCAGATCGGAGGAGGGGATGACAATTCTCCTATAAGATGGGACGATACTGTTACCGGGGTGATTTTACCTAATACCATTACAACACTTTCAAATTATTGCTTTGCTTTTTCAAGCATTACTTCTTTGACCCTGCCCGCCAGCGTGACCACTGTGACGTCATGGACAAATGTCTTGTTTGGAAGATGTCACAAATTAAAGGAGATTCTTGTCGATGCGCACAATCCTTCGTTTATTTCAGACAATGGTGTGCTTTATACCAAAGGGCATGAAGAATTGGTATGCGTACCTGTTAACAAAGACTTTTCTTCAACAGGCAATTGCTTTACTATTAACAGCAACACAAAAAAAATTCGTGTAGACGCAATGGGGGATAACCCGACATTGCAAAAACTGGTGGTTCCTGCATCTGTAAGCGACATGTATATGGAGCGGTGGCCTACTTTCGCATTCAATCCTACAGCACTGAAAGAGATTGATGTGGATGCAAACAACTCTACTTATTGCAGTATAGACGGCGTGGTATATAGCAAAGATAAGAAAAAATTGATTTATTACCCAGCCGGTAAAACGGATGCAGCATTCAAAGTTCCTAACGGTGTCACATCCATTCCATATGGGTTTGCCATTTGTTGGAATAAAAATCTTAAATCGATAGACTTCAATCAAGTAGAGTCTGTGGGAGAATATGTCATGTCTGTGTGCCATTATTTGAAAGAAATACGTATCCCAAAGACGCTGACATCCATTGGAGAGGGTGCATTCACCATGTTTTGGAGGCTTGAAAAGTTTGTGGTAGACCCCGGCAACCCCAATTATTCTTCAGATGTGAACGGCGTTTTGTTTAATAAAGATAAGACCCAACTGTTGGCTTATCCCATGGCACGCGAGGGAGAGTACACATTACCTAACACTGTAACCCAGATAGGCAAGCAAGCTTTCTTGCATGCAAAGATAACACAACTGACAATTCCCTCAAGAATTACCTACATTGGCTACGAAGCTTTCCGAGCAACAAAAATAAAAACGCTCACTTTTGAAGAACCCTGCCATATCACCGCTTTGAATAATAGAGAATTTCTGTGGTGTTATGATCTTAAGACGGTAACGCTGCCGAAGTCGTTGATTTATTTAGGCATCGGATTTAGTGGATGTACGAACTTGGAAACCGTGAACGTTCCCGACGGTTCTCAACTTAAGGTGATATTGCGGGGTGCTTTTGTCAATTGTGGCAACCTAACGAACTTCAATTTCTTGGGCAGTTGCAATTTACAGACGATTGAAAGAAATGCCTTTGCTGACATGACAAAGCTGAAAGAATTCAACTTCCCTGCTTCTGTGACGGCTATCGGTGCCAATGCCTTTGGCAACACTCCCTCAATGGAAAAAGTTACCTTTAAAGATAACAGTACGATTATCTCCTTTGGCGAGGGTGCTTTCTCCAATAGTGGTATCAAGAGTATCAAGATACCGGCCAGCGTGAAGTCTATTGGTAAAGAAGCTTTCAAAAACTGCAATGTATTGGAGCGTGTTGACATTCCGGCAGTCTGTACGGATATTCATCCCGAAGCATTCAAGTTTGATTCAAAATTGGTAAATATTAATGTAGATGCCGCTAACCCGAAATACTCCAGTGTGCAGGGAATCCTGTTGAGTAAGGATAAGAGTGAGCTTCTGATATTTCCTCCGGGTAAGGCACGTACCGACTTTACTCTCCTGCCGCCGTCCATTACGAAGATTGGCAACTATGCTTTCTACGAAGGCGGCAATCGGTTTACGAATATTGTCATTCCGGCCAAGGTGAATGCGATCGGCATACGTGCTTTCGGACTGAATCCGGCTCTGAAGACGGTGACGCTGCTCTGCGATGAAATGATACCGGGAAGCCGCATTGATCAGGGAGAAAACACCATGTCATTCGACAACGGAAAAGTGGCTGCAGACGATGCGAAGAGTCACATCACGGTCTATGTACGCAAGAGCCTCCTCGACAAGTACAAGAGTGACCCGTTCTGGAAGAATTTCACCTTGAAGCCATCGTTCACGGTCAAGGCCGAAGGCACTTCGGCTGCCACGGACGAGTATATCCCGACTTCTCCCACGACAGTCGACTTCCTCTCCACTACTGCTGATGTGAAGACCTTTGTCCTGCCCGAACAGGTGAAAACGGATGAGGGCGGTACATCCAAGACCTACAAGGTAGGGCTTATCGGCGATTATGCCTTTGAGAATGCCAATGAGCACATGAAGGAGGTGGTTGTAAAGGCCGCTGTAGACTACATCGGCGCCATGGCTTTCGTGACAAAAACGAAGCGTGTTACCGCCGCCAACGGTCAAAGCACCATCAGTCCTGTCAGTACGACCATTAGACAGGTGATTTTCACGGGTAATACGCCCGCCACGAGCCTTTCGCAGAAGAATTTCTCTCTCGGGGCTGCCTTCAGCGAATTTTTCCGGGGAACATCGGGAACAGGGGACTGTGAGCAGAAAATCTATGTGAAGAAGTCGAAATTGTCCGACTATAAAGCGGCATGGAGCAACTATGCGAAGGCACTGGACTACAAGATTCAGGGCGACGGCAATGCGGCGTTCAAGATAAACCGCAAGTATGGAACGTTCGCACGTGAGTTCGATACCGACTTTTCCGATTACCTGACCCAAAAACACGCTGTCAAGGTGGCGGCTTTCGTCGCTGGTACTCCCATTCTTCGTGGCAGCGGCGACTATGGTAAAAGCTCTTATCACGTACGGATGACGAGTGTTGACCTGAAAGGCGGTGTCAACGGCAACTACGGTTACATTCCTGCCGGAACAGGCGTGTTGCTGAAAGTTCTTGACAAGGAATCCACACCTGCCGATTTCTATTACACGATCGGCGAGCACGACAACATGTCTTACTCCATCACGGAAAACGTCATGAAGGGCGTGACGGTCAACGATGCGGCGGTCAATGCTTCCCCCGGCTCGCCGGTTTACGTCATGCAGGACGGTATGTTCCGCAAGGCAGAGACTCCTGTCAACGGTTTTACGGTCCACAAGGCGTATGCCAAGCTCGGGTCCCTGCCGGCAGGTGCCAAGGTGACATTTGTCTTCGACGATGGTGAGGCGACAGGCATCGAGAATATTGATGCTGCGGAAGACAGCGAGAAGCAGGATGTCTGGTACAACCTCAACGGACAGCGCGTAAGCCGGCCGGAGCACGGTGTATACATCCGCAATGGAAAGAAAGTGATAATCAAATAAAAATTGAAAGACAATGGGAAAGAAAAGATATACAAGCCCCGCCACCATCGTGGTGACGGTTGTGCAGGAAGGTCTGATGGAGACAGCCAGTCCCGGCGTACAGGGACCCTACAACCCTCACAAACCTATTGAGGCAAAAGGAAACAATGTCTTTCCGGAGGAAGGTACGGAACTTCCGCATTACAGCCCATGGGAGGACTGATGTCTCGACAATGCAATTATGTGATACTCTTTTACCAGACAACATAAATTCGTCGTGACCTCTGGCGAGAGGCACAAAGGTAAAAATAACCTGATTGAATGATTTTACAACTCTCTAAGTTTATAGCGTAACATCTGTTGTGAAACACGTGTTACGTTTTTTGTTTTATCCTGTTTGAAATGTCCGGTGGGGGCATTCCCTGCTAGTATGTTGACGGCAAACGCCATGGATGCTGGTGGGATTCATCCTCGGTGTCAAGCCCGGTACGGATTCCGTCAGGCTTTAGAAACGCATGACAAGATGATACACAATGTACGCATGAAGAACATCAAAAAGTGACAGCAAATCGAAAATGTACTTTTGTTGTAGGCAGTCTTTGGGTTGTATGAATGATTTTATGTTTGATTCTGCCGCAAAGGTGCAGAAAATCCTGTTGCGGCAGAATATAATATGCTTTATTCTGCCGATTGCGGATGTTTTCAATGTCATGCGGCTGATTATGAAGTATATTGCCGGAAGCCGGGGCAGGCGATCCATCATGGATATGGCTTTGGATGACATTTTAATAATAAGGTGCTGCCCGGCTCTTTTGGGAAGATAGTCCCCTGTAAAGCCGTTTTAACTGTTTTAAGACCCTGTCCGGATGAAAAATCCGCAATTGTTTGGCGGTTAGGAGAATTAAGTGTAACTTTGCAGGCGCAAAAGTGGTATCATGCCCTTTCGCAGATGTTTAATCAATAAATAATTTAAAACAAAAAGCATGATTATTGTACCAGTAAAGGACGGCGAGAACATCGAGCGCGCGCTCAAGAAGTTCAAGAGAAAGTTTGAGAAGACAGGTGTCGTAAAAGAGCTCCGTGCTCGTCAGCAGTTTGACAAGCCATCTGTCAAGAAGCGCCTGAAGATGGAACACGCCGTTTACGTACAGAAGCTTCGCGACGCAGAGGAGTAAAATCTTCCTTGAAAATTTGGTAGTCCGGATTAATTTCCGTAAATTCGTTGCCATAAACGATCCGACAATGTGCCGATGATTGATATGTTCTTGGATTACTTGAGGTTAGAGAGGAACTATTCCCCGATGACCGTAATCAGCTACCGCAAGGACCTGGAAGCGTTCGAGCGGTTCTGCCAGGAACTCGGCCCGCAGATTACCTGGGAGTCTGTAGACACGGATGTCGTCAGGGACTGGATGGAGGACATGATGGACAAGGGCAACGCCGCATCATCCGTCAACCGGCGGATCAGTGCATTGCGGTCTTTCTACCGGTTCGCCCTCCGATGCGGACTTGTCAGCAAGGACCCTGTCCACGGCCTGCAAGGCCCCAGACGGCAGAAGCCCCTTCCGCAGTTCCTCAAGGAATCGGAGATGGAACAGCTGCTGGACCCGGCGATGTGGACAGACGGCTATGGAGACGTGCTTGCCCGCACGCTGATTGTGACGTTCTACGAGACAGGCATCCGCCTGTCGGAGCTGACAGGACTGGACGACAGGGATGTCGACGATGTCACCTGCGAGCTGAAAGTGACCGGCAAGCGGAACAAGCAGCGTATCATTCCTTTCGGTAAGGAGCTGGAAGAGACGCTCGCCGCCTACCGGTGTGTGCGTGATGCCAGGACGGGAGACAGCTCCCCGGCCCTGTTCCGTACGGAGAAGGGTGAACGGATGACGAATGCACAGGTGAGGGCGCTGGTGAAGAAGAACCTATCGAGAGTGTCGACGCTGAAGAAGCGCACGCCGCACGTTCTCCGCCACACGTTCGCCACGGCGATGCTCAATCATGAGGCAGGACTGGAAAGTGTGAAGAAGCTGCTCGGGCATGAGAGCCTGTCGACGACGGAGATCTACACGCATACCACTTTCGAGCAGCTGAAGAAAGTCTATAAGAATGCCCATCCAAGGGCTTAACCTTTAAAAAACGGAGGTACCTATGGAAATTAAGATTCAGTCGATTCATTTCGACACTACCGAGAAGTTACAGGCCTTCATCAACAAGAAGGCCGAAAAGTTGGAAAAGTCTTACGAAGACATTCAGAAAGTAGAGGTGCAGTTGAAGGTGGAGAAGCCGGCCACCGCATTAAATAAGACCACGAGCCTTTCCGTCACCGTTCCCGGTACGACGCTGTTCGTGGAGAAGACCTGCGACACGTTCGAGGAAGGTGTCGACCTGTGTCTGGATGCGATGAAGGTCCAGCTTACCAAGCATAAGGAAAAACAGAGAAAGCGTTGAAAAAATCCTTGAAATATTTTGGGGATTAAAATAAAAGCCTTACCTTTGCAGCCGTTTTACGACAAGTAGCCTTCGGCTGCAAAGTAACGCCTCTTTAGCTCAGTTGGCCAGAGCACGTGATTTGTAATCTCGGGGTCGTTGG
>ERZ772945.2187-NODE-2187-length-12315-cov-3.183605_pt1 | contig 12315 bp, 10 predicted proteins | sample MGYA00511681_ERZ772945 | MGnify/ENA primary metagenome ERZ772945 (study PRJEB29015, sample SAMEA2737943) | human oral metagenome | biome: human oral; feature: human-associated habitat; material: dental | place: China | collected 2143 ... | reverse complement strand
GTTATCTCGTAACGTCGGAAGACGGACTATGGCATCGCAGCTACACGGTGAACATTACGCCTGTTGCTCGCACTGTGGTTGACACCATTAAATATGATTTTGAGAACTTTGAACTGGAGCAAAGGGAGCACAAATACTATATCTGGCATAACGAAAAAGGCGACGGAAGCTTCGGCAATGACTGGGCAAACGGTAACCCAGGCTTCAGAATCAGCCGTGGCTCATTCCCTCCAGAAGACTATCCTACGGTACCCCTTGCCGACGGTTTCGACGGACACGGCGTAAAACTTACCACAAGCGACCCAGGGCCTATTGCCCATCTGGTGAACAAACGCATAGCTGCAGGAAATCTTTTTCTGGGTTCTTTCGACGTCACAAACGCCTTAACCGATGCACTTAGTTCCACGCATTTCGGCATTCCATTCGATAGGAAACCCACCATGCTGAAAGGCTATTACAAGTATAAGCCCGGACAGACCTATCAAGATCGCAATGGAAGACCTGTCAGCGGACAAACAGACCAAGGCTCGATCTATGCCGTGTTCTATAAAAATCATGATAATGCAGGAAACGGCGTAATGTTAGATGGAACGAATATCAAAACAAGCCCGCAGGTTATAGCCATTGCTGACATGGGCTTTGTGGCACCAACCGACAGCTGGACCGAGTTTACAATACCCTTCAATTATACAGGAACGGTTGACCTTGACGCTCTGCAATCGCTGAGATATAACCTTACTGTGGTGTTCTCGTCATCGTTAAAGGGTGATCAATTCGAAGGTGCCATTGGCAGTACGCTGTGTATTGACAAGGTGCGTATAGTGTGTGAGAAAGAACAATAAATCATTATACCACCGGCTTTTCAGAAATATTCAACTTCAAAAATATCAGGTCAGCTCTCCTTATATTATATATTTCCCCTCCTTATATTATATAACCAGACATCCTATATCATATACCCGACTATTCAAAAGCAAACGATGAAGAATCATTTTCTTTCTCACATATTCCCGACAATGGCAAAAAGCCGCAACAATAAGCCTGGCAACAATTCATCTTTATGGTACCGGGTGGCTCTCATGACAGGCTTTAGTTGCTTGTTTACCCATGCAAATGCCAACAACATATTGGATGTTGACCATGTGGGTATACAAGTAAGGGCAGGGTATAGCATTGGCGGAACATCGCCATTACCCTTACCGGCCAGTATTCGCAGGCTTAACAATTATACCTTTCAGCCCAATTTGAACTTCGGATTTGACGTTACTCACAACGTAACAGAACAAATAGGTGTTCTCTTTGGCATCCATTACGAGAACAAAGGCATGCACGTTGATGCCGACGTTAAGAACTATCATGAAGAGATTATGCGCGGAGGCGAATCGCTTGCAGGCCAGTTTACAGGAAGCGTTACGACCAAAGTTCACGAATGGATGCTCACAGTGCCTATTCAAGCTACGTATAATATTAACGAGAATATTGTGTTACGGTTCGGCCCCTATCTCTCTCTTCTCACAGGAAAAGGCTTTACGGGCTATGCCCACAACGGCTATTTACGACAGGGTGACCCCACCGGGCCGAAAGTAATATTAGGCGATACTCATGATACAAGGGGCGATTTCGACTTCTCTGCCAACATGCGCGACCTGCAATGGGGCTTGGATGTCGGTGCCGATTGGTATGTTTACAAACGCTGGGGCGTCTATGCCGACATCAGCTGGGGGCTTAGTGGCATCCACGAAAGCTCGTTTAAGACCATAGAACAAACCCTTTATCCCATCTATGGAACCTTAGGAGTTACCTACAATATTAAGTATAAGAAATAAAAACATCAGGTAAAAGAGATAAGATTACACGGTAAACACGTGTGCTTAACTAAATAGAATTTACATTATCTTTTCAGTATAACATTATATTTACGACACATGAAAAAGATTTTTACGTTTATTGCTGCCGTCATGTGTGCAATAAACTCAGAAGCAAAAGACTATAAAGACAGTCTTGTTATTAATGTAGGAGGAGTTGTTACAGAACAGAGTGCTACCGTGGCACTGACGCAAGATGCCAGCGGTCATTACACATTCACACTAAAAAACCTCTCATTAAACCTTAGTGGTGCGCTTACAGGTGTGGGCACAATCACCATAGACAACCTGGAATCGTTCAATGCAAGCGGCAACACGATGTTGCAAACATCGCGCAATATCACCCTAAAGGATGGAGACTTTGCGTCGCCGTCAGGTTCCTGGCTCGGTCCCATGCTCGGCCCTGTACCTATTAATCTGACTGCCAAAATTAGCGAAAGCAAGATATATGCCAGCATATCCATCAATATGGCAGGCTTACCAATTGATGTAACATTTGGCTCAGGATACCAGCTTCCCAACAGCGGCTTCGAGCTTTTCCACAAGGATGGGGATTTCGACGCTCCCAACACGTGGCACTCTTTCGGCACAGCCATTGGCAGCTTAGCCTCAATGGTAAAGAGTAATAAGAACACACAGATATCCAATGACGTGCGTCCGGGTTCAACTGGTAGCCATAGTGCACTTATCACTTCAAACAAAATTTTTTGGGTTATTGCCAACGGAACTATGGCAACTGGCCGTATGGTAGCCGGTGCTTATTCGGCATCCGACCCCAAGAACCACGCTGAGATTGACCCTTCATCTACTGATCGCGACACCAATGGCGACCCATTCTATGCAACAATCACCGGCAAGCCCGACTCGTTAGCCGTATGGGTTAAGTTCATTCAAGGCAAACCTAACGCCTCCCACCCTTATGCCACGGTTAGTGCAGCCATTACTGACGGCACGAAATACCAGGATCCGGAGGACAAAACCTACAATAACATCATGGCTAAAGCCAAGAATAACAAAATAACTACGAACGGCGGCAACTGGCAGCGCATCGTAATTCCCTTCGATTATGTCAACAGAAGCATTGTCGGCAAGACGATGTTGATAACCATTTCAACCAATGCCGACCCAGGACAAGGTAGTGGAAGCGACAAACTTTATGTCGACGATATGGAGCTTATCTACAATGCTGGCATTGCCAGCTCAACCATTTCCGGCAGCACAATAAGCGTTACCCCACAGGGTGAAGGCGCATTTACCAGAATCGTTTACGGACAGAAAAGCGGCAAGAACATCGCAACCGTTACCGTTTTCTCTGACGATTTGAAGAAGCAGACAACACAAGAGTTCGAACTTCCTACTTCAAACGGCATATCAAAGGTACAGGAAGACGCCGCCGGCACAGAAGAAATATTCACCCTTAGCGGTCAGAAGGTGAGCACCATGCAACCCGGACAGACCTACATTGTGAAGAAAGGCAACAAGGTTCGCAAGGTTATCAACCGTTAAACCTGCCGTTGTGTATTACCAACAAACGCGTTGACGCTGAACAAAAGCGCAACGAAGCAAAGTTAAAAATTTAAGCAACATATTATCCCGAAAGCATTAGCTTCCGGGATTTTTTATATATCTTTGCGTATCAAACCATCTAATCTACCGCTTTTTATATGGAAAAGTTGCTGCATTATGTTTGGAAACACAAGCTCTTTCCGCCCGAACCCTTGTACACTACAGACGGACAGCCCGTAGAAATAATAGATACAGGCTTGCACAATATGGATGCAGGACCAGACTTTTTCAACGCCAAGGTCAAGATTGGAGGCGAGATATGGGTTGGAAATGTGGAAATACACCATCGCTCTTCCGACTGGTTTGCCCATAATCACCATCGTGATGACCACTACAATAACGTTATTCTTCACATCGCCGAGGCCGTAGACACCGATGTAAAAACGGCTAACGGACTTACCCCGCCACAATTACAGCTTACGGTTCCCATACAGATAGCCCGGCACTATACAGAGCTTTTGCAGACCGATGATTACCCGCCCTGCTACCAAATTATCCCAAAACTCGCTCCCATTACGGTGCGTTCGTGGCTTGCTGCGCTTGGAACCGAACGCCTTGAGCGTAAAACCGATGACATTATACGCCGTGTAAGCCAGGCCAATGGCTCGTGGGAGGCTGGTTATTTCGTCACACTTGCACGTAGTTACGGCTTTGGAATAAACAGCGATGCATTTGAACAGTGGGCACTTTCCATCCCTTTAACTGACGTTGCACACCATAGAGACGACCTCTTTCAGATTGAGGCCGTCTTCCTGGGACAGGCCGGACTGTTAGACACGGCAGCCATTCCCGAGCGTCATCATGCCGATGTCCTGGCGGATAACTACTATCAACGTTTGCAAAAAGAATATGTTTACCTTGCACATAAGTTCAATTTCAAACCCGTAAACCATCATATTTGGCGTTTCCTAAGGCTGCGACCGGCCAACTTTCCTCACATCCGCATCGACCAGTTAGCCCACCTTTATTATATGCGAAAGGCCGAATTAAGTCAGATTACAGCTTGCACTACGCTCAAAGAAGCCCGTGAAGCCCTTGCCACAAGCGTTACTTCGTATTGGAAAACGCATTACAATTTTGGTGTCGAAAGCAGACAAAACGAGAAACATACCTCTGGGCTCTCTTTAAATTTATTGCTTATTAATGCCGTTATTCCTACGCTATTTGCCTACGGTAAGCATAAAAACGATGACCAATTATGCGAACGGGCCTTCGATTTTTTAGAGCAGTTGAAGGCCGAAAACAACCATATTGTAAGAACCTGGCAGCGTATCGGCCTCAACGTTGAGACGGCAGCCGACTCGCAGGCTCTCATACAGCTGAAAAAAGAATACTGTGATCGTAAAGACTGTCTGCGCTGCCGCTTCGGCTACGAATACCTGAAGAAGAAATGAAAAACCCACAGGAAACCCTCAATGCCCTTATTCTTACGGCCGCATGGCACTTTAATCTGGCCGATCTTGCAGAGCTTTACCGCTACGTTGGTTCTGCCACCGAGCTGATAACCCACCATAACGACATACGTGCTGTGTGCCCGGAGGCCTCGCCCCGACTTGTTGAGACGCTGAAAAACTTGTCGCAAGCACAAAGAACGGCCGAAGAAGAGCTGGCTTATTGCGACCGTCACCACATCAAAATACTTACAATTGACGACGAAAATTATCCACGACGATTAGCCGAATGCATCGATGCGCCACTGTTATTATTCTATCTTGGCAACGGCAATCTGAACGAACGCCGCACCGTTAACATCGTAGGAACACGACGTTGCACCTCATACGGTAAGGACGTTATTGCAAAATTAGTTCGCGAACTGCATGCGCTTTGTCCCGACGTTATGATATTCAGCGGTCTGGCTTACGGCATTGACATCTGTGCCCACCGTGCTGCCCTGCAGAACAATATACCCACAGTGGGCGTGCTTGCCCACGGACTGGACACCATCTACCCCGGTTCACACCGCCGGACGGCAGTTGAAATGATTGAGCACGGCGGGCTGATCACTGAATTTTTCACCCATACACAGCCCGTGGCACGCAACTTTGTACAGCGCAACCGCATCGTGGCGGGTTGTGCCGACGCCACTATCCTTGTTGAAAGTGCGGCGAAAGGCGGAGGCCTTATCACCTGCAACATAGCACAAAGCTATTGTCGTGACGTCTTCGCCATACCAGGGCCGGTCAACGCTGCCTGCAGCGAGGGCTGCAATAACCTGATAAGAGACAACGGTGCTGCGCTCATCTCATCGGCCGAAGACCTTGTCAAGGCCATGGGATGGGACGATGACGAGCACCTGATTAAAGCACAGAAGCTGGGCATTCAGCGCGAATTGTTTCCTGAATTATCGGCCGAAGAGCGCAATATTGTTGAAGCATTGCAGAAAGACAACGACCTGCAGGTAAATCTTATAGCCGTAAAAACGAATATGGATATGGGCACTTTAAGTGCTACGCTCTTCAGTTTGGAGATGAAAGGATTGGTGAAACTCATGGCGGGCGGCACGTATCATCTCATAGGTTAGACCGTTTAAGAAAGATAATTCGTACCTTTGCACCGTAAAGTTGAATAATAACATAACAAAAATGATGGCAATACATATTTTTGAAACCGAAATGGAGGTGCGCGATTACGAGTGTGACATCGAAGGTATTGTGAACAATGCCAACTACCTTCATTATTTTGAGCATACGCGTCACCGCTTTTTAAAGTACGCCGGTCTTAGCTTCAGCAAAATGCACGACAAAGGTATCGATGCCGTTGTAGCACGCATGAACCTGCAATACAAAATGCCGTTGCGCTGCGACGACTGGTTTATCTCGCGCCTATGGCTTGAGAAACGGGGACTGAGATACGTGTTTCATCAGGACATTGTGCGCAAGGGCGACGAAAAATTATGCTGCCGGGCTACCGTCGAACTGGTGTGCCTGATTAACGGCAAGCTCGGAAACTCGGAGGAATATGACCGTGCCTTCGCAAAGTTTTACCCACAGGAGAACAAGGATTAAACTGTTCTGCCTCCCCCTTTCTTCCCTTTAAATTTGCTTCTGTAACCGTCCTCTCATGAAGAGGACGCCACCTTTCATATAACCATACATCATGAAGATTGGAAATACCGACTTAGGAGACCGCCCCTTACTGCTGGCACCTATGGAAGACGTAACCGATACAGGCTTCAGAAAATTATGTAAACGCTACGGTGCTGCAATGGTATACACTGAGTTTGTAGCCGCCGATGCCATTATCCGTGCCATACCATCAACCCTCAAAAAAATGGTAATCGACGATACTGAACGCCCCGTTGGCATACAAATTTATGGCAAAAGCGTCGACTCAATGGTTGAGGCAGCCCGCATGGTTGAGCAGTTCGGGCCCGATGTAATCGACCTCAACTTCGGTTGTCCCGTAAAAAAAGTGGCCGGAAAAGGTGCAGGATCTGGTTTGCTTAAGAACATACCGCTGATGCTTGACATTACACGAGAGGTGGTGAAGGCGGTACACACGCCCGTAACGGCCAAGACAAGGCTGGGATGGGACAACGACAATCTGGTTATCCCTACGCTGGCCGAACAGCTGCAGGACTGTGGTATCAGCGCGCTTACCATACACGGACGCACGCGCGCACAAATGTACACGGGCGAGGCCGACTGGAGTTTGATTGGTGAAGTAAAGCGTAATCCGCGCATCCATATCCCAATTATAGGCAACGGCGACATCACAACGCCTCAACAAGCCCGTATGGCTTTCGATCGCTATGGCGTTGATGCGGTGATGATTGGGCGGGCTACTTTCGGACAGCCATGGATTTTCAGGGATATGCACAACTATCTTATCGGTAGGGAAGAACAGCCTTTAAGCATTGACGAAAAGATTGATATTCTAAAAGAACAGCTGAAAATTAACGTTGAACGCATTGATGAATACAGAGGCATTCTGCATACAAGGAGGCACCTTGCAGCCAGTCCGATATTCAAAAATATTCCTAACTTTAAACAAACACGTATAGCATTATTGCGCGCTGACACAGTAAAAGACGTAACAAATACATTGGAAGATTGTAGGCTGATTCTCAAACAATTACACTATAACATAAGCCAAACTGCGACAAAAGAGTGAATTGTTTTAACGTTTGTTCACATAGGCGGTTTGTGTTATTTTATTTTACTTATTAAAAGCAGGCTTTTGGGCTTGCTTTTTCCTTTTTATGGTAGCAACTATGATGCCGATGCGACCAAGCGATTTAAGCGTAATTTCAGAACGTTTATTTTGTACTTCTAACCTCTTCACTGCGTTACGCTCACTGTTCGGCGGCCGTCAGCAACGCGTACGGCGGCCGTCGAACAATGGGTGTGACGGCCGTCAGCTGCGCTGCTGACGGCCGTCGAACGACAACCACATAAGCGTAAGCCCTTCGACAACACTGGTAAAAGTACAGAACAGAAGGACATATTGTGCACACTCTATAAGGCTTGTTGTACAAAAGCATTTAACCAAACTGCAGGCGCAGGCTATTCAGAGTTGTAACGTTTTCGGGAAAACAAGGTACATATCGTGCTTTTTTTATAACTTTGCAATAAACAACAGGAATACGAATTGGCATGAACGACAATTTCGATATAAGGGAAGAGCATATCAGCAAAGACGAGAAAGAGTTTGAGAACGCGCTGCGACCGCTGCGCTTCGACGACTTTAACGGCCAGAAAAATGTGGTTGAAAACCTGCGCGTATTTGTTGAAGCTGCCAAATATCGTGGTGAACCGCTCGACCATACACTGCTTTACGGCCCCCCGGGGCTGGGCAAAACCACGCTCAGCAACATCATAGCCAACGAGCTTGGAGTGGGTTTTAAGATTACGAGTGGCCCTATTTTGGACAAGCCCGGCGATTTGGCAGGCATCCTCACTTCGCTTGAACCCAACGACGTTCTCTTCATAGACGAGATTCACCGGTTGCAGCCTGTGGTGGAAGAATACCTGTATTCGGCCATGGAAGACTACCGTATCGACATCATGATTGACAAGGGACCATCAGCGCGTTCAATACAAATAGACCTGAATCCCTTTACGCTCATTGGTGCTACAACGCGTTCGGGCATGCTCACGGCACCATTAAGGGCGCGTTTTGGCATCAATATGCACCTCGAATACTATAACCCTGATACGCTCCAACGCATTATCAGGCGTTCGGCCCGCCTCATGAAGGTGCCCATAGAAGAGGCTGCTGCCATAGAAATTAGCCGACGGAGCCGTGGCACGCCGCGTATAGCGAACGGACTGTTACGTCGGGTTCGCGACTTTGCACAGGTGAAAGGCAACGGCACTATCACCAACGACATCGCGCAATTATCGTTAAGTGCGCTGAACATCGATTCGTACGGACTGGACGAAATCGACAATAAGATACTGCTTACCATAATAGATAAGTTCCGCGGTGGCCCGGTAGGTATATCCACTATCGCCACAGCCATCGGCGAAGACTCGGGTACAGTAGAGGACGTTTACGAGCCATTCCTTATCATGGAGGGCTTTATTAAGCGCACTCTACGCGGCCGAATGGTGACCCCGCTGGCCTACGAGCACCTCGGTCGCAACCCATACGCCAGCAATATCATGCAGCAAGAGCTGTTCTGACAAGTCTGAAGAGCCTTACTCAACAGGCTTTTAGAGAAAGTAGATTGTAATTATTCAACCCGAAAATAAGCCAAAACTGCAATGAAAGAGGAAAACAACACACGCACAGCACTGTTTGTAGGCTCGTTCGACCCGTTTACCATCGGCCATGCCGATATTGTAGAACGGGTGCTAAAACTGTTTGGACGCATCGTTATTGGCGTGGGCATAAATCCTGAAAAACGTAGCATGTTATCGGCCGAAGAGCGTATAGAGGCTGTCAGAAGCCTGTACGAGGGCGATAACCGCGTAAAAATTGTGGGCTTTACTGACCTTGCTGTCGACCTCGCCAAACGCGAACGGGCGGCATTTATTGTCAAAGGGGTGAGGTCGATAAGGGATTTTGAATACGAGCGTGAACAGGCAGAGCTGAACCGTAGCATGACAGGCATTGAAACGTTATTGCTTTATGCCAACCCCTCGATGGCATCCATATCCTCCTCGGCCGTGCGACAGCTGGCTTATTTCCATAAGGATGTAAGCTGGATGGTGCCGAAAGGCAAAAAAGGCAAAACGGTAAAAGAGTAAAAAGCGCGGTGTGGGATTAAAGAATTAAAAAAATAAAGAATTAAAACCAGCGGCGTAAAAGCAAAAGGGTAAGGAAGTAAAAGGGTAAAAAGAAGCACTGAAAAAGGTGCAAAATCAATAAAATATGATTACATATCAGGCTGATGGCATTGGCATGCCAGCCATTAAACACAGGGAAACTACGGCGTGGATAAAGGCCGTAGCCGCCACACACGGAAGAAGTGTAGGCGAAATTGGCTACATGTTTGTAAACGATGAGAAGATTCTCGAGGTCAATAAGCAGTATCTTGGACACGATTATTATACCGACGTTATTACGTTCGATTACGACGAAGGTAAGGTTATAAACGGTGACATTGTTATATCATTGGACACCGTTCGCACTAATGCCGAACTGTTTAACAAGCGTTATGAAGACGAGCTTAACCGCGTAATTATCCACGGTGTGCTCCATTTGTGTGGCATAAATGACAAGGGACCCGGCGAGCGTGAGGTGATGGAGGCGAACGAAAACAAGGCTCTCGACCTGCTTCGTGAGATGGAAGCAGCAAACAATGCGTAGTTCTTTTCATCACTCTGTTTTAATTTCTCCGTATTTTACAAGGAATATTGCGGTAGTCCACAAGCTATTTGGTGTAGATTAACAAGAAATATTGCATTAGCTTACAAGCTATTTGGCGTAGATTAACAAGAGGGATTGTCCTGCTTCTTTTGAAGTTTGATGAGAACTTTTCAAAAGCTTTCTGTTTATTTTTAAGAGTATTCGATTTACGCTGACAACATACAGCGGCCACACTTCTGACAGATGGGGAGTGCGGCCGCTTTTATTTCATGTCATCTCCTTTATATAAAGGAGATATAATTATGGTAGACGGCAAATGCTATTTGCTACCATTCTGTTCCAAAGCCTTTTGTAAAATAGGATTCAAACTGTTTATAATTTGGAAGTATTCGCTCATATTCCAAAGGTCACGAGCCACAAGAGCCTTAAGCTGTGTGCGCATATAAGGCAGCGTTCGTTTCATTTCGGCCTCATCCCTGGGTTCTACCTTTTGTTTCTTGCCTTCGGCAACAATTTCATCGATAAGCGTACGGGGCACTTCAAAACCGTTTAGAAAGCTCTGGAACTCAGGATAACGTTTCTTCAATTGTTTTCTGTTGTTGTCGACGTACCGTAAGTTTGCACTGATCACAATGCCCTTGGCAGCCAGGTTTCGCATGTAAGTGGTAACCAAAGTAGTGTCTAAAGGTACAAATACATCGGGCATAATACCACCCCCTCCATACACAGTGCGATGGCGACGAAGCGTATAATACTTCAACGAATCGGCGAAATGGATGGAGTCGGCCGAGTAAAGCTCGCCATGTTTATAGCGTTGATCAAGCTCCATTTCGTAGTCTTTCTTGTCACCTTTCTTATAAAACTTCTGAATACAACGACCTGAAGGAGTATAATAATGGGCGATGGTGAGCCGCATCATGCTCCCGTCGGGGAAGTCGATAGGGCGTTGTACAAGCCCCTTACCAAAAGAACGACGTCCCACTACCAACGCACGGTCCTGATCCTGCAAGGCTCCTGTAACAATCTCGGCAGCCGAAGCGGTGAACTCGTTCACCAGAACGGTAACCTTTCCATTCTGTAATCGTCCGTTTCCCTGCGCCTTATAGTCTTGCCTTGGAAAGCGTCTTCCTTCGGTGTAAACAATTAAATCGCCGCGCTTTAAGAACTCATTGGCAACCTGAACAGCGGCCTGAAGGTATCCCCCGCCGTTGTCTTCGAGGTCCAAAACAAGGTCATTCATACCCTGTGCACGCAGGTCATTAACAGCCTTCATGAACTCATCGTACGTTGTTGCTCCAAACGAGCCTATGCGAATATATCCTGTTCCCGGCTTAATCATATACCAGGCATCGAGCGTTTTCACTGGAATTTTATCACGAGTAACCACAAAAGTAAGACGCTCACCAATGCCACGACGTATAATTGTAAGCCTTACCCGGGTACCTTTAGGTCCTCGAAGCCGCTTCATGATTTCCTCTTTCGACATCTTTACGCCGGCTATTGCCGTATCGTTTACAGCCACAATGCGGTCGCCTGCTTGTATACCCACCTTCTCAGAAGGGCCATTTGTAATGGTCTGTATGACGATAAGGGTATCTTCCTGCATATTGAATTGTACGCCGATTCCTTCGAAACTGCCGTTCAACGACTCGGTCATGGCTTTGGTTTCGCGGGCTGTTGTATACGACGAATGAGGGTCGAGCTTCTCCAACATGCCTCTGATGCCGTTCTCTACAAGGTTTTGTTCATTAACGGTATCGACGTAAAGTTTGCTGATTGCCATCTCAGCCATCTGCAATTTACGCAATGGCGACTTCGTACTAAAGTCGAAACTGTCCTGTGCCTGCATCGGCACAAGCATGAAAACACTAAAAAAAGAACTGAAAATAGCCTTCAGAATAGCATCTGAAGACTTTCTTATGGTGTGGATTTGCCGGTTCATTGTATGCTTCCCTATTATATAATGTTGTTTACTGTCTGTAAAATTAATGCCTGTTCCATGCTCTGAACGTCCGACGAAACAAGTTGTTCAGAATACCAGTTTAATCAGACGCACATATTCTTTTCAAAACTATCATATGAAGAATTCGGCATCTTTTCGCGATGGAATCGGCATTTTTTACACATT
>ERZ772945.2183-NODE-2183-length-12329-cov-9.274646_pt1 | contig 12329 bp, 12 predicted proteins | sample MGYA00511681_ERZ772945 | MGnify/ENA primary metagenome ERZ772945 (study PRJEB29015, sample SAMEA2737943) | human oral metagenome | biome: human oral; feature: human-associated habitat; material: dental | place: China | collected 2143 ... | reverse complement strand
TTTGCTGCACTGCAAAATCGTTTTTGTGTTGTATGAATCGACTTTGCTGCACTGCTTGTTATGCAGAACACTGTATTCTTCGTATGTGTTTTACAATTTGTGAGGCAAAACACTGTGTTCAACCACACAAATTATAAAATTGTTATGCAAAACACTGTGTTCAACCACACAAATTATAAAATTGTGAGGCAAAACACTGTGTTCAACCACACAAATTATGAAATTGTTATGCAAAGCACTGTGTTCAACCACACAAATTATAAAGTTGTGAGGCAAAACACTGTGTTCAACCACACAAATTATGAAATTGTGAGGCAAAACACTATGTTCAACCACACAAATAGTAAAGTTGTGTGGCAAAACACTGTGTTCTTCGAATATGTTTCACTGTTTGTTATGCAGCGCACAGTGTTTTGCCTCACTACTTTTAATTTTGTTAACTTTACATTTTGTTTTCTAATGCTTTGATATGCTGTAAGTTATTCTATCGACTATATTTTTCGACTTCAAAATATCGCATGATAGCGTCATGTAGTCGTTTCAGGCATCAGTAATGCCATGGCATCAGAGCACGATGTGTTGTTGTGTATGCAAAAGGCAATACGATTTACATGAGGCGCATTTTTTCATAGCAATCAATCGCCTATATGAAAAAAACTGCTTATTTTTGCAATGGGCAAGTTTGATGGATAGGCGCTTGCTGCCACGGCGCGCCTGCTGCAAGCATGCCATTGCATTGCGCATGAAACTTTTAAAACTGAAATAGAGATGAGTAATCAAGAATGGAAGCCCATTGAGGGTTTCGACTTTAAAGAAATTTTGTTTGAGTACTTTCACGGCATTGCCAAAATCACCATCAACCGCGAGCGCTATCGCAACGCATTCACACCGCTGACCACATGGGAGATGAGCCGTGCTTTTGACTACTGTCGCGCGTGTCAAGACGTGCGCGTGGTGTTGCTGACGGGTGCGGGCGACAAGGCATTTTGTGCAGGCGGCGATATGCACGTCAAAGGGCGCGGCGGATATGTCGGCGACGATGGTGTGCCAAGGCTCAACGTGTTGGATGTGCAAATGCAGATACGTCGGCTACCCAAACCGGTCATCGCTATGGTCAATGGATATGCCATCGGTGGCGGACACGTGTTGCATGTGATGTGCGACCTCACGATAGCGAGCGAAAACGCCATCTTTGGTCAGACGGGGCCTAAAGTGGGTTCCTTCGATGCCGGCTTTGGTGCGAGTTATCTTGCGCGCATGGTTGGACAGAAGCGCGCACGCGAAATTTGGTTTCTTTGCCGACAGTACACGGCGCGCGAAGCCGAAGCCATGGGCATGGTGAACAAAGTGGTGCCCTTGCCGATGCTCGAAGACACGTGTGTGGAGTGGGCAGAAGTGATGATGAGACGCAGCCCGCTGGCATTGCGCATGATCAAAGCCGGTTTGAATGCCGAACTCGATGGTCAGGCGGGTATTCAGGAGTTGGCGGGCGACGCAACGATGCTTTATTACACGCTCGACGAGGCGCAGGAGGGCGGACGCGCCTTTTTGGAGAAACGTGAGCCCGACTTTAGTCAATATCCGCAGTTTCCTTGATGTTAAGCTACGAGATTCATGCGCGCACGTTCCACTTTAAGCAACCTGCCGGAACGTCGCGTGGCGTTTACACCGTGCGCAAGAGCTATTTCGTGACGTTGCACGACACGGAGCGCCCGCAGTGCAAAGGCATCGGTGAGTGTGCTCCGTTGCCGAGGCTGTCGTGCGACGATGTCGTGAATTATGAGACGCTGTTGACGCAATTTTGCGAATTGCTGGTGCAGACACATCGCCTGCCGCTCGCGTTGTTGCAACCTTATCCCAGCATGCAGTTTGGCCTTGAGACGGCGTGGACACAACTCCATGCCGCCGGTAGCTGGCGACTGTTCGACACGCCGTTTGCACGGGGTGAAGAGGGCCTTGCGATGAACGGCTTGGTGTGGATGGGGCGGTATGACGAGATGTTGCAGCGTCTCGAGGAGAAGTTGGCGCAGGGCTATCGCTGCATTAAGCTGAAAATCGGCGCCATCGACTTTGCAGATGAGCTGGCGTTGCTGGCGCGCATACGTGAGCGCTATACGGCTAAGCAGGTGGAGATACGCGTCGATGCAAACGGTGCTTTCAGTGCTGCCGAGGCCTTGCAGCGGCTAACAGAATTGGCGGCCTATGACCTGCACTCCATCGAGCAACCCATTCGCCAGGGACAGTGGTGCGCGATGGCGCAATTATGCAAACAGTCGCCCATTGCGATTGCTTTGGATGAGGAACTCATCGGTGTGAACACGCCGCAGATGCGCGCAGCGTTGTTGGATGCCATTCGGCCCCACTATTTGGTGTTGAAACCCTCACTGCATGGGGGCATGGCGGGCACGATGGAGTGGCTCAGTTTGGCGCGGCAACGCTCCATCGGCACGTGGATGACGAGCGCGCTCGAAAGCAACGTAGGTCTCAACGCCATTGCGCAGCTGTGTGCGCACGTTTACGCACCAACACCTGCGATGCCTCAGGGATTGGGCACGGGGCAGCTCTTCACCGATAATGTTGATGTGCCGTTGCAGGTGCGCGGCGGCAGGTTGTGGTTTTCAGATACGAAATAGATGACGGTTGACGAATTTCTGGCCGAGTGGCATAGCGCCGACGAGGGACTTTGGGTACACACGAGTGGCACTACCGGCGCGCCGAAGCCCATGTATGTCTTGAAACGGCAGATGCTTCGCTCGGCGTGCGCCACTTGCGACTTCCTGGGGTTGCAACAGGGCGACACGGCGTTTCTCTGCATGTCGGTCGATTATATTGCCGGCAAGATGATGGTGGTGCGCAGCCTTGAGCGTGGGTTGCAGTTGGTGCAGGTGCCACCGTCGGGACATCCCTTGCAGGGTGTTATCGTGCCGCGGGAGCCGGCCTCGTTGGCGGCCATGGTGCCTTTGCAAGTTTACAATTCGTTGCAAACAGCGGCCGAGCGCGAGCAGTTGCAGCGCTTCACACACGTCATCATCGGCGGCGGTGCTATCGATGCGCAGCTCGAACGGCAACTGAGCAGCTTCCCCAATGCCATTTGGAGCAGTTATGGCATGACCGAGACGCTGTCTCATGTGGCGCTGCGGCGTGTCAGCGGCCCCAGCGCCTCGTTGTGGTATCGGCCGTTGCCGGGCGTGAGCGTGTCGCTCGATGACGATGATTGCTTAGTGATTGATGCGCCGGCCGTGCACGATGGTTTATTGCACACGCACGATATCGCGACCTTGTGTGAGGATGGTTGTTTCCGCATTTTGGGTCGGCGTGATAACGTCATTTGCAGCGGAGGGGTGAAGTTGCAGGCCGAAGCCATCGAACAGCGTTTGCAGTCGTGGCTCGATGCTCCTTTTGCCATCACCAAGCGTGCTGATGAGAAATTTGGCGAGGTGGTGGTGCTCATCACCACTGCAACTGATTTAGAGATGGTGAAGGCTGTGTGTGTTGCGCAGCTTCCGAAATACTGGCAACCGCATGTTTTCATACAGGTGGATGCGCTACCCCTCACGGCGACGGGAAAAGTGGCACGCAATGCCTTGCTAAGTCTCGCGGAAAAAGTCTAATGCCGACTTGATTTCTTCGTTGGTTGCCGTTTGGTCGAGCAAGTAGTCACCAGCTGCACGCAACAGTGTGAAGCGGATGTGGTTTTGTGTATTTTTCTTGTCGTGTTGCATCCATTGCAGCAGCTCGTCATAATCATCGCAGGTGATGAGTAGGCGGCCGTAGTGCTCGCGGATAAATTGCACTGCGACTTGTAGCTCGCGCAGCGGAAATCCGCATTTGACATGCGAGAGATAGAGCTCGCAAATCATGCCATAGGCCACTGCATAGCCGTGCAAGATGGGCGTGCGGCGCATGGCGAAACTTTCGAAGGCGTGACCTATCGTGTGACCGAAGTTGAGCACTTTGCGCAGCTGTTGCTCATGCGGATCTTGCGCTACGATGCGCGCTTTCACGGCAATCGATTCGGCAATTAACGCTTGTAAGGCATGCAGATTGGGGCGATCGAGATCGAAAGCAAGCAACGCGTGCAACCTGTCGGGCTGTGCGATGAGCGCATGTTTCAACATTTCGGCATAGCCCGAACGCAGATTACGCGCATCGAGGGTCTTGAGAAATGTGCTGTCGATGAGCACGGCCCGGGGCTCGCAAAACGCGCCTATCTCGTTCTTCAAACCCATGAAGTTGATGCCTGTTTTGCCACCAACCGAGGCGTCGATCATCGCCAATAGGGTGGTGGGAAGGTTGATAAAGGCGATGCCTCGTTTGAAGGTGCTCGCGGCGAAACCACCGAGGTCGGTCACCATGCCGCCGCCCACGTTGAGCAAACATGAATGGCGCGTTGCATGCTGCTCGCTCAGCGTTGTCCACACCTGCGTGAGTGTGGTGAGGTCTTTGTGGGCATCGCCCGGCTGAATCGTGATGTGTGTGGCCGTGCGCAGCAGCTCGCGCCCATCTGCCGTGTTGTGTGTGGTCGATGGTTGCGCTTCGCCCTTATGCGATAGGTTGTGTGTGGTTGGTGGTTGGCTCTCGTCCGGCATGATTTGTGGCCAGCATAGCCGTCGGGCGTTCTCATCGGTCAGTATGAACACGCGGTCGGGTGCTAATTGCGTCAGCGTGCGTTGAAGCGCATCCTGCAATGCGTCTACCATCAAAATTTTGTTCTCTGTCATCGTTGTCAACTGCTATTTTGCTTGCAAAAGTAGTGCATTTCGCCCAACTAATGTCAAGACGAGGCAATTTCTTTGCTCAGTTCTTCCTTTCTATGCCGAAAAAATAAGCAGCGGCGCATGTGCTCTTGATGCACAGGTGCAGATGTTGCTTTCGCCCCGTTGGCGCTTAATTCTTGGTAGGAATGCTTTCATGTTTCAAAAAAAAGTCGTTATTTTGCATGCGAATTAAAACGAAGTAATGGAAATAATCAATAGTATTGTGGCGTTGCAAAACGCATTGTACGCACCGCGCAAGGCGGGAAAGCGGATAGGTTTGGTGCCCACGATGGGTGCGTTGCACGATGGTCATGCCTCGCTCATCCGCCGGAGTGTGAAGGATTGTGATGTAACGGTGGTGTCGGTGTTTCTCAACCCAACACAGTTTAATGATCAGAACGATTTGGCACGTTATCCAAGAACCTTGGAGGCTGATTGCGCGTTGGCCGAAACTTGCGGAGCAGATATCGTGTTTGCTCCCTCGGTGAAGGAGATTTATCCCACACCCGATACCCGCACATTCGCTTTTCCGCCCGTTACGACAGTCATGGAGGGTGCTTATCGTCCGGGACATTTCAATGGGGTGTGCCAGGTGGTGAGTAGGTTGTTTTACATCGTTAAACCGCAACGTGCCTATTTCGGCGAAAAGGATTGGCAGCAAATTGCTGTGATTAAACGTTTGGTTACATTCATCAACAGCCCTGTGGAGATTATCGAATGTCCCACCATACGCGAAAAAGATGGGTTGGCGAAGAGCAGTCGTAATGCTTTACTCGCGCCCGAGGAGCGTCTGTTAGCTGCGAAGATTTACGCAGTGTTGCAGGAGAGTGTGGCGCATAGCAAGACAAAGACTGTAGCCGAGGTGCACGATGAAGTGGTTCATCAGTTGAATGCTGCTGATGGATTGGATGTGGAATATTTCGATATTGTGGATGGTAGGACGTTGCTACCGGTAACGCAGTGGGACCAAGCAGCTGAAGTGGTGGGCTGCATCACGGTTTATTGCGGTGCGACACCCATTCGACTCATTGATCACATCACTTATCGAAAGGAGGCAAACCATGATGATTGAGGTTTTGAAGAGTAAGCTGCATTGCGTGACCGTCACTGAGGCCAATTTGCATTATATGGGTAGCATCACGATTGACGAAGATTTGATGGATGCTGCCGGGCTGATCGCCGGCGAGAAGATACAGGTTGTGAACAACAATAACGGTGAGCGTTTCGAAACTTATGTGATAAAAGGTGAGCGTGGCAGTGGCTGCATTTGTCTCAATGGTGCTGCTGCGCGCAAAGTGCAAGTGGGTGATGTGGTTATCATCATTGCTTATGCGCTGATGGATATCGATGAGGCCAAAACATTCTCGCCCACCATTGTTTTTCCGAAGGAAGGTAATCGTTTGTAGGGATTGGCGCAGCGCGAGATGTAGAAAACGGCTGCCGAGTAGGCTGCGACGACATTGTTGTGTATCGTGCCGGTGTCTTGGTATGCTGCGACGGTGTTGGTGAGCATCGTGCCGGTGTCTTGGTATGCTGAGATGGTATTGTTGTGTATCGTAATGGTGTCTTGGTATGCTGCGACGGCGTTGTTGAGCATCATGCCGGTGTTTGCTTTAGGGTAACGTTGTGCTGTAAAAAAGCGTCACATCATCTGCTCTTCGCGATGACGTGACGCTCTTATTTTTGCTTGTTGGAGTTACTGCGCCTTGCGTATGTTAGCAATGTAGCAGGGTTGCAGCTACGCCGAGCAGCTATTTCTCCGTCTGATGCGCTGTTGCACGTTTGCCTTTTGTTGTGCCATGCGTATCGTCAGCCTGTTTTGCTACGCTCTTTTCAGACGAAACGGTATGTCTTGTTACCTTCCTTTTGGGTGCTTCCAACTTTTCGATCTTCGCTTGCAAGCGAATGATTTCTTTATCCTTTATTTCAATCTCATCACCCTGGTTCTTTATCATGGTGAGGAGATTTTCGAGCTCATCATTGTCGATATCTGCGGGATAGAGGCTATTCACACGATTGATGAAGTCACCGAGGATGTTCATATAGTTGGTGAAAGCATCAAACGCACTGTCATAGATGCCGCGGTCGATGCCCACCAATGAAGGCTTTGTGGTCATGAAGCGGAAGTTGTTGCTGGCCTGCAGATAGTCCCAATCTTGATTGATGCGCGGGTCGTTGGCAATACGTACACGATCGGCCACGCTGTAGAGTTTATCAAAAGCCTCCTGTTGCATGGGGTTTCCTAACCATGGACTCACATCGCGCTCTTCATCCACCCAGCTCAATGAGTCGGGCACCGAGAGATGATCAACGGGTTTACGATTAGTGCAGAGCTCTGAAGGAGTGGCAAACACAATCTGGCGGGCTGTTGCGCAATCGGGCAGCGCTTTGAAGAATTCCAAGATGTTACTGTCTAAAGGTTGTGCCATGCCCAACGCTGATAGCTCCATGAAGATGTTAATTACCTCTTCGCGTTCGGGAAGAGCAGCGATCTCGTCGACAAAATGGTCGGCAAACAAGGGATATCCTGACCAACTGTGGTCGTTGAATCGCAACGAAATATCATCGCTCAATGCAATGTCGCGCAGGAGCAACTTCAGATTGGGTGCCAGTGGATTATTGTACAAGTAGTGAGGCGATTTCCAACCTAATACATGTTTAGCTCCCTCGGTAATCATACCTTTAAAACCCATCTTGGCCGCTTGGTAGCCGATCTCGTCGTTATAGATGAGTGATGAGTTGCGCAATACCTGAGGCTGCTTGCCGAAATATTCATGCATCAAGGCACATTGGCGTTTCACTTCGGCCGCGAAACTTTCCACATTCACCAACGATGAGAGACCGTGTGAATAGGGCTCAGCCAGAAACTCCACACAGCCTGTGTCATTGAGTTCCTGTAACTTGCTTAGCACTTGTGGTGCATGGTTCTCTAATTGTTCTACGCAAACGCCGCTCAGTGAGAAGGCTACTCTGAATTGCTGTCCGTGGCGGTGAATCATATCGAGCAGTGCATTGAGTGCCGGCATATACGATTTCTCTGCCACTTCAGCTATTCGTCGTTCGTTTTCGTAATCGTCATAGTAGTAATGATCGGTGCCGATGTCGAAAAAGCGATAACGCTTGAGATGCGTAATTTGGTGTATCTCAAAATATAAACAGATTGTTTTCATATTTCTTTTTATTTTTTGTTCTAATTTATTGCCAACCTAACACGTGTAGATAAAGCTCCTTAATCCATGCGCCCACCTTCGTCCATGTGATTTGATCAACTTCTTTTTTACCTTCGATTGATAGATAATCAAACAAACTTTCGTTGTGACAGATGCTGTAAATTGCATCGGCTAAGGCGTGGATGTCCCAATAATCAACCTTGATGCAGTTCGTTAAGATTTCCGAGCAACCACTTTGTTTCGAGATAATGGTGGGCGTTCCGCATTGCATGGCCTCTAAGGGAGAAATACCAAATGGCTCGCTCACAGATGGCATAACATAAACATCGGAATCTTTCAGACATTCGTACACTTGCTTACCACGCATGAATCCAGGAAAATGCAGGCGGTCGGCAATGCCACGTTCAGCTGCAAGATAAATCATTTGATTCATCATATCGCCCGAACCCGCCATACAAAACCGTACATTGCGCGTGCGATGAAGCACCATATTAGCTGCCTCTACAAAATATTCGGGACCCTTTTGCATGGTCAACCGACCTAAGAAAGTAACCACTTTCTCTCTACCTTTATGATTGGGGCGCGGCAGCTTTTGGATTTCTTCAGACAGCGGATAAACAGCATTGTGCACAGTAAACACTTTGCGTGGGTCCTGATGATATTGCCGAATGACGGTTTGACGCGTCAATTCGCTCACACACATGATGCAATCAGCATGATCCATTCCGTCTTTCTCAATGCCAAACACCGTAGGATTTACATGGCCACGACTGCGGTCGAAATCGGTAGCATGCACATGAATACAAAGTGGTTTTCCCGTCACCTGTTTAGCATGTATACCCGCAGGATAAGTCAACCAATCATGTGCATGGATGATATCGAAATCAAGTGTACGTGCCACAACACCAGCTATGATAGAATAGTTGTTGATTTCTTCGTGCAAATTAGCGGGATATCCTCCTGCAAACTCCATGCATCCCAAGTCGTTGACATGCATGTAATTAAAGTCTCCATAGATGTGATCGCGCAACTGGTAATAGAGTTCTGCAGGCATAACATTGCCTATGCGCGTCTTGAGTGTGTCGGTATTGACATCGCGCCATGCAATAGGCACACAATTCATGGCCACGATGTGTGCCGCAGACTGGTCTTCATCGCCAAAGGGCTTGGGCAAGCAAAGCGTAATATCCATGTCGCCTTGGACATGCAATCCTTCGGTGATGCCATAGTTGGCCGTAGCCAAACCACCATAAACATGAGGGGGATATTCCCATCCAAACATTAATATCTTCATGCTTTTCCCTCCGTATCTGAAGTGAAGTGATAATGATCAAGTTGTGCTAATGTGCGCAATATTTCGGCTACGTTCATAGCAAACGAGATAGCAGCTTTTCCTTTAAACGGCGGATTTCCATCGAATAGTTCGGGAATAGTCCCCAAACAATGATGGGTCATCTCGTCTTCATAGCCTACCATCTGTCGCTCAATGAAGCTCAGGCGCGTGCGTTTATAGAGTTTCAGACAGGCTTCCATGTAGAAACCTCCTAACCAAGGCCATGCTGTTCCTTGATGATAGGCATAGTCACGCTGACGTTGTGGACCAGTGTAGAGTGGGGTATAGCCATTGCTTTTAGGCGAAAGAGTGCGCAATCCCTTGGGCGTAAGCAGTTCGCGTGTACAAACATCTAAGACACTTTTCTTTTGCTGTTGATTGAGCGGTGAATAATCTAATGCTATGGCAAAAATCATATTTGGGCGCACACTCCAATCTTGTGGCCCTTCGTCCACATAGTCGAATAGGTAGCCATATTCATTGACAAAGCATGAAACAAAAGCTTGTTGGCAGCGCATGGCCAAGTTGTCAAGTCGTTTTTCTTCAGCCTCATTATGCATAAAGGCGGCCATCTCTGCAGAAAACTTCAATGCATTGTACCATAATGCGTTGAACTCCACGATATAGCCCGACCGAGGAACAATAGGATGGCCATCAGCCATTGAATTCATCCAGGTCATGGGTTTCTCATGTCCTTCGGTATAAACTAATCCATTTTCTTTCAACGTGAGATGAGGATGATGTCCTGATTCTATAAAGGATAAGATGGCGTGAAGCAGTTCCCCATAACGAGATTGGCATGCTTTTAAACCGGCATCCTTTGCATATTGCTGAATACACCAAACAGCCCAAAGCATCACATCTGGTTGCTCTATCTCGGCAATTTTTACTGAAAGAGGCTGTCCGGCCATAAACTCTTGCAACCCACGCATGGCAGTCTCCATGACCAATTCAAAATAATCGCGCTCGTTAATGGAGAGTGTCAGTCCAGGCAGTGCTATAAACATGTCGCGCGCTCGGCACTTAAACCATGGATAGCCCGCCAAGATGTAGCGATCACCATTTTTCTCATGGATGTGGAATTGGTGAGCCGCGTTTACTAAACAGTGGAAGAAGTTGTCGCGTGGGGTACGTTCAGCCACTTCTTTAGCGAACAAATCGTTTAGCGTAGCGGGTTCAATCTCTGATGTTGATGCAGAGAACACTACACTCTCGCCTTTCTTAATGTCCAATTCAAAATAGCCAGGCACATATAAATCTTCTGTAGAATCGTAGCCACGCTCGCGTTCTTTCGCATATTCAATGTCACGATACCAATCGGGCTGGTAGATAAATTCATTGGGTTTATCAAACTGTAGATACAAATTAGGATAGCCAGCATACAAGCAAGTGCAAATTCCTCCATCAACCACTTGATAGTTTCGATTGGCTACACCATTGGCATGTGTAAATTCTTTCACACTACGAAAGGCCAGGAAAGGGCGCAATCTGAGCTTAGTTTCAGAATGGGAGTCAACCAGCGTGTAGCGAATGAGGATACGATCCTCATAGTGTTGGAATACAACCTCGCGTCTTAAAATCACCCCCCCCACGCGATAAATGGTTGTAGGCACTTTATCGCAGTTGAATGCATGGATGTACTTATGTCCGTTGGGACTGAAATGGTTGCCTTGATAACGATGCAAACCCAAATTAAAATCGGCACCATGTTGCACAACGGTTACGTCTAATGATGACAACAGCACATGATTTTCGTTATCTAACTCTGGCACAGGAACCACTAACAATCCGTGATACTTGCGCGTGTTACAATCCACTATGGTAGAACATGAATAGGCTCCCGACCGATTTGTGCGTAGCAACTCACGGGAGAGCGACTCTTCTAAATTTGTTACCAATGCTCGTTCAAACTTCAAATAACTCATAGTTTCTAATTAAGGCTTATGAATTTAGTTCATATAGCGCCAGCATTTTTAATAAATAGTTTTGTTGTGCTCAAAGTTAAACATTTTCTGTGAAATGACGAACAATATTGTTTATTTTTTTTTAGGCAATTATTTTTTTCTGTTTTTGCTTACATTTTATCTGTAAAAATGGAGATTATAAAAAGTTTTTCAGTACTTTTGCACACATATATACTTTAGATATTAAATTAATCGCACGATGGTACTAAAACGAGATTACGAGAAAAAAGAGATCGTTAAAGCTATTGCGGAGATGTGGGCACCACTCACACAAGCCGAGAAACGGGTCTTACTTCACGACATTCATATCAAGAATTTTAAGAAGAATCATTTCATCTATAAAGCTTCTGACCTTCCTACGCGTATGATGGTGCTCATTCAAGGGAAGGTTAAGATTTATAAATTAGGCAGAAATGGAAGAAGTCAAATCATACGAGCCATCAAACCCATGGAATTTTTTGGCTTTAGAGCTTACTTTGCCAATGAGCTATACAAGACAGAAGCGATGGCGCTTGAGAATGCAGAGGTTGCTTTTTTCAATATCGAGACGATTGTTAAATTGATGAAAGAGAACTTTCACATCAGTTTGTTTTTTCTGAACTATCTCTCAAAGGAACTTGGACAAAGTGATGATAGAACGGTAAATCTCACGCAAAAGCATATTCGTGGGCGGTTAGCTGAAGCATTGTTACTACTCAAAAATAACTTTGGTTCAGAAGAGGAAGATGATACTTTGAGCATCCATCTTAGCCGAGAAGATTTGGCCAGTCTGTCGAATATGACAACGAGTAATGCTATTCGGACACTGTCTAACTTTGCCAATGAAAACCTTATTGCGATTGATGGACGAAAAATTAAGATTGTCAATAGTGACGAGTTAATAAAGATTAGCCAATTTGGTTGATAAGCGTTTGAAATAAAATGGCATAGATTGCACTGTAATAGCTATTACTTTTAAGTGCAATCTATGCCATTTCTTTTTATAAAGTCCATCATTTTAAGCAACTTTCTTATCCCGAACTTGCGTATAATAACACCGATATTCTAAATAACTAAAAGAGCTGTATCAAACCCTATAATGAGTAACGACACAGCTCTTTTTCTT
>ERZ772945.2178-NODE-2178-length-12342-cov-2.604948_pt1 | contig 12342 bp, 6 predicted proteins | sample MGYA00511681_ERZ772945 | MGnify/ENA primary metagenome ERZ772945 (study PRJEB29015, sample SAMEA2737943) | human oral metagenome | biome: human oral; feature: human-associated habitat; material: dental | place: China | collected 2143 ... | reverse complement strand
TGCTTAACCCATTCGTCGAAAAGCCCACAAAGGAAGCTTCCCCATTGCTCGGGAGTGACCGAAAAGTCGGTAACAGGCGCATCGGTAGCGTCATTAATCGATGCCAAATGACGGCCATCGGCATGTTGCACATTACGTTCTACAATGGGAGTAAACTGAATATACTGGCAACCTATACTTTTGAAAAAGCGATAAAAAGCCTGCGGATGAGCAGCATTATAGCGGTTGACAACGGCCATGGCATTCCATTCCACACCATAATGTTGCAGCAATTGAATGCCTTCCATAACCTTCTGCCACGATGGTCTGCCCTGACTGTCGCGCCGATAACGGTCATGAAAGGCTTCAGGGCCGTCGATAGAGATGCCTACAAGCCAATTGTTCGCCTTCAGAAAACGGCACCATTCATCGGTAAGCAGCGTGCCGTTGGTCTGCAATGAATTATGAATGATACGGCCTCGGGCATATTTCTTCTGCAATTCCACTGCCTTCTGATAGAACGAAAGCGGACGAAGAGTTGGCTCACCGCCATGCCACGTGAAGACCACTTCATTCATGGTCTGCGCCTCAATGTAGTCTTTGACGAAGCGTTCGAGCAGTTCTTCGCTCATCTGTCGCTTCGGCTGATGCTTGTAGAGGTTTGATTTCTCAAGATAATAACAATAGTTACACGCGAGATTACAGGCCGCGCCAACAGGCTTGAGCATCACATACAGCGGACGTGCAAAGGGAGAAATGGTAGTCATAGATTTCGTTCTGAATGCTGACAGATATCTTTCTGTCGTACAATAATACTAAACAAAGACGGCATGCGCAGGCATTTTACCTGCGCATGAGGCCTTATTTTACTTCGTCGGGCCACGGACATGGAGTGCCGCTTGCCTTTTCTGACGGGCGCTGTGCAGCGACCTTACGAAGATAGTTGCCGAGTTTCTTCGAAAGTTTCTTCACGATTGACGGGCGTTCGGCAGCGAGATTATGCGCTTCGCCGATGTCATTAGGAATGTCATAAAGCTCCTTTTCGTGGGTCTTGTAGTTATAAATGAGCTTCCAATCGCCCTCGCGAATGGCACAGTTCAGGCTGATGCCAGGCCCTACATTGCCCCAGACATTGGGATAATTCCACACGAGCATACGGCCGCGGGAGGGGTCTCCTGTGCCTTTCAGCAATGGGATGAAGCTCTTTCCGTCAACCTTTTGCGGCACCTTATAATGCTTGATGCCTGCCATTTCAAGTAAGGTGGGGAAGTAATCTTCTATCATCACATATTGCCTGCACACGGAACCCGGCTTCACCGTTCCAGGCCAACTGACAATCATCGGCTCGCGAATTCCACCCTCATACATGGAGCCTTTGCCCGATTTAAGCGGCGAATTCTGCGTGAAAAGCGGCTGATCGCGCCATTGACTTCCCGTGGCATAGCCCCCATTGTCGCTCATGAAGATGACTATCGTGCGTCGGGTTTCATCGTTTTTATCAAGCCAATCAAGGATATCTCCAAGGCTCTTGTCCATTCCTTCCACGAGAGAAGCATAGGCAGCTTCTTTCTCCGAGAGCCCTTTCTTCAGGTATTTGTCGTAGTAACGTGGGTCACGATCAATGGGAATATGCACCGCATAATGAGACATGTAAAGGTAGAACGGCTGGTTGTAGCGCTTGGCCTTGTCGAGCGATTTCAGTGCTTCGCGCGTCAAAGCCTCCGTGAGAAAGGTGCCTGTGTCCCAGTATTTTTCAAGCCCGGGGATAGCCATTTTGTGCTGTTTTGCAGGGTTGTCAGTGTTTCCGTAATGGCGTTCGCTGAGATAAGTCGCAGGCCCTCCGCCCGCATGTCCTGCGATATTGACTTCAAATCCCCAGTGATGTGGGTCTTCGCCAGGCGTATCCCGTGCACCCCAATGCGCCTTTCCGCAATGTATGGTGTGATAACCTGATGCCTGAAGGAGGTTGACAAACGAGGTTGCCCTATAGGTGTTGCGGCATCCTTCAACGCCACTGATGCCGTTATAATTCCATTCGGGAAGCGTCAATTGGTCGTCTTTGAGGTCGGTAGACTTGTTCTTTTCCAATGTCCAGTTGGTCACTCTGTGGCGTGCAGCATTGCTTCCCGTCATCAGACTGCACCGACTTGGCGAGCTGATCGGACATGCATAAGCCTGACTGAACATCATGCCTCGCGCTGCCAAACGCTCCATATTGGGCGTTTCGTAGCGGTCATTATACATCGTGCGTTGGGTCCAGAAAGGCAGCGAAGTGTCTTGCCAGCCCATGTCGTCTACCATGAAAAGAATGATGTTCGGACGATTGTCAACGCGATCTTGTGCCCGGGCAGACGATGCCACTGCCAGGAACATGGCAGACAAGGCAACCGAGAAGTGGCCCATAGGTATAGGCTGAAATGTTTTCATTGTATGTCGGAATTTGGTTTTATTACATTGTTTCTGAACCTTGTGTGAACGATATTGTCACACGACATCACAAAGATAATATTTTATTTAGATAGGTGTAACCGAAAAACAAGACTTTTGAATGATTTTGTAAGGATTATGAATGAAAATGGAGATTGCAGCACTCTGTTTGTCAATCAAATTCAAACAGGATTTGCATTCGCCTCAAAAATTGATTATCTTTGCCGTAGGGAAAGTGACAACGCGCTTTCCCTTTTTTTATGTCTTGTGGCAAAACGCAATGCAATCTGCGTCAAATCACAGTGCAACTTGACGCAAACTATACGATAACTTGACGCAGATGGCGATGTGTTCTGATGCAAAATGCAAGGTGAAATGATGGGAATAGCTGTGTAACATGATGCAGATGAGCGTGCAAGCCAATTGTTGCTGGCTCTTGTAAAAACAGTTTTTGTTGATTATTTTGAGTTTTTCCTTAAAAAAACATAATGCAAACCCATGCGTTATCTTGGGCTTTAGACAGTGCATTATGAGTCTTCAGCCAAGCTTCAGGGATGTTCATCAAAAAGTTTCTATAGGCTGTATCAACTTTTAAAAGGCATGAAACATATGGCAACTCCGAAGAAACCGCTTTGCTCCTGAACTTTAGGCATTATTTCATGAAATTCAAATAAATACATGCTTTTGTACAAATTTGTAATTCTTTTGAACAATTTTACCATCCCATTATGCCCTAATATGCTAAATTTGTCACCGAAATAACGTAATAATCTTTTGGGACTTTCCAATTATTAACCTAACACTTATTTAACTTTATGAGAAACAAAAACAGTAATGTACCTTGGAAAAAGGCCCTATTCTGTACTACGCTTGCATTGACTTCAATGTCAGTTCATGCCGGAACTACAATGACAGGGACGAGCGAGAACGGCCAAATGCCAATGGCTACTGCACAGGATTTGGTGACAGTAACAGGCCATGTATCTGACGCTATGGGCCCAATGATCGGTGCTACGGTCATGGAAAAAGGAACATCTAACGGCTGCGTGACCGACCTCAGCGGCCAGTTTACGCTGAAAGTGAAATCAGCGGATGCCGTGCTTATCGTTTCGAGCGTAGGCTATACGACACAGGAAATCAAACTCCGAGGACGGAAAACCCTGAATGTTACCTTGGCAGAAGACAACAAACTGCTGAATGAAGTGGTTGTTGTTGGCTATGGAACACAGAAGAAAGTAAACATGACAGGTTCTGTTTCGTCAATTGATGTGTCGAAACTTGCCGAAAGTCGTCCGCTCACTAACGTTTCCCAGGCACTTGCCGGCTTAGCAGCCGGAGTCTCGGTGACTTCAAATCACAACCGTCCCGGTGATGACAACGCGTCTATTCTGGTGCGTGGTCAAGGCACATTGAACTCTGCTGCGCCATTGGTTATCATCGATGGATCGGAAGCCGGCATTAATACTGTGAATCCACAAGACATAGAATCCATCTCCGTTCTTAAGGATGCAGCCTCTGCAGCGATATATGGTTCACGGGCAGCTAACGGTGTTATACTCATCACTACCAAGAGTGGAAAGAGTGGTAAAATAAAGGTTGACTATAATGGTTATGTTTCTTTCGAGTCAATTCGCAAGACTCTGACCCCTGTTTCAGACTATGCACGCTACATGGAACTCATTAATGAGGGCTATGCTAACAGTGGGAAGAAAGCTCCTTTCAGCCAGAAATCAATCGATGCATGGCGCAATGACGCAGGCAAGAACCCTTTGCAGTATCCTAATACAGACTGGGTGGACGAGACTTTCAAAAGCTCTGCTTCAACAAACCATGTCATCTCTGTCTCCGGAGGATCAGACAAGATACGCTTCTATGGTTCATTCGGCTTCATGAATAATCCCGGTGTAATGCACAATGCAGGCTTTACGAAATACAACGGACGTTTGAACCTCGATGCAGATGTAGCCAAATGGCTCAACATCGGCTTCCAGATGAGCGGCTATGTATCAGACATGCAGCCCGGATATAACGAGATTGACAACGTCTTCACCTATACTTCTGCAACGACTCCGGGTATGGTTTTCCGTGCTCCCGACGGCAGGTTTGGTGCTATGAACAATGAGGAAGACGCCGCACAGAGTGCTAACAACAACCCATTGATACGTGCATATAAGTGGGCAGGAACCGACCGTAAGAATAACTTCCACCCTCGTTTCCTTGCCACAATCAAGCCTATGAAGGGACTTTCTGTGGCATTGAGCTACTCATATGAACTGCTTGACGAGGACATTATGCGTAAGCCTGTGGTACAGGAAGGCTGGAACTTCCAGACAGAGCAAAAGACTTATACGACCAAATCGAAGTTCAATATCTATAATAAAAACAGCAAGATAGAACGCTATTTCAATGATATAGTGCTCAGATACAACAGTAAATACTTCAAGAACAACCTCACCATGAACTTCATGTTGGGTGCCAGTCAGGAGCTTTACCGTTCAAAAGACATCAATGTTACCAAGCAAGACCTGATTGACTTGAGCATGAGTGTGCTCGATGGCGCTACAGGTCAGGCCAGCGCTGACGGTGGATTGTCTGAATGGGCCATGCGTTCTTACTTCAGCCGACTTAACCTTAATTGGCAAGATCGCTATTTAATGGAGTTCAATCTCAGAGCCGATGGTTCATCACGCTTCCAGAAAAGCAAGCGTTGGGGATATTTCCCATCACTCTCTGCAGCATGGCGTATGGATCAAGAGAAGTTCATGGAGGGTGCTTTCAATGGTCAGTTAAGTAATCTGAAGCTTCGTGTTTCTTATGGTTCATTGGGTAACAATGCTGTTGGTAACTATGCTTCACAGTCACTTTACACGAGCAAGAAAGGCGCGTTGAATTATGTTTTAGGCAATACAATGGTGACAGGTATGGCACAGACAGCCTTGGCCAACGAAAAGTTATCATGGGAAACCACTAATGTATTCGACCTTGGTTTTGACTTTGGTTTCTTCAAAAACAAACTGACGGGAACGTTTGATTACTTCAATAAACGTACGACCGATATCCTGATTGAGCTTCCCGCACCTGCTGTGCACGGTACAACAAGCCTTCCAAAGGTTAACAGTGCGACCGTAACCAACCAAGGTGTAGAGTTTACTTTGGGTTGGCAAGACCGTGTGAATGAATTCAGTTATGGTGCAACTGCCAACTTCACGTTCATCAAGAACAAAGTCAACAAGTTCAAAGGCAAGGATAAAGGGGGTATGGCTATCAATGGTGCAAACCTTATTTGGGAAGGACACAGCATCAATTCTCAGTATCTTCTGCGCGTTGAAAGACTCTTGCAGACCGATGAAGACATGAAACGCGTTCAGGAAATCATTGATAATGCGCCTATAGGTGCAGACGGAAAGAAAGTCAATCCATTTGCAGCTTTCGGCACACCTAAGAAAGGTGACCTGCTTTATAAGGACGTAAATGGTGATGGTGTCATTGACAATAACGATAAAGAGATTGTCAGCGACGGTCCCAATCCTAAGTTCATCATGGGCTTGAGCCTTAATGCGGCATGGAAAGGCTTTGATATCTCTGCCTTGATACAAGGCGCATTCGGTGCCAAGGTGTATTGGCAGCATGCGGCATACAACACTCCTACCGTGCGCTACGGTTACCAAATCAACAAGGAAATAGCCGATGGACGCTGGTATGAAGGCCGCACCGATGCAAAATATCCCCGCCTTGTGGAATATCAGGACGAGCAGAACACGAAGTATAGCGACTTCTATTTGGAGAACAAGAGCTTCGTAAAGATTCGTAATATCCAATTAGGTTACACGCTTCCTAAGGCACTGACTGCAAAGATCCATATCGAACGGGTGCGCATCTACGGCAGTTTGGAGAACTTCTTTACCTTCACTAAGTATAAGGGTTTCGACCCTGAAGTAAGTGGAATGGCATATCCTTCAATGAAACAGGCTGTAATTGGTCTGAATGTCTCATTCTAAATACATGATAATATGAAAATCAAATATATAACGATTGCTGCTATTGCAATGACAATGTCCCTGCATAGCTGCTACGATCTGGATAGAGTTCCTGCCGATCAACTAAGCTCCAAGCAGTTCTATAAGAACGAAGAGCATGCTAAGGAGGCGATGATGGCTGTCTATAGTCAAATGCAGGAGCCGGATGTTTTCGGTCTCCAATTCTCATTGGATGGCTTAGGAGGTATCGCTATGGGATATGACCCACCATCGTATCAGCCTGTACAACGTGGTACCTATGACGTGAAAAACGGAAAAGTATTAGGCAAATGGCAAGGTATTTACGAAGGCATCGCACGTGCAAATGGCGTATTACAGAATGTTGACCGCTGTGAGATGACTGATGAACTGAAAGCTCAATACAAGGCTGAAGCTAAGTTCATGCGTGCACTTTACTATTTCACGCTCATGGATTTCTTCGGTGGTGTGCCTGTCTATGACGAGTCGGTAATTGTCAGCGAAAGCTATAGTGAGATGAAAAATCCCCGTGAACCAATTGAAAAGGTACGCGAGTTTGTATTGAAAGACCTTGCAGAAGCGTCCGATAAACTGCCTGAAGCTTGGGATAAAGCTAACTATGGGCGTGCTACAAAATATGCAGCTATTGCATTGACCGGTAAGGTTTATCTCTATGCTAAAGAGTATAAGAAAGCCTTAGAGTGCTTTGAGAAGGTCGTAGCTTCAGGGAAATACGCGCTTTATAACGACTATGCAGGACTCTTTAAGCCAGGAGGTGACGAGTCATCTGAAATGATTTTCGCCATTCAGAACATGGGGGGAGTCGGCACAGACCATGGAATGCCGATGTGTTTCTACATGGGAGCCCGTGAAACCTTTGGCAGTTGCTGGAACAATGTCATGGTTTCTCAACACTTTGTAGACACTTATGAGTATAAAGATGGGCGTCCTTTCGACTGGGATGATTGGTTCCCAGGCATCAAGACCGATAATAATGTCAAGGTAAAAACCTTCCGTGCCACAATGGAGAAAGGCAAAGTGAAGGCTTACCCGGCAGGAAAAGCAAAACTGTTGGAAATGTATAGCAAGCGCGATCCACGCATGAATGCAACCGTAATCTTGCCTTATACGAACTATACCGGCTGGTTTGCCAATGCACAAGAGGACTGCGAATTTGTTATTGCGCCCTCTATTACGAGTGGAAAAGGCTACATCCGCGTCAATGGTAACTATGAAACCTATCTCTGGCGCAAGTTTGTTCCCGAGGGAAATATGGGAGGAGCCATCAACAACCGCGCTCACACACCTATCAACTTTCCACTGATCAGATACGCAGACGTATTGCTCATGATGGCAGAATGTCAGAATGAATTAGGTCATCAGAACGAAGCTGTGGCCTTGATCAATCAGGTAAGAGCACGCAAGAGTGTCGAGATGCCTGGCATCAACAGTGGGCCTGCCTATCTGAAAGCAACGACCAAGGATGAAGTATTCGAGAGAATCAAGCATGAAAGAGCTGTCGAACTTGCAGGAGAAGGATGGAGTTTCAGTGATTTCAAACGCTGGAAACTCTTGGAAACTCTTGACAAACGGAAAGAAACCGATATCACAGGAAAGTTCCGCTACGTGCGTTCTGTGACGAAACGTGACTATCTATGGCCGATACCGGCAGACGAAATAGAAAAGAACGGAAACCTCACTCAAAACCCAGATTGGTAGTTTTAGGTTATATATGTACATGAATGGTGATTCCCGCGAGATGTGAATCTGTGCGGGAATCTTTTTTGATTTAATGCTAAAATGATGAAGAAAACGATTTTCATAATATGCTTACTCTTCACGGTTCTGTGCACTTCGCAGGCCTATGAAAAGCGAAATCTACTACAAAACAACGCCTCAGAAGCCCTCATACAGAGTTCACTTGTGATGCATCAAAAGTGGGTTCCTTATCCCAAATATGCCGACCGTGCAGGTTGGAAAACCTTACTTGGTGCTGAGAAAAAGCCCATTATAGAGGCTGGCGAGCGCTATCTTGACTATCAATGGCAGGTTGTCCGGGCCACAGATTTCCTTGATTATGAACGGTCAGGGAACCGTACAACCATGCAAAAACCCTACAACCAAAACATCAACGTATTGAGTCGTTTGCTCGTAGCTGAACTTGCAGAAGGACGTGGACGCTTTGTAGATGATTTGATTAACGGCGTGTTCTTCTTCTGCGAAATGACCTCTTGGGCTGAGTCTGCCCACCTTGCTGCCTACCAGAAAAGCCACAGGGCATTACCTGATTATCGTGAGGAAATTCTCGAACTACGTCAAGGAGACATTGCACAACTGCTTGCTTGGACGTATTATTTCATGAAAGATGAGTTTGATAAAGTTGACCCGATAATCGCCAACCGACTGCGTTATGAACTGCAACGACGCGAACTTGACCCTTTCTTCAAACGCAATGACTTCTGGTGGATGGCACGAAATTACAAACAAGACCGTCTGCTCAACAACTGGACACCATGGTGTAACGCCAATGCCTTGTTCTGCTTCATGCTCTTGGAAAACAATCCTGAAGAACTCACCAAAGCCATCCGTCTTTCCATGGAGTCTGTAGATGAATACCTGAACTACGTTAAAAGCGACGGAGCATGCGAGGAGGGCCCCTCCTATTGGGGGCATGCAGCCGGCAAACTCTTTGAATATCTCTCTGGCCTGTCACTCATCACAGGGGGTAAAGTAAACTTCTTTTCGCAGCCACAAATCAAGAAAATGGGCGAATATATCGCTGCTTCATACATCGGAGACGAATGGGTTGTCAACTTTGCCGACGCTTCTGCACGAGCCAACGAACTTAATACGATGCTCGTTTATCGCTATGGTGTCGCCGTCAACAGCCCTGTCATGAAGGCTATGGCAGCCATGCGTGCGAAGGCTTATCCTCCGAAACTGCCCTCCACCTGGCTCGACCTGTATCAAGAACTCGAAAATCTTCGCAGCCTTCCAAAGCTGAAAAGCGAGACAATGGCCTATCGTCCACCACGCTTTATGTGGTATCCTGAGACCCAGTTCTGCTACATGCGCTCCGGCAATATGTTCCTCGCTGCCAAGGGAGGACACAACAACGAAAGCCACAACCATAATGATGTGGGCACCTGCATCCTTGCCATTGACAACGTTCCTCTGCTGATTGATGCCGGCGTGGGCACCTATACCAAGAAGACTTTCAGCAGCGAACGCTACACGATATGGACCATGCAGAGCAACTATCACAATCTTCCCATCATCAATGGACAGCCCGAAAGCTTTGGAACTCAATATCATGCAACGCAGGTTCGTGCCGATGAAAAGCGTTGTATCTTTACTGCAGATATTGCCAAAGCCTATCCGGAAGAGGCTGCCGTAGACAGCTGGATACGCGCTTATCAGCTCCAGAAAAACCGTCTTGTCATTACAGATGACTATCGCTTAAAAATGAAAAAGGCTCCTAATCGGCTGAATTTCATGACTTGGGGAAACGTAGATATCAGCGAAAAAGGACGCATCAAGCTGCACATCAACAAGGTAAAAGCCACGCTTTCCTATGATGCCAACGTGTTCAAACCCACTGTTGAAGCCGTTGAACTGACCGACCAGAGACTCTCTAAGGTGTGGGGCGACCGTATCTATCGCATCACACTCACGGCCAACGACCAAGCGCTCAGCGGTCAATATCGCTGCACTGTGACCCGTGATAACCCTTAAAAAAGATTGTTTATGCTCAACTATACCTCTTTTACACACAGCAGAAGCAACTCCATACAGCGGTTGTTTCTGCTGCTTTCGTTGGTCTTTGTGACCACGGTTTCAAGCGCCCGGCGCGCCGTTATCCCTCTGAATAACGACTGGTTGTTTCGCTTTTCCCATGAAGTGCATAAGGGAAGCGGTCATAAAGTCGCCCTTCCCCACACATGGAATGCCGTTGATGCCCTCAGCGGAAAACCCGATTACAAGCGTGGAATAGGCAACTACAGCCGTTCACTCTTCGTGCCCGCATCATGGCAGGGACGCCGCATCTTCATCCGTTTTGAAGGCGCAAACACCACCACTGACCTCTTCTTGAACGGCAAACACATTGGAGAACATCGGGGAGGTTACGGCGCTTTCATCTTCGAACTGACCGACAAACTCATCTATGGCGCCAAGAACCAACTGCTCGTCCGCGTCAACAATGCCGAGCAACTCGATGTAATGCCGCTCGTGGGCGACTTCAATTTCTATGGCGGAATATACAGAAACGTGGCTTTACTGCTGACAAACGACGTCTGTATTTCGCCCCTTGACTATGCTTCGCCAGGCATCTACCTGCGCCAAACGAAAGTAGATGCACAGCAGGCCGACGTGAAAGCCGATGTCATGCTCGACAATCCTACCGACAAAACACAGCAGGTAGAGGTTGCCGTGGAAGTGTTTTCAGGCGGAAAATCCATCAGCAAACAACAGAAGAGCATCCGTCTTGAGGCGCAAGCCATGGTGGAAAAGCACACAATTCCATTCACCATACACCGTCCTCATCTATGGAATGGCACGCAAGACCCCTTTACTTATAAGGTGAAAGTGAGTCTGTGGCAGGGTAAAACACTGCTCGATGAGGTTGAACAGCCCTTGGGCCTACGCTATTATAAAGTCGACCCTGCCCGCGGTTTCTTCCTCAACGGTCGCCATTTACAGCTGCATGGTGTTTGCAGACATCAAGACCGAGCCGTTGTGGGCAATGCCCTCGCGCCGGAAGATATCCGGGAAGACGTGAAACTGATGCGCGAAATGGGCGTCAATGCCGTGCGTCTGGCCCATTATCCACATTCAAGCTACACCTACGATCAAATGGATAGGGCAGGCATTGTGACCTGGGCTGAAATCCCATTCGTTGGGCCAGGCGGCTATGCTGACAAGGGATTTGTCGACAGCGAGCGTTTTCGTGCCAACGGAAAAGCGCAACTTTGCGAACTCATCCGACAGCATTTCAATCACCCAAGCATTTGTTTCTGGGGATTGTTCAACGAACTTAAATACGAAGGTGACAATCCTTCAGACTATATCCGCGAGCTAAACACGCTGGCACATGCCGAAGACAGCACGCGACTCACTACCTGCGCGAGCAACCAAATGGGCGAAATGAACTTCATTACCGACGTGATGGCATGGAACCGTTACGACGGTTGGTATGGCTCTACGCCCTCAACCTTAGCCACATTCCTTGACGAAATGCATGCCAAGTACCCGCAACTTTGCATCGCATTGAGTGAATATGGAGCCGGCGCCTCCGTCAGACAACAGCAAGACTCGCTGATCCAGCCTCAACCAAACAGCTGGTGGCATCCCGAAAACTGGCAGACTTTCTACCACATCCGCAATTGGGATATCATCTCACACAGGCCTTTCCTCTGGGGCTCTTTCGTATGGAACATGTTTGATTTCGGTGCTGCTCATCGCACAGAAGGCGACCGGCCGGGCATCAACGACAAAGGACTTGTGACGCATGACCGCAAGACAAAGAAGGATGCCTACTACTTCTACAAGGCCAACTGGAACCCCGAACCAATGGTATATATTGCAGGAAAGCGATGCACGGAACGCAAAAAGGGAGATATCGACCTATGGGTATTCTCCAATTGTAAGTCGGTTACGCTCACCATCAACGGCAAACCGTTGCCTGCCCTCACACCCAACGACATCTCACTCTGCACTTTCCACGTCACGCTTCAACCCGGATTGAACCGCATTGTGGCAAAAGGAATGAAGGCAGGAAAGGCGGTAAAGGACGAATGGGAAGTAGAAACAGAAGGCTTTCACTAAGGCCTAATGCTTCCCCCAGCCCCTCCCTAAAAGGGGAAAAAGCCTTACTCACAGTCCTTACCAGTGAAAGTGGGGTGACTTTTTAAGCCACTGCAATGACTCATTCGCCTGCCCT
>ERZ772945.2177-NODE-2177-length-12349-cov-3.976655_pt1 | contig 12349 bp, 18 predicted proteins | sample MGYA00511681_ERZ772945 | MGnify/ENA primary metagenome ERZ772945 (study PRJEB29015, sample SAMEA2737943) | human oral metagenome | biome: human oral; feature: human-associated habitat; material: dental | place: China | collected 2143 ... | reverse complement strand
GGAAGATCGATTTGACTTGCCCGAGTTGCGGCGCAGAGATGCAGATTTCCGAAGACCAGAAGATGGCAGTGTGCCCCTATTGCCGGAAGAAAATCTATTTTTCGATGGAGAACGGCAAACTGACCGCGAAAGAGGCAGAGGAGCGTTCCTATGGAGAGACCAGGGGCAGGCTCCGCGCCGAGGCCGAAGCCGAAGAAAAACAGGAGAATCGAAGAGACCTCAGAAAGCTGCGAAAACGCGTGATTAACATTGGCATTGCCGCAGTCATCATTGGCGGCTGTGTTTTTGCAAATCAAGTGAGAAAAGCAAAGCTGGATCCATTTCCCTATGTCAGCGTCAGTTTTTCCGGCAAGGACGGCGAGGGACAAGCGACTTTGCAGCAGGGCAGTTTCCCGGAGAAAATTAACGGAAATCGGATTTCCTACAGCGTGGAGCCAAAGGAGAAACTCTCGAATGGCGATACAGTGACGGTGCAGGCAAAGAGCGATGAGTATCGCCTGAATAAGAAGATCCAGAAGTATACAGTCACAGGACTTGAGAGCTATTTGAGTAGTCTTGACAGCCTGGACAGCGCGGCGTTACAGCCTCTGCACGAGATAAGTCTCACAGCCATACGTCAGAACTATTTTCCGACCAGCATGTCGGGGACGCATCGAAACGAGGAGCTCTCGGCAAAACCGGTCAAACTGATTCTTTTGAGCAAGGACAAAACAAATGTCTTAAGCGATATCTTTGAGATCAGTTACCGCGGTCAGAGTGGGAAAACGCATACGGTTTATCAGGTTGCGCGCTACAAAAATGTGTTAGTCCGGGAAGGCGACAGTGTGAGCTTTGACTACGACAATGTAATCACTCTAGGGCAATCCATCTATCTCGGCGACAATGTGATGAACGACGACATGAGCACGGGGTACAATTCCCTCGCAGAGGCGGAGGCAGAGGCAAAGAAGACTGATGAGGGCGGGATGACCGTGACGGAGAAGACGCATTCGTATTTGCGTGTTTCCTGCTGTCCCGTCGTGATGTTGAACTCCTCTTCCTCCCATGTCGCATGGTAGGAGTCAGTGTCGGGAATCTTCTTGATGCCCTTGAGCTTGATCTGCACCGTGACGGTCGCATATTTCTCATGGAACTTCTCATTGGCTTGGATCGTCCGATACTTCTGCGCTGCGCTCGTCGTGAGGTAGGCGTAGGCTTTCTGCTGGAGCTTGTCCTGCTGGATGGGATCGAGCTGGATGCTTCTTGCGTTCTGGATGAACTGCCCGATGAAGTAGCGGACTTCCGCCTCCTGCGGCGTGTAATCCTGCGCGACGAGCGCCCCTGCTTTCTCGACTTCGCCCGTGGTCTTGTCCACTGTCACGACGTAAGGGATGATCTGAGACTTCAGTGACTGGATGGTCAGACCGATGGACAAGACGATGCAGGCGGCCAAGAGGCCGAGCGCGATGCGCCGCCAGTTGTAGTTCTGCACGGCGACGCTGCCGATGCGCTTGTCCATGACGCCGCGTGCTTTTTCTGCAGGGCTTTGCGCCTTGCCTGTGTCGGAAAATTTCTCGGGTTGCTGAAAGGTTTTAAGTGCCATGGTTCTCTCCTGTCTTTTCATGCGGCACTTCCATGCCGCCAAAATAGGCGATGCGCCCATCGCCGAAGGTTTCTCCGCTTCGGACGACGGCGTTTTCCTGCTGCGGTGGTGATGGCTTCGCGGGTGCAGCAGGAGCAGGCTGTGCGGCGGACTGCGCCTGCACGACAGGCTGCACCGGCTGCTGCGGCTGCGTCGCCTGCACGATGACGGGCACGTTGGGAACATTCGGGAGCGGGATCGGACTTTGCGGCGATGCGGCTGCCTGTACGCTGGCTGCTACCGCCTTTGTCGCTTGGATCGGCTGCGCGGTCTGCACTTGTCCGGCCTGCACACTCGCCGCTTGTACCGGCCTCCCTCCAAGAATACTCAGGCTTTGCGACGGAAGTTCGGATGAATCAAACGGACTTTGCGCCATATAAGGCTCTTTCGTCTCCTGTTTGTGCGTGGCGCTCCATACGCCGATTCCGGCTGTGCAAAGAGCGAGACTCAGCGCACTGCCCAGAAGCGCACCGCGAAGGAATGGCCGCCTTTCTTCGTCGGGCAGATGGAAAATAGGGATTCTCATGTTATCGCCTCGTTTCAGGGTTGGTCATTGACAAATCACGTCGTCTTTTTCCAGATAGATTTTCCGCGCAAGTTCCTGTGCGCTTTCCGTGGCGGTTTTTATGAACGGGAAGCGGAAGAGGAGCGTCGCTGTTCTTCCGTCGGCAGCGAGGATCGCGTATTCGACGGGCGAGAGTATGCGCCGGATCGTCCGTGTGGACAGGAAGCCGCCTTCTTCCGACGGCGCTCTCTGATCCAAGCACTCGTTCTTGCCGAAGGTCTGCCTATAACGCTGGACGACACCGATCGGCAAGCTGCCGTGCTCGGCTTGCAGCGTGATGACAAAATCGTTTGCGATGATGAAAGCGCGGACGGCGAGAATGTCCTCGCCCCGCTCTCTGGCGAGGAGGCGGACGGTTTCCGTTATGGCAAGCTCGGCGAAGATGCTGTTGCCTCCGAGCGAGAGGAGCATCTTGTGCAGCTCGGGGTGTACCGCGTCCTGATAGCCTCGATAGCCCCTGCATGTCCACGAGCGAATCTTCATTTTGCCGCGCTTTTTCTCTCTGTCCATGTCCTTCACCAGAACGCGAGAAGCGGGACGACGCGCGATTGGATGCGCGAGAGCGGCACTGTGCCCGTATAGCGCCCGTCGAAGCTCTGCGTCGAATCGCCGAGCGGCAGGAACTCGCCTTCGGGCACGGTATGGAGGACGCCCCATTCGATCTGTGGCAGCGGCTCGCCTTTGCTGTCCGTTGTCGAGACCGGCCCGACGTAGTTGCCATCGACGTAGAAGTTCCCGTTCTTGTCGACGCCGTATGTGTCACCCTCCAAGGCGCCGATGCGCTTGAGGAAGATCGCCGTCTCGTGTTCCATGTAACCATGAGCATACGAGAAGGCAAGGACATCCTCCGGCGGATCGTAGGTCACAAGGTCACCGCGCGAGGCCGCAAACGGAATCCGCAAGTAGAAGCCGATCGGCAGCGACGCCGTGCGATTGTAGAGTACGACATCCTGCTCGGGCAGCTTTCCGCCGCAGGCTGTCCAGCCGAGCATGAACGCCGCGAAGAGGAAGATTCCCCAGAGAAAGGGGCGCTCTCTTGGCGAAGGAATCTTCGCGCGTGTTTTCTTCGTCATGCCATCACCTCACAGTCTAATCATAAGGCATTGCAGTATTAAAAAACTGCACACTTTCCGATTTGCACAAATTTTTTTCGAGAATCTCCTCCGCCATCGCTAAATAGCGGCGAAGATGCGCATTGATGCGGTCGGTCATCGTCGAAAGCCGCAGCTCGCTCTTCTCGCCCGCGAAGAGGATTTCCGACAGCTCCGACGCTTTTTGAAACGGGTTTTCGAGCTTCGCCTTCACGACGCGAGAAAATTCGTCTTCCGGCTCGCCGTCTCGCAGGAAACGATTCTGCAGCGAGAGAAGGGCACGGCATCGCCGCCTCGCTTCGTAGAGTGCATCCAGAAGGCCTGCGGCGATGGGGAGGTCGGCTCGCAGCGTGAACGTGCCGATGCGCACGTCGAGCACGGAGAGGAGGTTCAGCGCGATATTCGGACTGTAGGCGTCAGCGAGCGTCAGGCGGTAGAAGAGCAGCGAGGAAAGCCTGCAAAGGATATGCTCGTTGAGCGTATAGAGCTGCCTTTCCTGTACGGGCAGGTGCAGCGAAAGGTAGTGGATGCTGCGCCCGTGCCGATAATGGCCGTAGACGAATTCTGCCTCAAGCTCGCTGATGTTCTTGACGAGCGTGAGCGCGAGGATGCGTCCTATTGCCTCGCGCTGCGAACGCAGGTAATACTGCAAGATGCGCGGACGCACCTCACGGGCGACGAGGCTCTGAAGCTCCGTGATGGAGGGCAGCACAAGAGCCGCATCCTGCACGGCATCGCGCAGGATGGCAGAGGCGAGCGAAAGTCCGAGGTCTGTCTTTTTTACCGGCTTCATGTCAGCCTCCCTCCGGCGAGGCGCGTGTCCCTTGTGCGTCCTTGCGCTTTTCGAGCACAGCGAGGAGCGTCTGCTTGCGTTTCGCCGCAAGCCTCGCTGTTGCACCAGCGATTTCTCCTGCTCGACCTTCACCTGCTGCGATCTGCGTGTCCAACTGCGCGATGACGTCAAGAATCTCCTCGTCCGTCATCTTCGCATGTGGATCGCTCTTCGGCTTCTGCCGAGCCTTCGCGCTTTCTCGGATGCGCTCTCTATGCTGCTTCTCCTTTTCGAGCGCCGGACGCCGATAGTCGCCCTCCAAGGCGCAGCGAAGCCAGCCGGCAGGGTTCTCGATACGATGCCGTTTTTGTGCGTCACGAAGAATCGGGAGCTTTTCTAGCACGGAGTCCGTGCCGAAGAGCTGTCGGAATCGCCTCGCACTTTCCTCGTCGATGCCGTGCCGTTCGCAAGCATGGAAATATTTTCCTTATTTTCTTCAGCAGCAGCCATGGACGTCTTGATTTCCTCGCGCACGCGCGTGCGCGTGTCTTCTCCGTCACGATCTATGGCTGCTGCTGCTGTTGTCTTTGTCGTAGTCTTTGCTGTAGTCTTTTCGCGCGCGCGCGAGGAGAGGCCATCAGCCCTTGCAGCGTCTGGCTTCGCGGCCTCTTCTTCCATGTGGCCATTTTGGCCGCTTCCATCCGGCCATTTTGGCCACATGCATTCGACACTTTGACCTTTTGCCGCATTTTCTTTAATCGAATCGGAAGAAAAGTCCTCTGAAGCCTGATTTTCCGCATCCGGCCATTTTGGCCACATGCATTCGACACTTTGACCTTTTGCTTCTTCTTCCGTCAATCCGTCCGGCATCGGCGCGACGTTGAAAAGCGGTTTTGACCTTTTGGGAGCCGCTGCCTGTTTCTCATTTCGGCTGCATTCCAAGGCTGCAACATTTTCTTGGCAAATAGCGTAAGACTTCGTGCGATCCATCGGATTTCTCTTATAGCGCAGCGTCGATAAAATGAGTCCGAGATTTTCCAGATTGCTGATAGTGCGTCTCAAGGTGCGTTCCGTGAAGAACCTGAACTGCGCACGCCACGCTTCGACGGAGTTATAGATCCATCGTCTGCCTTGCTCGTCGACAATGCCCTGATTGAGCTTGGGCTGCGACCAGTAATTGAGCTGTTGGAGGAAGATCGCCTCGTTGAGGCCGATCTCCTCGGCAAGCGCTGGCAGAACGATAAGCGGATAATCGTCGATCAACAAGCTCATGGTTTCACCTCCTCGTTTATTGCCATAACACGATGGGATCGGTATAGGTGTAGCCGCCATCCGCTGCGCGGACGATATACTCCAAGTGCAGATGCGGTCCTGTCGCGTTGCCGGTTGAGCCGACGAAACCTAGGATCGCCCCTTGCGGCACGAAGGTATCGACGGCGACGCTGATCGACTGCATGTGTGCGTAGCGCGTGTAGGTATCATAAGCCGGATGATAGAGCAGAACTTGATTGCCATAACCGTCATCAAAATCGCCCGCAGCAAGAACGATGCCGTCGAACATCGCTGGAATCGGCGTGCCATAGTCGTAGCCGAGATCGATGCCCGTATGAAAGCGCCACGCGCCTGTGATGGGATGGACGCGCCAGCCGAAAGGCGACGTAATGGGAAGATCCGCTGCCTCAACCTCTGCGGCAGCGACAGCGAGCAGGAAGAGTATGATCATCGTCTTGTATGGGATTTTCCAATAGCGCATGATGCTTCACCTTGCTTCTTGTAACGTGCGCGAAACTCGTGCTTGTATGTTCTCCAGATTGCCGCAGTACGGCGTGTCCGTCAGATACCATTGCCGCTTTGGATTCATCTCCATGCGCGTCTTGAGCCACACGCCATTGACCTCGATTTCCAAACGCTCGCCGCAATGCAGGCCTGTATGTTCCCAGAGATCGGCGACGAGTAGTCCGTACCTCTGCGTCTTGGGATTATAGCCGAGTCTGCCGGTGATCATGACGATGCGCCCTTGAGAGGATGACATTTGAAACGCTGCCTCATTTGGCTGTTCTCTCGTTTCAGCTTATCAATTTCTTCCTGCTGCTCCCGCAGCATCTTCACCATATCCAAAAGGATGCGCTCGTAGTGATTGATTTTTGCGTGCTGTCTTATGTCCATGATGGTTCATTCCTCCTCTTGTCGGATAGACAAAGCCGCATCATCCCCGATATTGCCGCGACGGAGATTTTTCTCATTGAGGCGTATCTGGACTTCGCCGCGCAAATGCTCATCATAACCCAAGCCATAATGCAGCCATGAAGTGCAAAATGTAATCAGACCTGTGAGTTTTCTCAACCAGCTTTGCGGTCAATTCCATCACGGACACATCCATAAACTCTGTGCACGGCTGCGGCCTCGTCATATCGATGACACACTTCTTCTGCATATTGACGCGCTTGTTTTCGCAATCGCGCAGCACCATGCTGAGCCACTCGTTTTCTTCTCGCAGTATCTGCATCTCTGACTTACGCTCAATCGATAACATCTGCAAGCCATCTGCCTTAAACGCTTTGGCAAGCGCTTCTTTCTGATTTTGCTCCAGTCGTTCCGCCAACCATCCCATTTTTCATTTCCTCTCCGTGAACAGGTTTCTTGTCGCCTGCAAAGACAATTCACATGTTCTGTAGGCAAGACGTTTGCCTTACCTACAGAACCAGATTGTTTCAGCTGATCGTCTCGATGATGAGACGGATCGCCGACCGTCGGACTTCCCAGCGTGCGGCATCGACCGATTCGTGCATCTCTTCCGCTGCGCGAATCTTCGCCTCAACTTCCTCGACGAGAGCCTGCAAGCGTTCCGCCACCCAAAGATTAGCCTCTTTTTCCGCCTGTCCGACCGACAAAGCAGAAAGCGTCGGTGCGGCATCGGCATCGCGCTCGGCAAGAGGTTGTGGAATTTGATCTTCCGTGCGCTCCGATACTTGCGGCGTAAAAGCCGCTGCATCGGAAGCATCTTCATCCCTCGTTTCCTCTACCTCCTCGTCTGCACCTGCACTGTCAGCGTCAGAAGTTTCGGCGCTGCGCTGCGGCTCCTTCCCTGTCAGAGGCTCTGCTGCTGCCGATGATGTTTTTGCCTCACTTGTGCCACCGTCAACGATGCGATCCGAGATATGCGTTTCGCCGTCTTCTTTCTCCGCTCGCTTCCTGCCTTCCAGCCAGTCCTTGAATTCCGCATACGTTCCGTCGCATGTACCGATGCGGATTTTATAGACGATGTTGTCCTGCTCTTCCGGCGACAAGGAAGCCATCTGCGCCGCGACCGTCTTGCCGATCAGGCCCTCGTCAAATGCCTTCCGCGCTTTTTCCGTGAGCTTCGTAAGGCTTTGCAGCCGCTGAAGCTTCGCTTCGGAAATATCAAGGATTTCCTTCGCAAAAAATGTACGAAAGCGCATGTTCAGGGATGATCCTTCCGATTCTGCCAGCGCACCCTTTTCTTTTGCATCTTCGTAAATCGCCCGTGCAATCGGCTCCATTTGCCTGACCTCATTGAGCTGGTCAAGCGCCGTCTTCTGACGGTAATTATTGGCCAAGATGATATGCAGCATCTCAACCTGCTCTGCGGAAAGGGCGCCTTTTGCCGTAAATGCCGGCAAGATGTGGCAGGGAAGCGTCGCCTTTTCCAGCTCACCGCGTCGGATGCGGCAGAGCGTCGCCGAAAGACGGCGCTCGCCCGAGATCAGGCGATATGTCCCGTCGCCATTATCGACGACTTCAAGAGGAGGCATGTGATCGGAAACAGCGAGGGAGTTCGCCATTTCCTCCACGCCCTCGATGCTATAGAAGTTCTTCTCGTTCGGAATGATGTGCTCCGCGTCGATCTTCTCCACACGGTAGGCGCTTTCTGCCTGCGCAGCGTTCTGCGTCGTTGCATTGAGATAGTTGATGATGCTGCCTCTGTGCTTCTTCATGGTGCGTGGTGCGCCTCCTTCAATCGTAGTTTTTCGTGACGCAGGTGCATTCCGCGCCCATGTCCTTGATGATCTCAACCATCATATCCACGATGTCGTAATAGCTTCTGTCGAGATCGGTGTATACGCTCAAAAGCGTGTTCTTTTCTGTCATCACGCTGGTATGGAACGGGTACGGCTCTTTGCCCTTCGTGTAGCGTTCGAGGACGATCTGATACTGTTTGCCGTTCGTCGTCGTGATTTTGGTTTCCATAAGTTTTTCCATCGTGACTTCACCCTCATGCAATGTGAAAATTTGCTCAAGCACAAAATCGGTGCTTGTAGTGCGCCCCGTGCTGATGTCGACTTCTTCCTTGAAGAATCTGTAGTCTTTGCCATGACGACGATAAAACCTCACGATGTTCTCACGCGGCTCAGCGAGCGTCCCCGCCTCGTCTTCCATGTGGAGATACTTGACCTCGACCGTTTTCGCTCCGCAGAATTTCGCGATTTCACGGATGTTCGCCATGAACGTCTGAACTGACATGATTGCATCACCTGCCAACCACACACGGCTGTTATCAAACTTCGCGATGCAGGAGCGCGTATTGCCCCGTGTCGCTGCGACATCGTTCATGTTCCACTTAAGTTTCATGGTCTTTCACCTCTCATCCCAAAAGTTCTTCTGCAAAGTGCATGATGTCCCGCGCTACGCGGCAGTTCGGGCAAACCTCGAAGATGCTTTTTCCCTCGCGGCTGGCCGTCATAAGCCCGTGCTTGGCATTACGCGTCGCGTAGGAGATTTTTGTCTGGAACAACGGGATTCCCACATCGCTTACATCCTCGCGCACATTGGAAAAACCCGGATAGGAGATATATTGATTTACGAGAATCCCGCGAATGGAGAGCGTCGGATGGAACTTCTTCACATCGCGGATCTGCTCTTCCATCTTGCGGATGCCCTCGATACTGTCCGTCTCCGGCAGCGTCACGATGATTACGTCGTCCGTCACCATCAGCGCGTTGAAGACGCTCATGTTGATGTCGGGAGGATTGTCGATGACGCATACATCGTAGCGATCTGCCACTTTGGCCAAGGCATTCTTGAGGAGGATGTCCTGACGCTCTTCCTGCTCGCCCAAGACTTGGAAATTCGCTTCCAGAAGCCCCATGTCGGCCGCGATGAAGTCGATGTTTGGCACACGCGAGTGCTGGATAACATCGCTCGCCTTTGCTCCATCCATCAGGATGTTGGACAACGTCCCTTTCGCCTCGTCCGCACCAAACCAACGAGACGCATTGCCTTGCTTGTCGTTGTCGATAAAGAGGACGCGCAGCTCCCAGGATTCTGAGAGCAGATAGGCGAGATTTGTCGCGATCGTCGTCTTGCCCACGCCGCCTTTCAGATTGATCAGACTAATGGTTTTCATGATATGCCCCTTTCGCTTCCGCTATTTTTTCTTGAATGTGAACCGACGCAGCTCCTCGACATAGTGGTTCATGTAGTCGATGAGGTCCTCGATGCGTTCTGCATTCTTGGGATCATGCTCCATCACTTGAAACTCCGAAGCGAGCTGCTTGATGCCCATACGGAGGCTGAGTTTCAGGCGGTGCACATTCTCCTCAAATTTCGTGATGTGATGCGTTTCAATAACGGTTTCCAGATACTCCACCTTTTTCGCAAGGGCTTTGTTCTGTCCGATAAGTTGCCGGCGGGAATCTTCTTCCATGCAATCCCCTCACTTTCGCCTTGCATTCTTTAGGTTTCTGTACTATACTGATACCCAGACTAATGGTTTTTGAGAGTCCCGCACATCTTACCCGGTGTGCGGGATTTTCATTTCATCCGCATTTCTCCCTCTTCTTCGCTCCAAATATCCTGAACTGTGACGCTAAGGATGCGGGCAAGCCGCAGGGCGATGTCAACGCTTGGCAGGAACTCCGATTTTTCGTATCGGTTCAATGTCATTCTCGTGATGCCAACTTCTTCGGCAAGCGCGTTCTGCGACACGTTTCGCGCGAGCCGGATTTCTTTCAAGCGATTCATGGTCAAATGCCCATCGTCCACTTGGAAAAGGGAATCACGCGAATCCCATTTTCCTTCGCATACGCATACTCTTCTTGGCAGCCCTTACTATCCTGCCAACCATCGCAAAGGATCATGGCGTCACAATCCTTCAAGAGAAAGATCGCCTTCTCCAGGACCTCGGCGTGAGTCAGTACTTCGTCGATACCAAGGAAAAAATTTAGTGGATTGATTACCAAGGCGTCCATGCAGCTGGCTTGGATCATTACCTTCTTGCGCCTTGCACTTGCAATATTTTCCGTCTCGTTTCCCGTGTAGGGATGGCTCAGATAATATTTCTTCATGCCTTATCTCCGTTCTCCAATGCTGCATTCCGAACATCCCTATCCCACCATTGAATGAGCTTGCTACGCTCTTCAATGGTTAGCGAGGATAACGAATCTTTCAGCTCCTTCAAGCTCTCCTGATAGGCGGTATTGGCATAGCGTTCCTTCTCTTTTTCTCTCTTCTTCAACTCCTTCTCTTCTGCCGCTCTCTGAATGTCCTCTGCGAGTTTCTGGCGATCGCCCCAGATTTCTTCAATGCTCACAGATAAGATCTGCGCGGTTTTCTCCGCAATCTCCATGCTAGGCGGCAGCAGCGGATCAGGTTTTTCCATATCTTGATAGATATATTGGGGTACGCCAAGAAGCTTTGTCATTTTGGCAATGGAGATCTTCTTGTTCCCGCGTAAACTTTTCAGCGGACTTCCAAGCTTACGCTGTGTCCGCCCCACGAAAGGATTTTCTTCCGTGAAGGTTTTCCCGCAGACACTGCAGCGATAACGGCGAGCGCGATAGACATATCGCAGCAGCGTATCAGGAATTCCCTTCAACACCTGTTTGCGATATTGATCAACACGAGTATGCTGCGATCCGCACACCGGACAAGTGTACTTCTTCTTGGGTAAATGAAAGATCACTTCCTCCGCCGTGCGCTTCTCAATGCAAGCATCAGGAAGATTGTCGACATACACAATAAACTCCTCTGGCGTCATAAAATGCCTCCTTTCCGTCAAAATAAAAAAGATGTTACGTTGATACAGAACGTATCTTCGTAACATCTTTTTTTTAGATTATGTTACCTAGACACAAAATGTATCCCCGTAACATATAGAATAGAACCATTTTTTATGTCGAGCAAAATCCGCATCCGAAAGCGCAGGAACACATACTCCTACAGCTTCGACATCTCGAAGCATCCGCGCCGCATGAAAGAGAAAGGAGGCTTTGCCACCGAGGACGAAGCGTTCGGCGCGGGCGTGCAGGCCTACGCCGACTGGAAAAGCGGCAACATCGGCGTCACCAGCGAGCGCGTGACGCTCAAGGACTATCTCGCCTCATGGCTGGAAAACGTCGTGCAGCCGAACGTCAAGTGCACGACGTATGACAGCTATCAAGGCACTGTCAAGTGCCGCATTATTCCCCATCTAGGTGACCACGTCCTGCAAGAGATACGCCCGCGTCATGTGGATGAGTGGCTGAAGACCTTGGCGAAGAAAGGCATGTCACGCGGCACGATCCAGCAGACGAAAACCGTTTTGTCCACCGCACTGAAGTATGCCATCTACCCTGCCGAGCTGATAGTCTCCAACCCAAGCACGGGGCTGTCCATCCCGAGGAGCGCACCGAAGCAGGTCATCGAGCGCACGGTGATCACTCCCGAACAAGCTGCCGCCCTCTTCGAGCATGAGAGATACCGTCCCGTTCTGAAAGTCCTCTACCATACGGGAATGAGAATCAGTGAAGCAATGGGGCTTACATGGGACGACATCGACCTCAGGACGGGGGAAATCACCATCGTCCGGCAGCGCATTCAAGACTACTTCGAGACGCTGAAGACCGAAAGCAGTGCACGAACCTTCTATGCCGACGCCGCCCTTCTCGTCTACCTGCGAGCCTTGAAAGCGGCGCAAGCCAAAGACGAAATGCGCTTGGGCGAAGCTTATCAGATCACCTACGAGGACAAAGCGCATGATCGCGCCGTCGTCGTACTGCCGAAGAAGCTGCTGCCCGCGCCCACCCTTGAACGGCGTGCGCTGTTGTGCGTCAAAAATAACGGCGCACCTATACTTAAAGATTCTTTCAAAAAGATGTTGCAAAAGCATGGCCTTAATGCGCACAGCTTTCGCCACACGCACGCGACACAGCTTATCGAGGCAGAAGCGAAGCCCGTTGACGTAGCCGCCCGCCTCGGGCACAAGGACGCGACTATTACGCAAAATCTCTATGCCCACGATACAAAAGAAATGCAACAGGAAACGGCGCGTATCTTCGGCGAGATTGTAGGCAAATGATTTT
>ERZ772945.2175-NODE-2175-length-12351-cov-5.438191_pt1 | contig 12351 bp, 7 predicted proteins | sample MGYA00511681_ERZ772945 | MGnify/ENA primary metagenome ERZ772945 (study PRJEB29015, sample SAMEA2737943) | human oral metagenome | biome: human oral; feature: human-associated habitat; material: dental | place: China | collected 2143 ... | reverse complement strand
ATGAGAAAAAGCGCAAGTCTCTCTTTGGTAAGAAAACTGAGCAGAAAAAGAGCAATCTTGAGGTGACTGAAGAAGGCGTTGTTGCCGTTCAAGATTTCAATCTCACTATTAAGGAGCACGAGTTTGTAGTGCTCGTTGGCCCTTCAGGTTGTGGCAAATCTACTACGTTGCGTATGATTGCAGGTCTAGAAGATATTTCTGCCGGTGAGCTTTATATTGATGGAAAGCTTGTTAATGACGTTGCGCCAAAAGATCGAGATATTGCAATGGTCTTCCAAAGCTATGCTTTGTATCCAAATATGACCGTTTATGACAACATGGCGTTTACTCTTAAGCTTAAAAAGGTTGACCCACAAGTTATTGACGAGAAGGTCCGTGCAGCTGCAGAGACATTAGGCATTACGGCATATCTTGATCGTAAGCCAAAGGCTCTTTCTGGTGGTCAGCGTCAGCGTGTTGCAATTGGTCGCGCAATTGTCCGCGATCCAAAAGTCTTTTTGATGGATGAGCCGCTCTCAAATCTTGACGCAAAACTGAGAAATCAGATGCGTACAGAGATTATTAAGCTTCGTCAGAAAGTTAATGGAACCTTTGTCTATGTTACACACGATCAAACAGAGGCAATGACCTTAGGTGACCGTATTGTTATCATGAAGGATGGTTTTGTCCAGCAAATCGGAACTCCACAAGAAGTGTTTAACAGACCTGCAAATCTGTTTGTTGCTGGTTTTATTGGTATGCCGCAAATGAATTTCTTTGACGCGCACCTTATTCGCGTGGACAATGAGTTCCATGTAGAGACTGAAAACATGTCATTTGAAATTTCTCCTGAGATGGCCAATTTGTTAGCACAGTCTTGGGTTGCTTCACCAGCAACAGACGTTATTGTTGGCATCAGACCTGAGCAGATTTATCTGACTGAACCAAATCAAATTGGTGCCTTTAAGGGAAATCTTGAGGTAAGCGAACTTATGGGCTCTACAGTTCACCTTCATGTTCACACTGATGATGGTAACTTTGTCCTTATCGTGCCAGCAACTGAACTTGCAAAACGTAACCTCAAAATTGGTGATGAGATGTGGTTTAAATTTGAAGATAATGCTGTTCATCTCTTTGACAAGAATACGCAAGATAATCTAGTTAAGTATTAAAGTTTGTTGTACTGGCTTATCTTGAAAGAGATAAGCCAGTACTCTTTTTTGTGAAAGAGGCAATTATGGGACGAGCAAGCGGAGTACTTATGGCCGTTTCTTCTCTTCCAAATTCATATGGGATTGGTACGTTTGGCAAAGAAGCTTACGATTTTATTGATTTTCTCGTTAGGACAAAACAAAGGTATTGGCAAGTTTTACCTCTTACCACTACAAGTTATGGTGACTCTCCTTATCAGTCTTTCTCTGCAGCAGCAGGAAGCCCTTACTATATTGATTTAAAAGATCTTGAGAGACTTGGCTATTTAAAGTCGGATGACTTTGAAGATATTTTCTTTGGAACAAGCAAGACTTGTGTTGATTATGGAGCACTTTTTGTAAACCATCGTCGCTTACTTAATCGTGCGTTTGATAGGTTTATGCAGGATATACCTAATGATTTTGAAAAGTTCTGTCGTGATCAGGCGGAGTGGCTTGATCCTTATGCGGAGTTCATGTCATTAAAGGAAGAATTTGGACACAAAGCTTATTGGGAGTGGCCAAATCTTTACCAACAAAGAAATGAAACTACTGCAAAAGAAATTAAGAAACTTCAGAAGTCAGTTTTGTACCACAAGATGACTCAGTATTTCTTTTTTACTCAATGGGCAAAGGTTAAGTCTTACGCCAATAAAAGGGGAGTGCTCATAATTGGTGATCTTCCCATTTATGTTTCACGAGATTCTGTTGAGATGTGGGCACAGCCAGAACTGTTTAAGATAAATGAAACAGGACGACCTATTGCAGTCGCAGGGACTCCTCCTGATCACTTTTCTTCTACCGGTCAATATTGGGGAAATCCCATTTATAACTGGGAGTATATGAAGAAGTCTCACTATTCATGGTGGGTTTGGCGAGTGAAGACAAATCTTGAAATGTTTGATGTACTTCGAATCGATCATTTTAGAGGCTTTGAGGCGTATTGGGAAATTCCTTACGGAGCTACAGATGCTCGAGAAGGCAAATGGATGAAAGGTCCAGATTTGGAACTGTTTAAGGAGCTAGAAAAGCAGCTTGGGAAGCTTCCGATTATTGCGGAGGATCTGGGTCTGTTTACACCAGAGCTTATTGCCATGCGAGAAAAAACTGGTTTCCCAGGAATGAAAATCCTGCAATACGGATTTGACGGAAAGTATGATTCTAGAGATCTTCCTCATAACTACACCGCAAATACCATTGCTTACGTGGGAACGCATGATAATCCAACTGCTCGCGGTTGGTACGAGACGCTGGCTACCGATAGAGAGCGTGAACAGGCAGATATCTACCTTCACCGTTCAAAAGATGAGCCGATTGGAGAGGCGCTTTCACGTGGAATTGCAGCTTCTGTGAGCGATACTTGTATTCACACCATGCAAGATCTTCTTGGCTTAGATGATTCGGCACGTATGAATGTCCCGGCTACGGTCGGTGGTAACTGGTGCTGGCGCATGAAGCAGGGGGCAATTACGCGTCATACAGAGGATTTCTTAAGAACTATTACTGAGATGTACTTCAGGGTGTATATAGAGGAGAAGTAATGAACTTAGACACCTTATCTCTTCAACAATTTGGTCAACCACTGTCTGATATTACTGACAGTCAAGTTTTTGAATTACTGCTTCAAGTGGTTAAGAGTAAGTCAGACGCTCTACCGTTAAACAATGGTAAGAAGAGACTTTATTACATTTCTGCAGAGTTTCTCATTGGAAAACTGCTTTCAAACAATCTCATTAATTTGGGTATTTATAACGACGTAAAAGAGCAGCTTTCTAAAGCTGGTCATTCGCTAGAAGACGTCGAAGAGCTTGAAGTTGAGCCTTCACTCGGAAACGGCGGCCTTGGTCGATTGGCAGCATGTTTCATTGACTCTATGTCAACACTTGGTTTACCAGGTGATGGTGTAGGGCTTATGTATCATTTTGGCCTCTTTCATCAGAAGTTTTTAAATAGGCAACAAACTACTGTTCCGGATGCTTGGGTTTCTGATGATAAATGGCTTGAAGATGAAAAAACGTCATTTACCGTGGAATTTAGGGATTTTTCAGTAACGTCTGAACTTTATTCCATTGATGTATTGGGATATTGTCGAGAAAAGAAAAACAGACTTCGTTTGTTTGATCTGCAAACTATTGATGAATCATTAGTTTCTGATGACGCAATTGATTTTGATAAGACTGCCTTAAAAAAGAATCTAACGTTATTTTTGTATCCTGACGACTCAGATGAAGATGGTCAGCTTCTTCGCGTGTATCAGCAATATTTTATGGTTTCTAATGCTGCGCAGCTGATTGTTAAAGAGGCAGTTGAGCGCGGTAGCAATGTTCATGATCTGGCTGATTATGTTGTTATTCAGATTAACGACACGCATCCTACAATGGTAATTCCAGAGCTCATTCGTATTTTGACCGAGAAATACGGGATTTCGTTTGAAGAGTCTGTAGATATTGTTTCTTCACTTGTCGCATACACAAATCATACGATTTTGGCTGAGGCTCTTGAGAAGTGGCCTCTTAAATTTATCGAGAAAGTTTCTCCAAAGATTGCTTCGATTATTAAAAAGCTTGATGAACATATTCGTAGTACTATCTCTGATCCAAGTGTACAAATCATCATTGATAATAAAGTTCACATGGCTAACCTTGCCATTCATTACGGTTTTAGTATCAATGGTGTTGCGGCACTTCATACTAAGATTTTGGAGGAGACAGAGCTTAAACCGTTCTTTGATTTGTATCCAGAAAAGTTCTCTAATAAGACCAATGGAATTACCTTCCGTCGCTGGTTAATGGGTTGTAACCCTGAACTTGCCGAGTATCTTGATGTGTTGTTAGGTGATAGTTGGAGAGCATCTGCTCATCTTGAAGAACTTTTAGCATATCGAGATAACGATGAGGTCCTTAATAAACTTCAGGAGATAAAACAAGCGGCTAAAGATAGAATGAGCAGGTTTTTGCAGGATAATCAAAATGCAAAAGTTATCAATGATTCCATTATTGATGTTCAGGTAAAGCGTTTCCACGAATATAAACGTCAGCAAATGCTATTGCTTTATTTGATTTGGAAATATTTCGATATCAAGTCCGGCCATTTACCAAAGCATCCTATTACTGTCATTTTTGGTGGAAAGGCTGCACCGGCATACGTAGCCGCTCAAGATATCATTCATGCAATTCTTGTTCTTTCATCTTTGATTGCTAACGATGCAGATGTTTCACCATATCTTCAGGTGATAATGATTGAAAACTACAACGTTACTGCCGCTGAACACGTTATTCCGGCAGCTGAAATTTCAGAGCAGATTTCACTGGCTTCTAAGGAAGCTTCTGGAACTTCCAACATGAAGTTCATGCTTAACGGTGCTGTTACCGTTTGTACAGTTGACGGCGCCAATGTAGAGATTGCCGATTTGGTAGGCGAGAAAAACATTTACACGTTTGGTGCATCAAGTGATGAGGTTGTAAATCTCTACGAGTGCAAGGGTTACAAAGTACAAGAGTTTTATGAGAAACCTGAGATTAAACCGCTTGTTGATTTCTTAATAAGTCCAGAGTTTATTTCTCTTGGAAATGAGGAACGCCTAGAGCGTCTTTACAAAAATTTGTGTTCAGAAGACTGGTTTATGACGCTTCTTGATTTGGAAGTATATATTGCAACAAAAGAGCGCGTGTTCGATGATTACGAGGATAGAAGAAGCTGGCTTCAGAAATCTCTTGTAAATATTGCCATGGCGGGAACGTTCTCGTCGGATAGAACCATTGCTGAATACAATGATGAGATTTGGCATCTCACTCCTGACAAGTAAAACAAGTAATCTAAATGCGTTTTAATTTGTTTTGGCGCCACGGTTTGTGTTTCGTTTGATAGAACACAGACCGTGGCAATTCGTTTTTTGATTTCATTTTTGATGTTGAAATTTAGATTCAGATTACCGCTTAGGTAGTAAAGCCACGAGAAAATCGTACGTGTATCATCGCACGTTATATGAAAATAGAAAAGTAATGAAACTAGGGAATTAATGGAGCGGCGGACGGGACTCGAACCCGCAACAGTCAGCTTGGAAGGCTGATGCTCTACCAATTGAACTACCGCCGCAAGGGTAAAGCAAAAAGAAAAAAATGGTCGGGGTGACTGGATTCGAACCAGCGACCCACTGCTCCCAAAGCAGTTGCGCTACCAAGCTGCGCTACACCCCGAGCCGAAAGAAAAGTATAGGTGACAAATAGCCTAAGAGCAAGAAGAAATTGTAATCTTTTTGAACTAATTTTTCGGTGATTAGATTTTTCTATTTTGTTATGTAATCGAAACAATAGATGACTATGCTATTCGTAACCACTTCGAAAGGGGTTCCATGAGCTATTCATCTAAAGTAATCGCGCAGCTCGAAGAGCGTTATGCAGATCAGCCCGAGTTTATCCAGGCAGCAAAAGAAGTTCTTACAACTATTCAGCCTGCACTTGACGCACACCCAGAGTTTGAGAAGGCCGCTCTGCTTGAGCGTCTTGTTGAGCCTGAGCGTACTGTTATGTTCCGCGTTCCATGGATTGATGATGCTGGCAATGTTCAAGTTAATCGTGGATATCGTATTGAGTTCAACTCCGCAATCGGACCTTACAAGGGTGGGCTTCGTCTCCATCCAACAGTTAACCTCTCAATCTTGAAGTTTCTTGGTTTTGAGCAGATTTTTAAGAACTCACTAACTACACTTCCAATGGGTGGTGGCAAGGGCGGCTCTGACTTCAATCCAAAGGGCAAGTCTGACCGCGAGATTATGGCGTTCTGCCAGTCATTCATGACCGAGCTTGCTCGCCACATTGGTCCTAATACCGATGTTCCAGCTGGTGACATTGGTACCGGCGCACGTGAGATTGGCTACATGTTTGGTCAGTACAAGCGCCTTCGCAATGAGTGGACTGGCGTCCTGACCGGCAAGGGCCTAACCTTTGGCGGGTCTCTTGCTCGTACCGAGGCTACCGGTTACGGCGCGGTTTACTTCCTCACTCATATGCTTGCCGAGAAGAACGATTCGCTTGCAGGTAAAACGGTTTGCATCTCCGGCTCTGGAAACGTTGCTACCTATGCTGCTCAGAAGGCACAGCAACTGGGAGCAACCGTAGTAACTGTTTCTGACTCCTCAGGTTATGTCTATGATCCAGATGGTATTGACGTTGAGCTATTGAAAGACGTCAAGGAGGTCCGTCGCGCACGTATCAAGGAGTATGCTGACGCACGTTCTTCCGCAACCTTCTTCCCAGGTGAGCGTCCTTGGAGCCAGAAGTGTGACATCGCCATGCCATGCGCAACTCAGAACGAGCTTGAGCTTGCTGACGTGCAGAAGCTTGTCGCCAACGGCACCAAGTACGTCGTCGAGGGCGCTAACATGCCTACCACCCTTGAGGCAACCAACTACCTCATCGAGAAGGGCGTCTTCTTCGCACCTGGTAAGGCTGCCAACGCGGGTGGCGTTGCTGTCTCCGGCCTTGAGATGTCCCAGAACGCCGAACATCTTTCCTGGACGTTTGAGGAGGTAGACTCCAAGTTGCAGGGAATCATGGAGAGCATCTACACCGCTGCTTCAGAGGCAGCCGCAACGTATGGACATCCTGGCAACCTGGTCTTTGGTGCAAACATTGCAGGCTTCCTCAAGGTTGCAAATGCAATGATGGCTCAGGGTGTTTGCTAGTTCATATATCACTTGTCGAGAACCCTGATGTTGCGACACTCGATTGAGCTAACTGCATTGTTGGTTTAGTTCCACCTTAAGATTCAAAAGGGTCTTGGTCTCCCAAGGCCCTTTTTGGTCGTTTATTGTGTTGCCTGTTAATTATGCCTTTTTGTACGTACTGCATATCCTATGTGCTTTACGTGTCTGTCACATCTGATGTGCCTTACGCACTTGACGCAATTGTGTTCTACGCTTTTGAAACAAACGTATTGCCCTCGATGAAAAAGCGCTTCAGAGCATCAGCGTTTTTGCTGATCCCTACGCGAGGTGAGCGATCAATCGTTTCACCTGGTAACAGGGGAGTAAAGTCCAGAATAAGCGGCTCAACCTTTAGGTCATGTCCGTATAACCCCTTGTCAACGCCAAGCGCCGCACATACTTTACCTGGTCCGTTAGTGAGGTCGCGCAGCTTGAGCGGGTGCTTATGCGCATGACCCGCTTCGCGGAGTATGCGCATAACCTCAAGACCCTCAAGAGGCTCAACAGCACGTACTAGACATCCGCTGCCAAAACCTTCAGATCCGCACACCACATTGCAGCAGTGATGCATACCGTATGAAACGTACACATACAGATGACCTGCAGGTCCAAACATGGCAGCGTTGCGCTCGCTGAATCCTCCAAACGCATGACTTGCAGGATCATCTTGGTCGTAGGCTTCGGTCTCCACAATTCTTGCCACAAGTTTGTGTTTCTCGCCATTAAGCGTAATTGTCCTCGTTAGAGTACATCCCAGCAGAAGTGGCGCAACTACATCGGAAGGATTCTCTAGAAAATCTGGAAACATGCCATCTCCTTTATTGGTTATGCGTTACAATACTACCAACCTTTAAGGACGGTGCGAGACACCGGCAAGGCCCATAGCGTTGAGCGCGCATGTTCGCTGTTGAGCCTCCACAAGGAGTGCTCTTTTTTTATGGCTCGGCATGCTCGTACGCAGATCGGAGGATATATGAATCCACTGGCAAGTGTTACCTCGCAGCCTCGAGCGCTGCTTGTTCTCGAAGATGGAACAACCTTTGAGGGGAGGTGCTGCGGTGCTAGCGGAGAGACCTTCGGCGAGATTGTTTTTAACACGTCTATGACGGGCTATCAGGAGATTATCTCCGATCCAAGTTACGCCGGCCAGATTGTCACGCTGACCTATCCTCAGGTGGGCAACTATGGCATTAACCCTGCAGTTATGCAGCGAGACACCTTGCACCTGCGCGGTTTTGTGGTGCATGATATGTGCTACGAGCCAAGCAACTGGACTTCCAAGCAGAGCCTGCCTGAGTTCCTGCAGGAAAACGGCGTCGTTGCTATTGAGGGTATTGACACTCGCGCGCTGACCATGCACTTGCGTGACTTTGGTGCACAAAAGGCAGCCATTTCCACTGAAGATCTGGATCCCGACCACCTGCTTGCACGTGTCCAGGCGTCACCTAATATCTCCGAGCATAACTTTGTCTCCGACGTTTCCGTTACCGCTCCTTACGTGGTCCCTGCTACCTCCAAGAAGCGCTTCAACGTTGTCGCTTACGACTGTGGCGAGAAGAACGGTATTCTCCAGGGTCTTGCGGCAAACGGCTGCGAGGTCACGGTTGTACCGTGGAATACACCTGCAGAGGACGCCTTGGCTTACAACCCAGACGGTATCTTCTTCTCCAATGGTCCTGGTGATCCAGAGCAGGTTGATGCTACGCAGGAGGCTGCTCGCGGCGTTCTGGGTAAGGTTCCTGTCTTTGGTATCTGCCTAGGTAATCAGATGCTCTCCATTGTCGCAGGTGCAGATATCGAGAAACTCAAATTTGGACACCACGGCGGCAACGAACCAGTTATGAATCTTCTAACCGGCAAGGTAGAGATTACTGCTCAGAACCACAACTATGGTCTGGTTTTCCCAAGCCTAGGTAAGCTTATTGCAGAGGAGTCCGGTGGAATCTCCGAGCACTTTGACAACCTCTGTGAGTGGTCTGCAAGGCGCATTGCTCCTGTTGTACAGACAAAGGAGTTTGGCCGTGTCAGATTAACGCACGTTAACCTTAATGACGGGACTCCAGAGGGCATTCAGTTCCTGGATATCCCTGCATTCTCTGTTCAGTATCATCCTGAAGCAAGCCCAGGACCTCACGATTCATCCTACTTGTTCAAGGCATTTGCACGTTTGATGGAGAGACAGTCTGACTATCTTGCCATCGACGTTCGTGAGGGGAGGCGCTTCTAATGCCAAAACGTACTGATATTAAAAAGATTTTGGTTATCGGTTCTGGTCCAATTGTTATTGGTCAGGCTTGCGAGTTTGACTATTCCGGCACACAGGCTTGCCGCGCCCTTCGTAAAGAGGGCTTTGAGGTTGTTTTGGTAAATTCAAACCCAGCAACTATCATGACTGACCCAGAAACTGCAGATAGAACGTACGTTGAGCCAATAACCGTTGAGTCCGTTACTCGTGTTATCGAGCGCGAACGTCCCGATGCGCTTTTGCCAAATATGGGCGGTCAGACTGCTTTGAACTGCACCATTGGCCTTGGCGAGGCAGGTGTTCTTGACAAGTACAATATCGAGGTTATCGGCTGCAACCTGGATTCTATCCGTACTGGTGAAGACCGCGAGCTCTTCAGTGAGGCAGTTCAGGACATTGGTTTGGAAGTTGCTCGCGCAGACATTGCTCATTCTATGGAAGACGCCCAGCGCATTGTTGCTGATTTAGGATATCCTGTGGTCATTCGTCCAAGCTTTACTCTTGGTGGCGCAGGCGGCGGCATCGCACACACTCCAGAAGAGCTCATAGAGATTGTGGAGCAAGGCCTCTTGCTTTCTCCAGAGCATGAGGTGCTGGTAGAGGAGTCCATTGAGGGCTGGAAAGAGATTGAGATGGAGGTTATGCGCGATACCGCAGGTAACGGTATTGTTGTCTGTTCCATCGAAAATCTTGATCCTATGGGCGTCCACACCGGAGACTCTATCACCGTTGCTCCAGCTCAGACGCTTACCGATGAAGAGCTCCAGAACCTCCGTGACTACTCCATTGCTATTCTCGAGCGTGTAGGTGTTGCCTGCGGTGGCTCCAACGTTCAGTTTGCGGTCAATCCAACCAATGGCCGTGTCATCGTTATTGAGATGAACCCTCGCGTTAGCCGTTCTTCCGCGCTTGCTTCCAAGGCAACCGGTTTCCCAATTGCAAAGATGGCTGCGCTGCTCTCTGTTGGTTATACGCTTGATGAGATTACCAACGACATCACCAAGGCAACTCCAGCAGCTTTTGAGCCTTCCATCGACTACTGTGTGGTTAAGGTTCCTCGCTTTGCCTTCGTCAAGTTCAAGGGCACCAGCCGCGTTCTAACAACCCGTATGAAGTCGGTTGGCGAGGTCATGGCCATGGGTAGAACCTTTGAGGAGGCTCTGCAGAAGGCACTTCGTTCTCTGGAGCAAGATCGCGCCGGTCTGGGTGCTGATGGTCACGATGCCTTTGACGAGAAGAACTTTGATGAGCTGGTCAGCAAACCAACACCAGAGCGTATTTTCTATGTTGCTGAGGCTTTGCGTAGAAACTGGAGCGTTGAGCGCATCCACGATATGACTGGCATTGATCCTTGGTATCTGCATCGTATGGCTGGCATCATTAATGCCGAGAAACGCATCAAGAAACTGGGACTTTCCGGTCTGACTACCCAGAATATGCTCGCTGCAAAACAGCTGGGCTTTTCGGATGAGCAGCTTGCGTACCTTACTGGTACTAAGGCGGACGTTGTCCGTGCTGTTAGGGAAGTGCTGGGTGTGCGTCCTCAGATAAAAACAGTAGATACTTGCGCAGGTGAGTTTGGCGCAACTACGCAGTACCACTATGTCACTTACGAGAAGGGCAACGCTACAGAGTACGTTAAGGCAGAAAAGCCACGCGTCATGATCCTCTCCGCAGGTCCTAATCGCATTGGTCAGGGTATTGAGTTTGACTACTGCTGCGTCCATGCTTCGTATGCTCTTCGCGAGCAGGGCTATGAGACTGTCATGGTCAACTGCAATCCAGAAACCGTATCCACAGACTACGACACTTCTGACCGTCTGTATTTCCAGCCTCTGACTTTTGAAGACGTCATGGATGTTATTGAGGTTGAGAAGCCAGAAGGCGTTATTGTCACTCTTGGTGGACAGACCCCAATTAAGCTTGCGCGCGCTCTGAAGGATGCCGGCGTTCCTATCATGGGCACCCAGCCAGAGGCTATTGACCTAGCAGAGGACCGCGACCGCTTTGCAGCCCTTCTAGACCGCCTCAACATTGCCTGTCCACCATCGGCAGTTGCATCAACTATGGATGAAGCAAGAGATGCCGCTTGCCGCATTGGTTACCCGCTGATAGTTCGCCCAAGCTACGTTCTTGGTGGTCGTGGTATGGCTATTGTTTATGATGACTCTGACTTGGTTACTTACATGAAGTCCGCTACACACGTCACACCAGATCGTCCGGTCTACCTGGATGCCTTCCTTGAGGACGCCATTGAGCTGGACGTTGATGCTCTTTGCGACACCGAGGAGTGCTATGTAGGTTCTGTCCTGGAGCACATTGAGGAGTGTGGCATTCACTCTGGCGACTCTGCTTGCTGCTGGCCGCCCTTCTCGCTCTCTGAAAAGATTGTTGACCAGATTAGAGCTATTACCAAAAAATTGGCGCTTGCCTGCGGCATCCGAGGTCTACTGAATATCCAGTACGCTGTTCGTGACGAACATGTCTTTGTCATCGAGCTCAATCCTCGAGCTTCTAGAACTGTACCTTTCTCGTCTAAGGCAACTGGTGTCTCCCTGGCTAAGTTTGCATCTCGTATCATGGCTGGCGAGAAGATCAGTGAGCTCAAAGCACAAGGTCTGCTCCCTGATGAGAATCGTAGCGTTGACTACTATGCGGTTAAAGAGGCGGTTATGCCTTGGTCCAGGTTCCCTGGCGCCGACTCAATCCTTGGTCCTGAGATGAAGTCTACTGGTGAGGTCATGGGTATTGCGCGCACCTTCCCAGCAGCGTATGCAAAGACTCGTGAGGCTGTTGAGAATAAGCTTCCTGAGCAGGGCTCTGTTTTTATCAGTGTGTGCGACCGCGATAAGCGTGCCATTGCTCCTGTTGCTATGGCCCTAGAGAACCTTGGTTACGGCATCTACACCACGGGTGGTACAGCAAAAACGCTGCGTGCGGCTGGAATTGATTGTACTACTGTCAATCGTATTTCCGATGGTCATCCAAACGTTGTTGACCTTATGCGCGACAACACCGTTAGCTTCATTATCAATACGCCTCACGGTCACGAGGCCCACAGTGATGGCACCAAGATGCGTGCAGAGGCTGTCAGCCAGGGTATTACCTGCGTCACTGCAATGTCTGCAGCAACTGCTCTTATCCAGGCACTCGCGGCAGCAAGAAAGAGTAAGCCAGAGACCTTTGCTCTGCAAGATCTTTAAAGCGAGCTTGGAGTATTAGCGTTTTATCCG
>ERZ772945.2174-NODE-2174-length-12357-cov-9.372947_pt1 | contig 12357 bp, 7 predicted proteins | sample MGYA00511681_ERZ772945 | MGnify/ENA primary metagenome ERZ772945 (study PRJEB29015, sample SAMEA2737943) | human oral metagenome | biome: human oral; feature: human-associated habitat; material: dental | place: China | collected 2143 ... | reverse complement strand
TATAGGAAATAGCTGGTGCCAGAGTTAAACCTAGTTATTGTGTCACATCATGAATGTATCCTTGATTGTGTACACCGTTAGTTGACATGGTCATTGCATCAGCAATGCAACCTATATGGAGGTTCATGATGGAAAACAATACACAGTTGAAAGAAATGATCCGCTCCATGGTTATAGATGTATTACAGGGGCAAAATCAAGAATCTGCCTCATCACAACCTATTAAACAAGCGCCTAGAGATCAAGTTGAGCCAGGTGTATTTGATACGGTTGATGACGCAATTCAAGCAGCAAAAGCAGCGCAAGCGCGCTTTGAAGATTGTACCTTGGCAACCCGTGAAAAGGTAATAGCAGACATCCGTGCTGCTATGCGTCCACGAGTACAAGAGTTGGCTCAAAAAACCGTTGAAGAAACGGGGATGGGGCGCGTTGCAGATAAAGTACTGAAATTAAACCTTACACTTGATAAAACACCGGGCGTAGAAGATCTCGTTACAGAGTGTGAAACTGGTGATAATGGCATGACATTATACGAATTATCTGCTTACGGTGTCATCGGTGCTATTACACCAAGTACAAATCCAGCGGAAACATTAATATGTAATACTATCGGCATGTTAGCAGCAGGAAATGCCGTATTCTTTAGTGTTCATCCTGGTGCTAAGCATCTTAGTCGATTGCTTGTTAGTGAACTTAATCAAATTATCGCTAAATCGATTGGCATTGAAAACCTTATCGTAACACTTCGTGAGCCATCTATTGAGTCCGCTCAAGAGATGATGTTGCACCCCGATGTGAGTCTATTAGTTGTTACTGGTGGCCCTGGGGTTGTAAAACAAGCGCTTCAAAGTGGTAAAAAGGTTATCGGTGCCGGTGCTGGTAATCCACCAGCCTTTGTAGACGAAACAGCAGATATTAAAAAGGCAGCTCAAGATATCGTCCTCGGTGCTAGCCTTGATAATAATATTCTATGTATCGCTGAAAAGAGCGTCGTTGCTATGCGCCAAATTGAGCCACAGCTAGTTCAAGAAATGGTGAAAGCAGGATGCGTCCTTATTGAAAATCAACAAGATATTCAACGCTTAGTGGATTTAACTGTATTACCGAATGGGACACCAAACAAAAAGTTCGTCGGTAAGAATGCAAGCGTCATTCTTGATGCGGCACATATTCCGTATAACGGTGATCCACGATTGATCATCATGCGTACTCCAAAAGACCATCCATTTGCAGTGATTGAAATGTTAATGCCTATTCTACCGGTTGTGACGGTAGATAGCTTTGATGAAGGTCTCGATGTATGCTTGATGTTAGAAGCGGGCTTACATCATACGGCAACAATGCATTCTTTAAATATGGAACGCCTCAATCGGATGGCTCGTAAGATGAAAACATCTATTTTTGTTAAGAATGGTCCATCCTATGCTGGACTTGGTTTTAGTGGTGAAGGTACGACAACCTTTACAATTGCTACACCTACTGGGGAATCTACTACATCAGCGCGCTGCTTTGCACGCCGTCGTAGATGTTGCTTAACAACAGGATTCAATATTCGATAGGTGGTGAGCATATGAATAAATGGACTTTTCCAACCCAAATTTATGCAGGGCCAGATTCGTTGAATCGTCTTACAGAATTTAATAATGAATCCATCCTTATCATATGTGATCCATTTTTAAAAGATTCTCCAAGCCTTACGTATGTGATGGGCTTAATGGATAGTAAAAATAAAGTAACTATCTACACTGATGTGGTGCCTGATCCGCCCATAACGCATGTAGTAAAGGGCATTGAATTTATGGAAGGTATCAACCCGACCGTTATCATTGCCATTGGTGGGGGATCCTGCATCGATATGAGCAAAGGTATAGCTTATTTTGGTCGTAAATTAAAGCATATGGATATCAAATCCTTTATTGCTGTGCCTACGACTAGCGGCACAGGATCTGAAGTGACCTCTTTTGCTGTTCTTACTGATAGCGAAACACAAATTAAGTATCCTCTTGTGGATGATGCAGTATTACCTGATGAAGCTTTATTAACGCCATTGTTTGTAAAAACATCTCCACCAAGTGTTACTGCTTTTAGTGGTATGGATGTACTCGTTCATGCGCTAGAAGCTTATGTAGCGACTGCTGCCAATAACTTTACCGATGCATTGGCCCAACAGGCGATTGAGCTTGTTTTTGAATACTTGCCAAAATGTCATAAGCCAACAGCAACAGAGCAAGACCGCATGTCTATGCATGAAGCATCATGCCTTGCAGGGCTTTCCTTTAACAAGGCTGGCGTAGGTATCGTTCATGCCATGGCTCATCAGTTGGGAGGACAATTCCATGTGCCTCATGGCCTAGCTAATAGTATGCTCTTGCCGTATGTAATTGGATTTAATTGCTCCCACAATCCGGCGGTAGCTAAAAAATATGCTCATTTATCTGCTAAATTAGGCTTTGCAGATCATAATGCATCAGAGGTGGATAAATTAGCTGCTCTTATAGAAGCTATCGTTACATTGCAACATACATTAGACTGTCCAATGAATCTGACAGCCTTTGGTGTAGATAAAGCTGTATCGGAAACTAAGCTCGACCTTATGGCAGATAGAGCACTAGAGGATATGTGTTACAGATTTAATCCATATCCAGCTAACCATGATGATCTTATTGGTTTATATAAAAAAGTATTGTAATTTATATAGATTGAGTACTATATAGATTGAATACTAAAACTAGAAATATAAGACTGAAAAAAGAGACTTTAATGATTTCATTGAAGCCTCTTTTTTATTTGTATAGGAATAGATAGTATTACTGAGGTTATGTGCTATTAGATACACCTTTTTTCATCTTAGAATGATATAATAATTTTTACATCCTATCACGATGTAGAGGTGTTATTCAAATTTAGTCATATTCCATATAACACATTGGAATATAGAATAACATAGATTTTATCTACATTTGTTGTATAATATGTATAGGATATTTAAAAAATTAGATATTTTTGTGAAAGCGTATCCTCGTCTAATTTAATTAGATGCTAGTATATTTTATGTGAGCTTCATATTAAATGTACTACTTTCACAATATGAGTATGATCTTGTGTGGTCATACGGTTTTTGAAAAGAGAGGTATTTATGCAACACATGCTACGCATGGGTATTGACGTGGGCTCTACAACGGTTAAAGTTGTACTATTAGACGAACACGATAATTATTTGTATAAAAAGTACATACGCCATTATGCGAACATTTTGGACACCGTATATACCTTGCTCCAAGAGGCTCAAGTGGGCCATGAAAATGATCAAGTTCATGTATGTATTACCGGTTCTGGTGGTATGGCGATGGCTGAAAAGGTACGCATTCCATTCGTACAAGAGGTTATTGCTGAAACACGTGCTGTAAAAGCATTGTATCCAGAAACTGATGTTATCATCGAACTTGGTGGTGAAGATGCGAAGGTAACCTATTTAGGTCAAACGGCAGAACACCGTATGAATGGTTCTTGTGCAGGTGGTACAGGTGCTTTCATCGACCAAATGGCGACTTTATTGCAAACTGATGCATCTGGTCTTAACCAATTGGCCATGAATGCTGATACGATTTATCCAATTGCAGCACGCTGTGGCGTATTTGCTAAAACAGACGTACAAGCTTTGTTAAACCAAGGCGCATCTCATGAAAATATTGCAAAATCCGTATTCCAAGCGATTGTAAACCAAACAATTGCGGGCCTTGCATGCGGTCATAAAATTGAAGGTAATGTAGCGTTCCTTGGCGGTCCATTGACATTCTTGTCTGAATTGCGCCAATGCTTCTGCGATACCTTGGAACTAGATGAAGCGCATCGCATTATCCCTGAGAATGGTGAATTGTTCATCGCTTTAGGGGCGGCTTTGATGAAAGAAGACTGTCGTGAGATTACAGTTGGTCAATTAACAAAAGAAATTGGTGCCCTCATCGGTATTCCTATGGAGGCTACAGATCGTGTAGAACCTCTATTTAAAAATGAACAAGAATTAGAAGAATTCCGCGCTCGTCATGCTAAGGCAGTAACGCCAAAGGCGAATATTGAAGATGCGCAAGGTCCTTGTTACCTTGGTATTGATGCTGGTTCCACCACACTTAAGGTAGTTCTCATCAATAGTAATAAGGAAATTATCTTCTCTCACTATGGTCCAAACCATGGTAAACCATTAGAAAAATCTCGTGAAATGATCGAGAAAATTTATGAACTGTTACCAAAAGGCGCTTATATTGCGCATTCTGGTGTAACTGGCTACGGCGAAGCGTTCCTTAAACGCGCCCTTGGCATCGATATTGGTGAAGTAGAAACAATGGCTCACTATCGTGCCGCTCGCTACTTCTGTCCTGATGTTTCTTTTATCTTGGACATCGGCGGTCAAGATATGAAATGCTGTAAGGTCCGCGATGGCTATATCGAAGATATCGTATTGAATGAAGCATGTTCCTCTGGTTGTGGTTCCTTCATCGATACATTCGCATCCGGTCTACGCATTCCAATCGACCAATTCGCGAAGGAAGGTTTGTTGGCATCCTTGCCAATCGACTTGGGCTCTCGTTGTACTGTATTTATGAACTCTAAGGTTAAGCAGGCTCAAAAAGAAGGTGCTACGGTACAAGATATCGCAGCAGGCCTTGCTTACTCTGTTATTAAAAATGCCCTTTACAAGGTTCTTAAGGTAAAAGATCCTAAAGAATTGGGCGATCATATCGTTGTACAAGGCGGTACATTCTACAATGAATCCGTATTGCGTGCCTTCGAGAAATTGATGGGCGTAGAGGTAATTCGTCCTGATGTATCTGGCTTGATGGGGGCTTATGGTATGGCCCTTCTTGCAGCTGAAACGGCAGAAGAGTTACAAAAGGAAAAAAGTACTTTGCTCGATAGCAATGGCCTTAACTCCTTACAAGTATCTACGACAATGCGCAATTGTGGACTTTGCTCTAACAATTGTATGCTTACCATCAACGCTTTCTCCGACGGTCGTACCTACGTAACGGGTAACCGTTGTGACCGCGGTGCAGGTGGTATGATTCAAGAGGAACGCAAAGCAGTTCCTAACTTAGTAGACGTTAAATTGCGTCGCTACTTCGACTACTACTTAAAGAAAAATATTCCAGAGTTCGAAGGTAAAATGCGCGTAGGTATTCCTCGCGTCCTCAATATGTACGAGGATTTCCCATTCTGGTTTACATTCTTTAATACACTTGGCTATGAAGTAATCCTTTCCGATTACACTACAAAGGATCAATACAACAAGGCTATCGATACAATCCCATCCGATACAGCTTGCTACCCTGCAAAGGCTGTACATGGTCATATTCGCGACTTAGCGAATGCACAAGTAGACTTTATTTGGTACCCTTGTATTCAACATGGCCCTAAGGAATTTAGCCGCGACAATAATTACCATTGTCCAATGGTTATTTCTTATCCAGAACTTATTAAAAACAACATGCAAGACGTGTTAGGGGATACTCCATTCCATGCACCATTCTTGCCATTGGCTGATAAAAAATCTCTTGTTCCTGCTCTTGTGAAAGCATTGGATTTCTTGAACCTCAAGAAGAAAGATATTGCTAATGCAGTAGAAAAAGCTTGGGAGGAACAAGAAAACTGTAAGGCTTCTTACCGTGAAACGACGAAGAAAACCGTATCTCGCCTCGTAGCAGAACAAATTCCTACTATCGTATTAGCTGGCCGTCCATATCATTTGGACTCCGGTATTAACCACGGTATTCCAGAGCTTATCACATCTCTTGGCATGGCTGTTCTTACAGAAGATGGCGTTGCACCACTTGGTCATGAAATTAAGCATCTACGTGTTGTAGACCAATGGTCTTACCATAGCCGTCTATATCGGGCTGCTGAATTCGTAAGTAGAACAGAAGGCTTCCAAATCGTTGAACTTAACTCCTTCGGTTGTGGTCTTGACTCTATCGTAGCGGATCAAGTAAAAGATATACTTTCAGCAAACCATAAAATTCATACCTTACTCAAAATTGACGAAGGTACAAACCTTGGGGCTGTAACGATTCGTTTGCGTTCATTGCAATCTGTAATGGAACGTAGCTTGCGTCGTCATCACAACCCAGAGGCACCAGAAGTGGTGGAAGAACAATTGCCAACCTACGATTATAATCGCGTGGTGTTTACAGAGGAAATGCGTAAGACCTATAAAATCTTGGTGCCACAAATGTCACCATTGCATTTTAGCCTCTTAGATCCAGTCCTCAAAAATGAAGGCTATAACTTTGAAATGTTGCCAGCACCAACGCGTGACGATATTGAAGTGGGCTTGAAATATATCAATAATGATGCATGTTACCCAGCGATTATCGTTGTTGGTCAGCTCATGTCTGCACTATTATCTGGCAAATATGATATCGATAAAACAGCTGTTATCATCTCTCAAACAGGTGGTGGTTGCCGTGCTACAAACTATATTGGCTATTTGCGTAAAGCATTGATTGACGCTGGTATGAAACAAGTGCCAATTCTATCTCTTAATGCAAGCGATATGGAACGTCAACCAGGCTTCAAATTGACAAAAGGTTTCTTGCATCGCATGATTCAAGCCGTTGTCTACGGTGATGCCCTCATGCAATGCGTATTGGCTACACGTCCTTACGAAACTAACCCAGGCTCTACAGATGCATTATGTGATTACTGGATTAAAAAATTACGTGAAAACATTACATCTGCCAGCCTTCGTCAGTATAATAAGTACATCAAAGAAATCATTCATGACTTTGATAACTTGCCGGTCAATAAAGATGTACAAAAACCTCGCGTTGGCGTCGTAGGGGAAATTTACGTTAAATTCCACCCAAGTGCTAACAACCATATCAATGAACTCATTGAAAAAGAAGGTGGCGAAGTCGTTACATCTGGTTTATTAGACTTCTTCTTGTACTGCGCAATGGATAGCACATACCGTGCTAAACACCTTGATGGTACATGGCTATCTGGCTTCTTCGGTACATTGTCTCGTGAAGCCCTTGAACTTTACCGCTTGCCATACGCTAAAGCCGTAGCAGCGTCTAAACACTTCGACCCTCTACAACGTATGACAGAAGTAGCAAAAGAAGCAGCTCAATACATTGGCCTTGGTAACCAATGCGGTGAAGGCTGGTTCCTCACAGGCGATATGATTGACCTCATCGAAAAAGGGGCAAAACAAATCGTATGCTTGCAACCATTCGGTTGCTTACCAAACCACGTAACAGGTAAAGGCATGGTAAAAACACTATCCGCTGCCTACCCAGACGTGCGAATCGCAGCTATCGACTACGATCCAGGATCCAGTGCGGTTAACCAAGCAAACCGATTGAAACTACTACTATCGACAATGTTTGAATAAGGGTGCTCTGTTATATTTTCAATGGGGCCCCGTGACAACTACATAACACTAGTATAGAAAAAACACAGCCCTCTCTTGGCTCAGTACGGCGCTACGCTTCGTAAAATCGCTGCAGAGAGGGCTGTGTTCTTTTCTATATACACCCGTTTTGAAGACGTCCCATTGAAAATATAACTAGTGCAGTGGGGAGGAGATGGGGGAAGTTACTGAATAGGTAATAAGTGATAAGGTCCCTTATATTTTATAATGGGCCCGAATACAACTGCATATTACTAGTATAGAAAAAATAAAGCCCTCTCTTGGCTCAGTACATCACTACGTTCCGTAAAATCGCTACAGAGAGGGCTGTATTCTTTTTCCTACAATCAGTTGAACAGGTGCTTTCCGTTATTGTGCGTAGTGTATTTGTAAAAAAGAATTAGCAGATTTTAATTTAAGCTGTATAGCCCCACAATGGGACGCCTCTACAGGTAGTGTTAATATAAATAAGATACCCCTTTCCGAAGCGATTTTACGAAGCGTAGCGCCGTACTGAGCAAGGAAAGGGGTATCTTATTTATATACTAATATTATTCTGTTGTAGTTGGGCCCCATTGTGAGGCTTACAGAAACGCATAAAATAAACTATTCTTTTTCTACTAAACCATATAAGCACAATAAGGAAAGCGCTGCACATACTAGCATTGTAATCCCCATTGGTATACCCGTATGTTCTCCACCAAGCCCAACGATTGGAGATACAATACCTGCCGCAAACATGCTTGCAAAGCCTAGTATGGCAGAGGCGCTGCCTGCCATTTTTCCATAGTTTGTCATAGCCATAGAGAAGGAGGCGGAACCGAATAGGGATACTGTACACACAGTAAAGAATAGAATTGTTGTTACAGGAATGAGAGACCATTCAAAAATCATGGCTACTAAGAATAGTAAAGAGCCGATTGTAAGTTGCCATAGACTGAATGTAAGTAGTTGGCGAGATGTTACGACATTACTTACTCGTCCGCTAATGGCACTGGCCAAAATAATGCCACAGCTATTGATACCAAAAAGGTAACTAAATTCCTGGGCTGAAAGTTGGAAAATGTTTTGGTATACAAAGGATGAACCTGAAATATAGGCAAAGAAAGCGCCGAAAGCAAAGAATTGAATTAAAGATTGTCCTAGGAAAGGTTTATCTTTAATCAGCGTAAGGTAGTTCTTTGTAGCCGTAGCAAGGCCGCCAGTAACGCGTTTTTCCTTTGGTAAGCTTTCACGGAAAAGAAAAGAGCCTACCAATAAAATGGCAGAGAATACTGCTAAGATAACAAAGATTACACGCCATGTAGTAAATAAGAGCAGTTGACCACCTACTAAAGGTGCAAGTACTGGTGCGAGGCCGTTAACCATCATGAGTAAGGCAAAAAGTTTTGTTAATTCTTGACCAGATGCAAAGTCTCGAGCGATGGCTTTGGCAATTACAACGCCTACAGATCCGGTTAAACCTTGTAGAAATCTTCCTAGTAAAAGTATTTCGATACTCGGTGCATAGGCACAAATAATACTAGAAATAACGCATAGTAAGTTACCTATAACAAGTGGCATTTTACGGCCCATTGTGTCACTTATAGGGCCACCAAATAATTGACCTAAGGCAACGCCAAAGGTCATAATACCTATGGTCATTTGAATATTAGATGTTGTTGTATTGAGTTCACCAGGCATAATCGGTAATGCTGGCAAATAAAGGTCTGTTGCGAGCGGTGTAATTGCCGTTAATAGACCGAGAAAAACTACCATGATAAAGGAAACCTTAGTAGAATTTTCTTGAGTCATAAAATCCTCCTATCTTAAAATGGGAAAAATAAAAGCCTGCGAATCGTGCTTCGCAGACTGCATTTAATTTTTTCTATTTGATACGATGTATTGTAACATGATTGGTAGATAATTTCTATAGATTTTTCTTGTTAAGAATTATGATTTGCTATCTTTTCTCTTATCAATTACAATAATTGATATTATTTATATTTAGAATATTAATTCAATTTATGTGTGTAGGAGAGAATTATATGAAAAAGATGACAAAATTTTTGATTTTGGCTGTAGTGGCTGTACTAGGGACTACTGTAGTTTCTTCTGTAGAAGCTATTAGTTCTGATGAGGCTGTACAGAGTGCATTAGCACGTGTGCCGGGTGCAACAGTTGTAAATGTAACTGAATTCAATCGTGATTATGAGAATGGCCGTTTAGAGTATGAAGGTGAAATACATTATAGTGGTTATGAATATGATTTTGAAATTGATGCAGATACTGGGACATTTACAAAATGGGAAGTAGAGCAAGAGGTCTACTAATTTATTATATGATTACTTCAGTCAGATAGATAATAAAAATTCTAGATTAGCTTATTATGAACTTTTTTATGGATAATATAAGCTGAATCTCTAATAGAGTTACAATATATTATTGTGCTTTATATAAAATATAATAGTAATCTTTTAAAAGTAAGTTTTTATGTTAAACAAAATCTGTATAATTTGAATTAGGAGTAAAAAACACTATAAAATGAAAGAATATGAAGAAAAAAACTATAAAGGAATTAGTATAAAAGAAGCTGTTCTACCCAAGAATATGGATCAAAATGATATTTTAGCCATTTATAAAGATTTTTTCAATAGAATTAATACTATGAATAACGAATTAGTTATTATGGATCCATACCTTTTTCCTGAAAATCGTAGTGATATTACTGAATATACTGATTTTCTAAAAAAAGTTTTAAATAGTGCAAAAGCAGAGAAATATATTATAATAACTAGAACTGTAAATCCGAATAATATATGTAAGGCTACTATCGAATCAGAGTTTAGTAATCTTATAATTCATGAAACTAATGAATATCATGATCGTATATGGATTAGTGATCGTAAAAAAGGTTTTTTTACAGGTACTTCTATTAATGGTATTGGAAAAAAGCTAGCACTAATTAATTTTATCAAGAGTGAGGATGTTGAATTTATTATAGAGATTTTACAAGGCGCAGAGCTTTTATAGCTTTATTTAGTTCTAAATTAATTAAGAAAAGTTGAGTTTCATCTAAAGTTCATGTATTATAGTAAATGAATGTAATTATTAAAGAGGACTTTAGATATGCATGATGAAGAGCAAAGTGTCGCTAAAAACAATTTTAGAGCACATATAATTTTATTACTAACAAGTTTTTGCTTTATATTTTTGAACTTAGCAGTGCATGAAGTATGGCCAATAACATTAGTTGGTATTATTTTGTTTTTTCTCTATTATAGTTGGAAACGTATACTCTCTATCTTATTAAGTGCAATTTTATGTATTGCTATAGTAGCCTTACTTCCTTTTTTGGCGCCCATAGCATTTGTTATAATGGTGATTTTGTTTTGTAGACGAATTAACTACTTTTTTGATAATTTTCCGGTAATGTTAGTAGGTTTTTATATGTATGGGGTTGCATGGTTTAGTATTGCTTATACAACTAATTTTCATTTTCATCAACCCTCGCTAGAAATGGCGTTAATTATAGCTATTTTTAGTACTTTGATTTTTCACTTCTTATTAAAATGCTTATATAGACTTGGCTATACTCTTGATATAGCACTTCCTATGATGGCAACTATGCCATTAATTATTTTATTATTAATTTTACCTTTTGTAAAAGCAATAGATGCCTTTGAGGGGAGTGGAGGTGATATAGTTAGCGATTCTGTTGAGACATCTCATAATGGTAATGTAGATTCTGTTGTAGAAGTACGTAGTTCCTATGATAGTACACCAGAAACTGTTGATCACATAAATGTAGAAAGTAATCCAGGGACTCATTATACAAACGATTATTATAGAATGGGGAGTAATGGTGAAATTCAGCATGTGAGAGGTTATGTTGCTACTAATCCAGATGGGGTTTTAGAGAATAACTTTTCTTATAAAGGTGAATCTAATGGTATAGAAACCGTTGATCTTAAAGCTAATGATACCACTTTTATTCGCAACCCTAATATTGATGTAGAGGAGGCGGGGGATAAATCTCTTGAGTCAATTATAACTACAGAAGAGAAGAAAAAAGATAAAAATGTAAAAATGTAAAAAATAATATATTGAAAATTGATATATCAAATATATTATTATTCGGAAACTTGGTTAAGCATATAAAGGTATTGATATATTACATAAAAAAACTTGTTGATTTTATAATCAACAAGTTTTTTTATAATATGGTATTTATATAATATTAAAAGAAGAAATAGTGAATATCATGGACAAAATGTTGACCAAAGAAGGAGATACAACCATGCATGATAATGAAAATAATAAAGTACTTGAATGCGCTGTTCATGATAACACTTGCTTCAATTTCATGTTCTAAGTTGTGAGCTTCTTCAGAACCAATTTCTTTGTGGTTTTCGAGGTATGCTTTCAAAGCAGGACCTACGGCACCAATGGAAATCGCGATGGATTGAGGAGACAACATTTTGCCGATACCAGCTGCACCGGAGTTAACAGCTGCTAACCAGAATCCAAGATCTTGTGCGTTTGTAGGCGCTAAGCCTTCAGCAGCTGCAATTTGAAGTGGGCCAAACAATACGTTGGAGTTTGTACCAGAACCAGTCAAGAAGGCACCTAACGCACCTACGATAGGTGCGAATAGAGGGTATAAGGAACCTGTACCAGCAACCATTGCTTTCGCAATATCTGCAGTCATACCAGAGTATGTCATCAATTTAGCTGTCATAACAACTGTGATGATTGTAAGGTATGTAAATTTCAAGTTTTTAACTGTGCTACCCAATGTACCAAAGATTTCGCCAGCTTTTGCTTTTTGGATGAAACCACCAACAATACCAGCGATGAAGATCATGATACCAGGAGTTGCAATCCATACGAATGTGTAAGGTTTTGCACCAGGACCTTGGTAAATAGGTACAGATGTTTTAATGGACGCAAGAGGACCATTAATTGCA
>ERZ772945.2161-NODE-2161-length-12397-cov-4.403014_pt1 | contig 12397 bp, 7 predicted proteins | sample MGYA00511681_ERZ772945 | MGnify/ENA primary metagenome ERZ772945 (study PRJEB29015, sample SAMEA2737943) | human oral metagenome | biome: human oral; feature: human-associated habitat; material: dental | place: China | collected 2143 ... | reverse complement strand
GTAAGACCGGGGCATATGAGCTCAACTACATCTCCGACGTCGACGTTGTCTACGTCGCTGAAGCCGGGGTGGATCAGGACGAGCGTGTGGCCCTCGAAGTCGCTACGCGACTTGCGGCGGCAACCGCTTCCGCGTGCTCGGGGCCGGGCACGCAGGCGCCACTGTGGACCGTCGATGCCAACCTACGCCCGGAGGGACGCAACGGGGCCCTCGTACGCACCGTTGAGTCCTACCGACAATACTGGGACAAATGGGCACAGACGTGGGAGTTTCAGGCGCTGCTGAAGGCCCGTGCCTGCGCCGGAGACGAGACTGTTGGGCGCGCCTTCGAGGATGCCGCGCAGCCCTACCTGTGGAGCGCTGCCACTCGTGAAGGGTTCGTCGAGGCTGCGCGCGCGATGCGTCGAAGGGTCGAGGACAACATCTCGCGTTCGCATGCGTCGCGTGAACTTAAGCTCGGACGTGGCGGCCTGCGCGACGTCGAGTTCACGGTCCAGCTGCTCCAACTTGTCCACGGCAGAACGGATGCCTTCCTGCGCGTGCGCTCGACGCTGGAGGCGATTGAAGCGCTGCGAGACGGCGGCTATATCGCCCGCAGCGATGCTGATCAGCTCGCATCTTGCTATCGCTTCCTGCGCGCCGTCGAGCACCGCACTCAGCTACCTCGCATGCGCCGCACGCATCTGATTCCGGACAAGGAACGGGAACTGCGTGTCCTCGGGCGCGCGATGGACCGCTTACGCTTCCCCGACGCGGGCTCGATCAGTGCCGCGATCGATGAGGTACGTGCACGGGTACGTGCCCTGCACGAGGACGTCTTCTACCGACCGATCATCGCCGCAACGGCTTCGCTGAGCGAGGACGAGGTCTCACTGCACGCAGATGGTGCGCGTGACCGCCTCGCTGCGATCGGCTACCGTGATCCGGCGGGTGCCCTCACACATATCGCTGCTCTCACGCAGGGGACGAGCAGACGCGCTGCAATTCAGCGCCACCTACTCCCCGTGTTTATCTCGTGGCTTGCGGCTGGGGCCGACCCCGATATGGGCCTGCTGAATTTCCGCATCCTGTCAGAGGATATCGGCGATTCGCACTGGTACCTCGCGCTCCTGCGTGACTCGGGTGTGGCCGCCCGCAGGCTGACCACTATGCTCCCGAACTCCAGGTGGATCGCCGAGGCGCTCGCCAAGCGTCCCGAGGCCGTCGCCTGGCTCGATGACGATGACGAGCTGGCACCGCGCGAGCCGCATCGGCTGGCTCGGGAAGTGGCGGCGCTCATTGACCGCCATGAGGATGCGTCCGAGGCGGCTGCACGAGTCCGTGCTGTGCGCACGCGTGAGCTGACCCGTTGCGCGATGACCGACCTCCTGGATGGCGTCAATCCTCGTGGAAACGCGATCGCCGACGCCACGGATGCTGCCATCCTCGGAGCCCTCGCCATCGCTTCGCGGGAGGAACGCGAGCGCTGGGGCGGGCAGCGGGCGAACGTCATCTTTGTCGCGATGGGGCGCTATGGGGGCCGCGAGTGCTCCTACGCGTCCGATGCGGATGTCATCGCCGTACACGAGGCGGTCGGAGGGACAACAGATGCCGAGGCTGCGGCGAGCGCAACAGTGATCGTCAACCGTGTGAAGAGCCTTCTCGGTTCGGCCACCAGCCAACTGGGTATCGTCGTCGATCTTGACCTGCGCCCCGAGGGCAAGAACGGCCCGATGAGTCGCACGATCAGGTCACATCGCGAGTACGCGCAGCGCTGGGCTTCCACGTGGGAGCGGCAAGCGGCGGTGCGCGCGCGTCCGATTGGGGAGGGGGAGCTTGCCGATCAGGCGCGAGAGCTCTTCGCGGAGCTCGCCTACGGGGGAGTGAGTGAGTCGGATGTGCGAGACATTCGCTTGCTGAAAGCCCGCATGGAGAACGAGCGTTTGCCGCGCGGCATTGAGCCCGCTCGCCACGTGAAGCTCGGCCCCGGTGGCCTCACGGACGTCGAGTGGACGATTCAGCTCATCCAGATGCGCGCCGGTATGCGCAACCCCGCGCTGCGTACGCCGTCGACGACGCAGGCGATCCTGGCTGCTCGGGATCACGATCTGATGAGTGCCCAGGACACGCAGATTCTCCTCGAAGCCTGGGACATGGCGACCCGTATCCGCGCTGCGAATACGCTGGCGAGCGGCCGCATGAGCGGTGTGAAGCTCGACGTTTTACCCCGTGACAGTGCGGAGCTGCGTGCTCTTGCGGCGATCCTCGGGTACGGTAGCGGCGGGCTGAATGCCCTCGAAGAAGACTGGCTGCGCGCCGGACGCAAGGCGCGCGCCGTGATGGAACGACTTTTCTGGGAGCAGCAGTGAAGATTGTGCTGGTACGGCACGGACAGACACCCGCGAATCGCCTCGGCGCGCTTGACACCGTGCGCCCGGGCCTCGGGCTGACCCCCGAAGGGTTGCTGCAGGCCCAGCGTCTCGCGGATCGGTGGGAGGCCGAGGTCGCGCCTCCACCGAGCGTCATCGCGCTGTCCGGCCTGCTCCGCACGCGCCTGACGGCGGCACCGCTGGCGAGCAGGTACGGCTTGACCCCGCAGGTGCACCCCGGCATCCGTGAGCTGCGTTCCGGTGACCTTGAAATGGCTGCAGACCCGGCTTCCCAGTCTCTCTACGTGCGCACAACCCTGTCGTGGTGTGCGGGTGAGCTGGATAACCGTATGCCCGGCGGCGAAAATGGGCGCGAGGCACTGGCGCGCTCGCTCGAGACCGTTCGTCGCGTGGGCCTGGAAGCGCGTGAGCAAGCGGGGGACGAGGCCGTCGCGGTCTTCGTTATCCACGGCGCGCTCACGCGCCTGCTGGCCACCTGGTTGTCCCAAGAGATCGACGAGGAACTCGTCTCCCAGCACTTCATGTCGAACACGGGCACCTCCGCCTTCGAGTGGGCGCCCGACTTCACCCCGGCCTGCGCCGACGAACTGGCGAAGGGGCTCCACGCCCTGACGTGGAACGACAGGCCCCTCGATCAGTGGTCCTGAGGCTATGTCTTGTCGAGAAAACACTTGTATATGACATGACTCCTATTGTCGATCACTGACAAACTGTGGCGAGAGGTACTCTGGGAAGACTGGATTGTGTGTATCCGGTCTCATCATTAGGAGGTAATCCCGTGTCTCGTTCTCTCCCCTTGGTCGTCGTTATTCCCGGTATCGGAGGAAGTGAACTCGCGGATGCGTCCGGGACAATCGTCTATGGAGCTGGTTTGGGTCCTCTCCTCAGCGTGGGGCTAGATCCGAGCGTACTCGATCCCGATAACGAGCTGCGCCCGGTCGGGCTCGTCGGGCCCTTTTCGTTGGTATGTAAGCAAATCATTACCGGTTACAACGGCTTGCTTAGCGGTATTACCAAGGGACTGGGACTACTCCCTGGAAGCGTCGTAACCGCGGGTGAGAAACTGGTCGACCGAAATGCTCCCGTCGTCGCCTTTCCATACGATTTTCGCCGGTCGGTGGAACATATCGCTAATGATTTGAACCGTGTCGTGCGCGAGCGGGCGCAGGGACGGCGCGTCGTGCTCGTCGCGCACTCCATGGGCGGGTTGATCGCGTCGTGGTGGTGGGCGTTCTTGAGTGAGGGCATCGAAGTGGACCAGATTATTACCCTCGGTACGCCGTTTCGCGGGGCGGCGAAGGCTCTCAATGTCTTGGTTAATGGGATGCACATCGGGCCATGTGCCGTTCCTCAGGCTGTTACTGACACGGTGAGGACATGGGATTCCGTCTTCGATCTGCTGCCCCACTACCAGGTTGTCGACGGGAATACCAGGTGCCGATACCCGTACGAATTGCCTTCCGGCATCACGTCGGCCGTCGCTGGGTTCGCAGGCAAAGCGCGCAAGGCCTATCAGGAGAACCAACGTTTGCATAAAGCGCTGGTCAATAAGGTTGCAGAGAGTGGGAGTAACCCCTTCACCGTCTACTACTCGCAGGGACACGCGACTCTGGGGCACGCCAGTATCAATACTCACTCGAATCAACTCGTGGTGGCCAAGGGAAACCCGCGAGCTTTCCACGCGAGCTGGGATGGTGGCGACGGGACGGTTCCGATGTTCTCGACGATTCCCGATGTACTCGAAGATGAGGTTTCCCGGTGGCGGCGACTGGCTGGCAAGCATCAAGACCTGGTGGAAGAGAAGTCAGTCTTCGAGCATGTGTCGGAATATTCACGCACACGGTTACCCGCCGCCGCCAGGGGTGGCGGCTATGAGGTGAGTGCGTACCTGCAGCTTGATCTCGACGATGTCGTGCTCGCGGGCACTCAAGCTGAGGTGAGGATAAGAGTGGTAGATAAGGCTGGCAGTGTATTGGAGCCTGAGAATGTCGGCGGCAACGTCGGAGGTAATCGCTTCCTAGCGGATCGCGGCGATGGCGGGTGGTGGTTGGCCCAGCTTCCGGCGTTGAAGGAAGGCGTGCACTCGGTGATGCTGTCCGCGACGGGGATTCCCGGTGTTGGTCGGGTTGGATTGCAGACGCGTGTGGGCGCGGCATCGTGAACGAACGCAATCTGTGGGATTCGGTCAAGCATCCGATCGGATTGGCGGACATGGTTCACGTCGGGTGGGTGCAGCGCTTGCTTAGCTCCGCGGAGTCCTGCGGTCTCCCGGGTCCGGAGCCTGATCTCGTCGCTCATGGACAGACAAGAGTAGGTCCTCATGCGAGGAAGATTTTTGAGAAGTTCGCTGAGCTGGGGATTCGATACGTTGGGGAGCCAACGGATAGTCAGCCGGGGGCACAGCGGATTCGGCCCATCAACGAGGTTCTTGCTTTCCGGAAGGCAACGTGCGTCGATCTGTGCGTGGCCTTTTGTTGTGCTGCGCTCGATGCCGGTATCTACCCGCTGATCCTGACAGTTACAGCTGATGGGGGACTCCAAAGGCATGCGATTGCTCTTGTTCCTCTAGACCGGATGTGGGCCATCGGCTGTGAGGCTCTGCTCGAAGATGGCTTCAGTCGGACACCGCTGGAGGTTGACGAATATGCTCTCAGGGATGTGGTGGTTGAGTACGAAGATGATCCGGCTGGGATGTGGCTGGCGATTGATGTACAGCAGGTAACTGAATCGGATGGCAATTGGAAAACTGCACTGTCCTCGGGCGCTGAGTATGTCCGGGACTGGGAGTGGGATGTGTGCGTGGATATCGGGGGTCTGCGCAGTCATAATCCTGATGGGGCACTTCCTCCCGGGGGACACATCGAGAAAGTGTTGGCTCCTGCTTATGCAGAGTTGCCTGAGGATTTCACGCCCCTGCAGCTCATGCGGGCGCGATATGGTGCGGTGCCATATCAGCAGTGCGATGAGATCCGTCAGCTTCGCGAGTGGGCAACGACGACGGCGGATGCTACCGCACCGTCGCAGGGAGGACGTAGTGGCGACATTGCTGTCGCTGTGGTGACGGGGGCGGGGGGATCCGGGAAGACACGCCTGGCCGCGCAGCTGTGCCATGACCTCTCGTCGATTGGTTGGTACGCGGGGTTCTTGCCCTCGACGGTCGATGTGACGGATGAGGAGCTGTCTGCTCTCAAGGAGGTGACCACTGAGGTTCTGGTGGTGGTGGACTACGCTGAGGAAGCTCGGCGAGGTCTCGTCGCACGGGTGGTTCGTAAGCTGCGGGCTAGGCAGTCGGCGACCCGGATTGTGTTGACAGCGCGCGGTGCGGATCAATGGTGGGAGGAGTTCCGTGAGGAGGCGGAGCAAGACGGAACCGTACTGAGTAACACGCTGTCACTGTCCATTCGTGGCAAGCAGGAAGTGGAGGTGGATCCGTGGTTCTTCGGACGCATGTATCGCAGGGCGGTTCAGCAATTCTCTGACAAGCTCAATGGGGCTGTTCCGACAGACGTTGAGGTTCCCGAGGGTCTGGGGGACACCGCTCTTGACGTTGTGTTAAGGGCATGGCTTGCCGTGTGCGGCAACGACGAGTTGGCTAAGAAGCACATCCCGACCCGGGAAGAGCTCTACGACGGGGTTTTATCGATTGAGTTTGCCCGGTGGCGTAAGGAACCAGAGCTGAGAGGGATCAGCCGTGACCACTTGCGTCGCGCCGCTGCCACACTCAGCCTGCTCGCCCCGAAGCGGGACACAGATGAGATCGACGACGTCCTGAGTCGCCTTCCAGAGTGGAACCATGAGCATCGGCTGCGCAATCGTTTGGCAGAGATGGTGGTGCAGTCTCTTCTGCGTGATGATGGTACGGAGTCTGTTACTCTGCGGCCCGATCCGGTTGCAGAACACCTCATCCTGGCGGTCTTCGGAAAGAAGCCGGAACTGCTGGATCGGGTGCTTCCGCAGGATCCGGCACCGGTGCCTGGCTTAGATGACGCCGATGCTGAGGACTCGGTCGTTACGCGTGCGCTCGAGTGGGGCCAGCAGGCGCGCAACGCCTGCGTGACCCTCACACGGGCCGCGTCCCGCGACTCGGAGGGTGCGCGCCGTCTGGCGAGCCGGGCGTTGCGCGCACGACCTTTCCTGTGGTGGGAAGCGCTTCATGTCGCGCTCACTCAGGGAGGACCCTTCGCGCAGGCCCTGACAGCGCTCATCGAATCCGGCGCGGATCTGCCCCTCGATGAGATAGATGATGCGATTCCTCTCGGGCACCCGGTGTTGGCGGGGGCGGCCTTGGCGGCGACCAGGCGCCTTGCAGATTCTGCCGAACCCAGTCCGGAGCAGCGGGCGTACTGGGCGAATCGACTATCCATTCGTCTATCGGCGGTGGGTGAGCGTGGTGAGGCGTTGGTGGCGGCCCGTGAGGCGGTGGAACTGTATCGCGCGTTGGCAGAGGCTTCCCCGCAGGATTACAGGCCTGACCTGGCTGGCGCGTTGAGTAATCTGGCGAATCGTTTGTCGGCGGTGGGTGAGCGTGATGAGGCTGTGGGGGTGGCGCGTGAGGCGGTTGGCTTGTATCGGGGGTTAGCTCAGGCCTCCCCGCAGGCGTTCACACCCGACTTGGTGGGGGTGTTAAATAATCTGGCAACCTTCCTGGTGGAAAGTGGTCATTCGGAGAATACGCTGAATGTGTTTGTTGAAGGCTTGGATCGCCTCTCGCCTGCGGTGCGTGCTCACCTGCTGGTGGCCAGGGCTGACTGGCGTGAGGACGGACGGAAATCGGAGGACCTTATCGCTGCAGCTAAGGAAGCCGACGCCACTGATGCTCCGGAAGTCCTGGGGCCGGTACGTCGTATGATCGCCCGTGCAGCCGTAGAGGAGGGAATACCCAGCACAGAGCTTCCTCGGTGGGCCACCGTCGTTGTGGATCCGACGCATTCAAGAATCGTCGGATGGCTTGAATGTAGCGACCTTGCGCTATGGGCGGCTTGCCTCGAAGCAGACTGGGCGTTGCCGTCGGACTTGGAGAGAGAAGCGCTCTCAGCCCTTGCTGAGCTGTACGTGGATCTTCCCCCTGTCGCCGCGCTCGCTGCCCTCGTCGAGCGCATCGCTGACGACGGCATACAGGCCGTCACGACTGGCCTGCGGATCCATCATCGCGTTCAGGTGCTCGCGCGCGACTGGTGTGAGGCGCACACGGGTGGCCAGGGTGCGCGTTTCCTGCGTGAGCACATGCGGGCCGACGTGGGCGCGCCGCGAGAAGGCGGCGGGAATGACACTGCGATGAAGACAGATCCTGCAGAATGGGACAGAGATCTGAGCGATCCCGCCATGAGAAGCGCAGTAGTTGACGTACTGGTGGAAGAGCTTCCAGATGTCGAGGCTACACGTATGGGCCTCCTCCTCGAGCTGGCTGACCTATCGGACCCCGCAACCGCGTACGAGGCGTATGACAGTGACGAGGGAGCCGAAGACTCACTCAGACACTTCCTAGAATCCCAAAATTGGCGGGCGATGCTCGCTGTCCTCGGTGTTCGTCCTGGTGTGGCAGATTCTGCTCATGGGCGTATTGCTGCCCTGCTGGCCGCCGCCGTTGGCGGAGAATCAACCGAACGCTTGCGCGAACTCTTCGAACGTGCGAACGAGGCCATGGACGCAATCGATCGGAGGCACCTTCAGACCCTTCTCGTTCATGCACGTGTTACAGATCAATGCCCAAAGGGGTTTTCTGATCTTCTCCGTTGGAATAAGGCGTAGGAGCGGGGGCAGAGAGACACGATGCTCTGTAGTGAACAGTTCAGTATTCGGTTGTGTTGTCACCGATAGAGAGAATGAAATTTCAATGGGAACCGATTTGTATGCTTCTTTGAGCTTCCGTCGAAACGTGTACTCCTTGGTGCCACATCATGCGTGAGAGACTTCTGTGGGATTCGGTGAAGCATCCGATTGGCTTGACGGATATGGTTCATGTCGGGTGGGTGCAGCGCTTGCTTCGTTCTGCGGAGTGGATGGGTTTTCCTGGTCCTGAGCCTGACCTGGTCGTCGATGGGCAGACGCGTGTTGAGGGTCACGCGAGGAGGGTTTTTGACAAGTTTGTTGAGCTGGGGATCGAATACGTTGCGGAGCCGACAGATAGCGAGCCTGGGGCGCAGCGTATTCGGCCTGTTAATGAAGTGCTTGCTTTTAGGAGAGCGACGTGTATTGATCTGTGTGTGGCCTTTTGTTGTGCTGCGCTCGATGCTGGGATTTACCCGCTGATCCTGACGGTCACAGCCGATAGAGGGTTCAACAGACATGCGATTGTTCTGGTTCCTCTCGAACGTATGTGGACAACCGGCTGTGATGTGATTCTTGAGACGGGGTTTAGTCGCGAATTATTGGAGGTGGATGGGGAAGCGCTCGGGACGATGGTGTATGAGTCCGAAGGTGACTCATCGGGCACGTGGCTGGCGATTGACGTCAAACAGGTGACGGAAGCGGGGGCTAACTGGGGCGCTGCGCTGTCTTCTGGCGCTCAGTATATTCGGGACTGGGAGTGGGATGTGTGCGTGGACGTTGGGGGTCTGCGCAGTCGCACCCCTGATCGGCAGCTTCCTCCTGGGGGACACATCGAGAAGGTGTTGACGCCAGCGCGTACTCCGTTACCTATAGAGTTCACGCCTTTGCAGCTGATTCGGGCGCGGCATGCAATCGTTCCGTTTCAGGAAGGTCCTGAGATTCAGCAACTTCGAACCTGGGCCACGAGAATGCCGGAGGAAGCTGCAAGGCATGAAGGTCATGGTGATATCGCTGTTGCCGTGGTGACGGGGGCAGGGGGAACCGGGAAGACACGTATGGCAGTGCAGTTGTGCGAAGAATTCTCTCGTAAAGGCTGGTGCGCAGGATTTTTGCCGTCGACGACGGAAATAACGGACGCGGAACTATCGGCTCTCGTAGAGGTGGTAACGGAGCTGTTGGTTGTCGTGGACTACGCCGAGGAAGCTCGGCGAGGTCTCGTCGCACGGGTGGTTCGCGCATTGCAGGATAGAAAGACGGCAACGCGGATTGTCTTAACCGCGCGTGGTACAGATCAATGGTGGGATAGTTTTCGAAGCCGTATGGAGCAAGACGGTATTGATTTGAGCAGAACTCTTAAAATTTCCAACCTTGGACGGTTGCAGCAAGGGGTAGAGACAAGACTGCTCGCTGATCTCTATGAAAGAGCGGTTGAAGTGTTCTCTCAATGTATGAATTTGAATCGTCCCTCAAATGGTGTTGTTCCAGATGATCTTGGTGAGACGGCACTCGATGTTGTACTGCAGGCCTGGAGTGAAGTGTGCAGTGAAAGAGTAGATAATACAGCAATGTTATCGGATCGGAGTGAGCTTTATGAGCGTGTGTTAGAGATAGAGTTCGCTCAGTGGCGCAAAGCTCCAATACTGGCGGAGGTAAGCAACAGGCATCTTCACCGAGCTGCTGCAACTTTGAGTTTAGTTTCACCTGCGTCAGACGAAGAGCAGGTGGACGCTGCCCTTAGTCTGCTCCCGGAGTGGAACAGTGAGCACCTACGCCGTGGGCGCTTTGCAGAGCTTCTCGTGCAGGCATTGCTGCGTACAGATAGTGAGAAACCTATTTGTCTCCAGCCGGATCCTGTGGCAGACCATCTTATCCTTACGGTTTTTGGAAATAATCCAGAACTCTTAGACGCTATACTTTCTTAAGGAATGAAGGAGTGGGCTGTGGTTGTTAAATATCCTCGTGCAAGTCAAATTGATGCTGAGCGTAGTCGCGTGCGGGAGCAACAGCTGCGGAACGTGTTTAGTTCTCTCACTCGTGCGGCCTCTCTAAATCGGGAAGCGGCAGAAGAGATTGCTTGTCGGACTCTGAGGCGCCACCCGCATTTGTGGCGTAATGCGCTGGGTGTTGCAATTGCGCAGGGAGGACCGTTTGTACGCGCCTTGGAGGACTTGATTAACTCTGGTGTTGATCTTCCTTTTGAGGATATTCTGGAAGAACTTTCACCTGGGGATGACGCCTTGCGGAGGGTGGCGCTCGCAGCGACTAAATGTCTGGTTACTTCTGCTCAACCAGGTACTGAAGAGCAGTTGTACTGGCAAATTCTGTTAACGAAACGTCTGTTAGAGATGGGTGAGTGGGCCAAAGCGTTAACGTCTGCAGAGAAGGCTTTGGAAGTATGTCGCGTTCTGTCTGAGGGGTCACCTTCGGCGTATGCTGTGCAATTTGCTGAGGCATTAACTTTACTCGGGCGTGCGCGATATAAGTTAGGTGCGACTGTTGAGGCGGAATATGCGGTCCGAGAGGCGGTGAAACTCTATCGAGAGTTGGCTAAATCAGAGTCTTCAGTCACTAATGTAAAATTGGTTGATGCTCTAAACGAGCTGGCTTCTATTCTGCGCGCGAATGGTAAACAAGGTGAGGGGCTGGATGCAATGCGTGAAGCGCTGCGTTTCCGCTGGTCGATGAACGGGAATCTGTCAGTGTTGCAAATGGATGACGAGATTGGAGATTCTGTTGATCGTGCCCCACTCGAAGGGGACACGGAACAGATGGCCGAGGTACTTAAGCATGCGCGCGACGGTGTGCAGTCGTATCGGGTGTTGGCTGAGGCTTCCCCGCAGGCCTACACCCCCGACCTGGCTGCGTCGTTGAATAACCTGGCGAGTCTTTTGTCGGAGGTGGGGAAGGTGAATGAGGCGTTGGTGGCGGCCCGCGAGGCGGTGCGTTTGTGCCGAGCGCTGGCTGAGGCTTCCCCGCAGGCTTACACCCCGCACCTTGTCGGGTCGTTGAATAACCTAGCGAATTGTTTGTCGGAAGTGGGGCAAACAGAAAAAGCGCTCGAACTTAAACGTGAGGCTAGGCAGCTGGCGGATGATTTGCCTTAGGCTGCTGTTCTTGGCGTCGATTCTGACGGCACCGCTTTAGATTTATCCCTGAAAGCTGAATGATGGAAAGACTAATCGTCACGGTGGGTGGTTTCTGAACTGCTCTTGGTCTTTCCGTTTGCATTTTGGCAATGCAAACAATCGTACGGGCACCTCCACCTTCGAGTGGGTGCCCGACTTTACTCCGGCGTCTGCAGATGAACTCGCGAAGCGGCTCCACGCCCTGACCTGGAACGACCGTCCTCTCGATCAGTGGTCGTGAGGCACCTCCTGACCGGGCGCCACGAAGGCTGACACCTCGAAAGGAAACGAGCGGTATCTGAAGTAGTTCTCCAGGTAGGACAGGTGGTCCTCGCACGCCAGCCACGTCTTCGTGCGGGCGCGGTGGATCGCCGGGTTGCGCCAGTCGATCCGGTAGATCGCGGCGTTCGTGCATTCGCGCGCGGAGCAGATGCCCGAGGCGCTTTCGACTCCCAGAGCCATGGTGTCCTCCCGATGCGGTTACGCTTGGAAGTATGCCAACCCTCGTTCTCGTTCGCCACGCGCAGGCCGCCTACTCCTACCCCGACCGTTCCCGCCCGCTCACCGACGTCGGGCGAGACCAGGCCGCGCGCCTCGGGGCGACCCTCGCCCGCGAGATCGGCGCATTCAGCGTCGCCGTCTCTTCCGACGCCCAGCGCGCCCGCGAAACCTTCGCGGCGATCCTCGCGCGCGCGGGCGCCGACGAGGCCTGGCACGACCGCTCCATCTACGACGGCGGCGAGGAGGAGATCATCGAGCTGGCCCGCACCTTCACCGGGCAGACAGGCCTGATCGTCGGGCACGAACCCGTCATCTCCTACGCCGGATACATCCTCGCCCGCAAGGAAGACCGAGGGGCAGCTGACAGGGGAGTGCCCACCGCTACCGCCCTCGTCCTCTCCTTCGACGGCGCGTGGGAGGACCTCGCGCCCGAAACATGCGCCATGAGGGTCTTCTACACCCCGCCCACCCGCTAGCGTGCGTGCCCCGGGGAGGCGGCCATGGCCTCGTCCCCGATGCTGTGACGGTGTTTACGTTTGTCCACGAGGACGCCACACACATGGGGGAGAGCCTCCTCAACGCGTTAGAATATGGCGGTATCTATCCACCCAACAGGGAGAAGTGATGTCGGGA
>ERZ772945.2154-NODE-2154-length-12438-cov-12.611564_pt1 | contig 12438 bp, 7 predicted proteins | sample MGYA00511681_ERZ772945 | MGnify/ENA primary metagenome ERZ772945 (study PRJEB29015, sample SAMEA2737943) | human oral metagenome | biome: human oral; feature: human-associated habitat; material: dental | place: China | collected 2143 ... | reverse complement strand
CTGCGCCGCCTGAACGCCGCGCGCACCCAGGCGGCCGAGGAGGACGGCGACCCGGTGGCGCCGATCCCGCTGACGTCGGCCGACCTCGTGGCCGACCCGCGCACCTGGCGCCCCACCATCGAGGAGGCCGAGCGGGCCGGAGGCAAGCGCGCCCGCGCCGCAAGCGCGCTCGCGCGGCCACTCGAGGTCGCCTCGCGCCTGTGGGACCTGGGAATGAACGGCAGCAACCGCCCGCAGGAACGCCTGTGGGAGCTGTGGGAGGCCGCCGGCGTCGCGGACGAGTGGCGCTCCCGAGCGATCGCGTCGGACGAGTCCGCGGGGTGGTACGACGACCAGCTGGACGCCGTCGTCGCCCTCCTGCGCGTCGCCGACGTGTGGCAGCAGCGCAACCCCGCCACAAGTGCGGCGCAATTCGCCGCCGAATTGGCCTCGGGCACGGTCCCCATCGACACGATCTCACGCGTGGGCGTGCGGCCCGCGGGCGTCGAGGTCCTCACCCCCGCCCAGGCGATGGGCCGCCACTGGGAGGTCGTCGTCCTCGCCGGCCTGCAGGACGGGGCGTGGCCAAACCTGCGGCTGCGCGACCGGATCCTGCGCGCAGACCTGCTGGCGGACGCGGGCGCGGGACGAACCAGTGTGGGGGAGGACGGCCGCGAAGAACTCATCGATTCCGTGCGGGCCGCTCGCGCCGCGGTGCTCGATGACGAGTACCGGCTCTTCGTCGCGGCCGTGACGAGGGGTCGGCGCGTCGTCCACGCCGGTGCCGTGCGCGCCGAGGACGCCGCACCCTCCGTCTTCTTCGACCTGGTGGCTCGCCTGGCGGACACTCCCCGCGTCGGCGACCTGGTACCCGTGGATCCGGTGGACGCGCCCCTGTCACTGTCCGGACACATCGCCGACCTGCGTGCGCGCGCGGCAGCCCCCGACGACCCGGCGGACGCCGACCTGGCGGCCACCCTCCTGGCCCTGCTGGCGCGCGAGGGCATCGCCTCGGCTCAGCCTCACCGCTGGCTGGGCGCGGGCGGAACTCCCACGTGCGCCCGGGACTACCGGGGCGACATCGTGCTGTCCCCCTCGCAATTCGAACGCGCGCTGGTGTGCCCCCTCAGGTGGTTCCTCACGACGGTGGGGGCCGAAGGCACGGCCAACGCGGCGGCAAGCCTGGGAACCCTCGTGCACGCGGTCGCCGAGGAGAACCCGCACGGCACCGCGGAGGAACTGACCGAGGCCCTCGAGGCTCGCATCAACGAGCTGGGCTACAACCTGGACACGTGGGCGGGCCGCGTCGCCGACAGGCGCGCACACGCGATCGTCGACAACCTGGCCAGCTACGTCGTGGGCGTCCCCGGAGACGTCGACGTCGAAGAGACGGTGGAGGCCACGGTCGAGGGCGTGACCATCCGCGGCCGAATGGACCGCCTCGAGCACGTCGACGAGGGCGTGCGCGTCACGGACCTGAAGACCGGCAAGGGCGGCTACACGAAGGCGAGCGTGCGAGACAACCCCCAGCTCGCCGCGTACCAGATGGCCCTCATCGCCTCGGGACGATCGGTCGCGGGCGCGCGCATCGCCCTGCTCGGCGGCGCGAAGCCGCAGATCCTGGATCAGCCACCGCTGCGCGGGCAAGAACTGGAGAAGTGGCTCGATTGCGTGCGCGAGGTGGCTCTCGGCGCCCGCGGCCCCTACTTCCAGGCACGGCCCTCGCAGGAGGCCTGCCGATACTGCTCCTTCGACCGGCTGTGCCCGGCACGCGAGCGAGGCCGCAAGGTGGTGGAATGACGTGGAACAGGAGAGTGCGATGAGCGTGAGCGCCACCCAGATCCAGGCGATCGTTGACCGCTCGAAGACCCCGACGCCCGAGCAGGTGCGCGTGGTGGAATCCCCGCGCCGTCCCCTCCTGGTGGTCGCGGGCGCCGGGTCGGGCAAGACGGAGACCATGTCGATGAGGGTCCTGTGGCTCCTGGCCAATCACCCGGACCTCACGCCGGCCTCGATCCTGGGCCTGACCTTCACGCGCAAGGCGGCGGGGGAACTGGGGGACCGACTGCGGGCGCGCATCCGCCTCCTCGCGGAGGCGATGCCTCACCTGCGCGAGCGCCTGGACGCGGACCCGGTGTCCCTGACCTACAACTCCTTCGCCGAACGCATCGTCTCCGAGCACGGGATGCGCATCGGCATCGACCCCGACTTCTCGATGCTCTCCGAGGCCGGAGCGCTGGACATGATGCTTCAGATCGTCGAGGCGTGGCCAAGCGACCTCGATGAGGAACTCACGCCCCTGGGCGCCGTCTCCCAGATCCTTCACCTGGCCGGGGAGATCGCCGAGCACGGTTACACGGTCTCCAGCGCCCGGGAGGCACTCGAAGAGTTTGGCCGCGAGCTGGAACAGGTGGGCGACACGAACGAGGACGCGAGGCGGCTCCTGCGCGCCAACCGTCGTCGCATCGCCTTCCTCGGCCCCATCGAGGCCTACCAGCAGCGCAAACGGGACCTGGGATTCCTGGACTTTTCCGACCAGCTGGTCCTGGCCACGCGCATCGTCCGCGAGGCGCCGGTGGTCCGCGAGGCGCTGCGCGAGGAGTTCCGCGCCGTCCTGCTCGACGAGTTCCAGGACACGTCCGTCATCCAGATGGACCTGCTCTCCATGCTCTTTGGCGACCACGCGGTCACCGCGGTCGGCGACCCGAATCAGGCGATCTACGGGTGGCGGGGGGCCTCGGCCTCGTCCCTGGAGTCCTTCCTCGAACGCTTCTGCTCCGCCCCGGCCACGCCGGAGCAGACCCTCACCCTGTCCACCGCGTGGCGCAACGACCGGGCGATCCTGGACGCCGCGAACCGCGTGGCCGCGCCCCTACGCGAGGTCGCCGCCTATCAGGAGGGCAAGCGTGCGCTCAACGCCCAGTCGCCCATCCTGGTGGCACGCGGAGGAGCGGGAGACGGACGCGTCGAGGTCGCCTACGCCCCCGCCTACGAGGACGCGCTGGGGGTGGTCGTCGACTTCGTGCAGCGCATGCGCTCGCGGGCCGGCGAGGGCGGCAAGCGGCGCACGGTCGCCGTGCTGTGCAGGCGACGCAAGGACTTTGCCTACGTGGACGCGGCGCTGCGGGACGGGGGAATCCCCACGGAGATCGTGGGCCTGGGGGGTCTGCTCGACCAGGGGGCGGTCCAAGACGTGCGCGCCGCGCTGGAGCTGGCCCACGACGTGGGTGCGTCCCCGTGGCTGGCGCGCCTCCTGGCGGGCATCGACCTGGGGGCCGCGGACCTGATGGCGCTGGGCGATTGGGCGCGCGTCCTTGCTCGGGCGGAGGGCGCGAGCGCCCACCAGGCGGTCCTCCTCGACGCGGTGGATGCTCCCCCGCAGCCGGGCTGGTCGGCCGAGGGACGTCCGGCGATCAGCGAGGAGGCGGTGCGCCGTGTTCGTCTGCTGGGCGAGCGGCTGCGGGCCGTGCGCGAGGGGGTGGGGCGCACCGTCGTGGAACAGGTGGAACGCGCGATCCGCATCATGGGAACCCTCGACGACGTCATTGCCGATCCTCTGTCGATGGGTGGGCGCGCCGCCTTGGATGAGTTCATCTCGGTGGCCGCCGCCTACGAGAGGGACACGCCGGGAGCGTCGCTGGGATCATTCCTCGCCTACCTGCGCATGGCGGACGAGCGCGAGGACGGGCTCGAGGCGCCCCTGGGGGAACCCGATCCGCGCGCCGTGCAGATCATGACGGTCCACGCCTCCAAGGGACTCGAGTGGGATTGCGTCGTCGTCTTCGGTTTGAGCGACGGCGTCTTCCCGTCGCACGACAAGCGCAAGACGGTGTCGTGGCTGGACGAGCCGCCGATCGACTCCGCGTGGCTGACGGATGCGAGCGCGTTGCCTCACCCGCTGCGCGGGGACCGCGCCGACCTGCCGCCCTTCGCGTTGGATGTGGAGGGCGAGGCCAAGCCTTCCGCCGCGTACTCCAAGTGGATGAAGGGACACTACGGTCGCGCCCTGGGCGTGCACGCAGAGCGCGAGGAGCGACGCCTGGCGTACGTGGCGATGACTCGGGCACGTAGCGCCCAGCTCCTGGTGGGTTCCTGGATCTATCGGACGGGTTCGGCGACGAGGCAGCCGTCGCGCTACCTGATGGAGGCGCGCGACGAGCTTTTCGGTCAGGAACCGGACCTGGTCGATGATTCGCTGACGCGCGTCGATGACCGCGGCGTGTGGGCCAGGGGGGACTGGCGAGGCCTGGGGGTCGAGTCGGTGTCCGGGGCGGGGGCGTGCCTGATCGCCCCGCAGCCCGACGACGAGGAGATCGCTCAGAGTTGCGCCGCGGCGGCCTCGGCGACCTTCCCGGAGGAACCGGGTCCCTCGCGTCGACTGGTGGCTGGTGCGGCCGCGGCCGTGGAGGCGCAGATCCGAGCCCTGGTCGGGGACCGCGACGTGTACGAGGCCCTGGCCGAGCTGGGCGACGACCCCGCGGTGAGGGACACGGTTGCCCTGATCGAGGAATATCACCTGGGGCTCGAGACCCCGGTCGTGGACCTGTGGGCCGAGAGGGTCCCCGCAACCTCCGTCTCGGCGCTCCTTCACGATGGCGAGGAGTTTGCGCGCGACATGCGTCGCCCCATGCCGTCCGAGCCCAGCTCCTTGTCCGCGCTCGGCACCGTGTTCCATGCGTGGGTGGAGCGAGAACTTCACCTGGCCTCCGCGGATCCCGCCTCCGAGGCCTTCGAGCTTGCCACCGGCGAGGACGCCGCGTTGGCGGGCGGGGACGGCGCGGACGAGGCCCTGCTGACGGAGGGGGAACGCGGCCGCCTCGACCGACTCCGCGCGAACTTCCGCGCGTTTGTCGCCACGCGCCTCGCGGGCTATCGGGCGGTCGCGATCGAGGAGGCCTTCTCCGTTCAGGTGGGCGGCGTCTCCGTCCAGGGGCGCATCGACGCCGTCTTTGAGCGAGTGGGCGAGCAGGGGCCGCGTTTCCTGGTGGTCGATTGGAAGAGCGGGGCGCCGATCACCGCGGCGACGAAGCCCGACAAGATCGCCTACTTCGTCACCCAGCTGCGCCTGTACCGGCGCGCATGGGCGGCCCGCACGGGGGTGGGCCCAGAGGAGGTGGGGGCGATGGTCGCTTTCCTGGCGGTTCCCTCCCACTTCTCGCTTGACGAGCTGGAAGACGCCCTCGGTGGTGCCGCGCCGCTGGACGAGGCGCTGCGAGGCGCGCTGGGGAGGGCAGAGACGTCCCCCGGGGGAGGAGATGCCCCCGAGTGAGTCTTGCGGGTCATGGACGATTGACAGGCCTTTTGTGGATCGGCCATCACGGCTCTCACCGGCGCGAATGGGCCGCCTGACACGGGCGAGGGCGCGCGTTGGGCCTCCTTCAGTGCGTGACCTTCCGCTTGTTGGTCCCGGGGATACGCTGGTACAGTTGTCCTGTCAATTTCAATGACGAGAGACGGCACATATTGGACTGCCCCACGGGTGCGCTACAGAGAGGCGGCGCGGCGACGGGAGCACCACGTGCCCTGACAGGAAGGAGCGCAACGTGCGCCCCACACACTCCAAGTTCCTCGCACTCGGCGCCACCGCCTCGGCCGTTGCGCTACTCGCAGGCGCCTGCGGTTCGGGCGGATCCTCGGCGGGTGGCTCCGGCGGCGACCGGGTCCACCAGATGTACACGTGGGTGTCCACGGAGAACGACCGCGCCCAGTGGCAGTCCTTCGTGGACGCCGCCAAGGAGAAGGACCCGAACTTCACCCTGACCTTCGACGGTCCGTCCTTCAACGACTACTGGACCAAGGTCAAGACGCGCATGGTGGGATCCGACGCGCCCTGTATCCTCACCACGCAGGCCGCTCGCGCACAGGAACTTTCCGGACTTCTCGAGCCTCTCGACTCCTACATGGAAGCCGCTGGAATCCACGCCTCCGACTATAACGCTGCGATGATGCAGGGGATGACGGTGGACGGCAAGGTCCTGGCGCTGCCCTACGACGCCGAGCCGGATGTCCTGTACTACAACCGCGAGATGTTCGAAAAGGCCGGGCTGAGCGAGCCCACGACCTCCTACACGACGGAGCAGTTCCTCAAGGATGCGAAGGCTCTGACGGGGGACGGCAAATACGGAGTCGCGGTCAAGCCCCTGCTCTTGGGCAATGCTCCCGGAGACTTCGGCATTTCTTTCGGCGGCCAGGTATCCAAGGATGGCAAGAACACGCTGACGGATCCCAAGTTCGTTGAGGGCGTCCAGTTCGCCTTCGACCTGGTCCACAAGGAGCAGGTCGCGGTCGCCCCCAACGCCGCGGACAACGACGGCCCCGCCCAGGGCGCCTTCACTTCCGGCACGGCCGCGATGATCATCGATGGGCCGTGGATGTATGGCACCTTCGAGAAGGATCTGGGGGAGAAGCTCGGGGTGGCCGTCATCCCAACCCCGACGGGGCAGCCCCGCGCGGTGATCCAGGGGTCGGGCTTTGGAATCGCCAAGTCGTGCCCCGATAAGCAGGCGGCGTTCGACGTCCTGAAGCAGCTCGTGACCCCCGAGGTGATCGGTGCGGTCGCGGACAAGCAGGGCACGGTCCCCTCCGTCGAGTCGGCGATGGACAAGTGGGCCGCGAACAAGCCCGAGGATAGCGCCGAGGCCGTGCGCACCCTCCTCGACAACGGCACCCCGCTGGTGACGACGACGACGTGGAACCAGATCAACACGTCCTTCCAGCAGTACTCGCCCGAGGGATTCCGCGGCACGAAGACCGCCTCGGATATCCTCACCGATCTGCAGAACTCCGCTGGCTGACGCCAGCAACCGTTGACGAGGCCGGGGGACACCTCGGTCCGCCCGGCCTCGTTCAGTGGGTTCCTGCTCGTTAGCGCTAACGATGACGTGAGCGATATCCGTGGGAACTGCTGCATCTCAAGACCGAAAGGTGTGCATAGCTCATGAGCGTTGACACTGTGGAACCCGACCGCGTGGCGCCTTCGGACGCAGCGGCCGCGAGGGAGGCCGAGGCCTCCAAGCGCGCGAAGAAGTCCGCGCGCCCCGAGGCGCGCCGGGGCGACGGCCTGCGTGCCCTTATCTATCTGACGCCCGGAATGACGGGCTTCCTTCTCTTTATCGTCCTGCCCCTGATCGCCTCGCTCGTGATCTCCTTCTTCGAATGGTCTCTCTACGGAGGCGGACGCTTCGTGGGCGTGGAAAACTACCGCCGCATGCTCAGCGGTGAGGATCCGGCGTTCTGGACGGTCATGCGCAACACCGTCGTGTTCGCCGCATGCTACACGGCCCTGAACCTGGTGATCTCGATCGGCCTGAGCTACTGGCTCCAGCGTGTTCCGGAGTGGCTCAGTCGCGTCCTGCGCGTCATCTTCTTTATCCCGGTCGTCACCCCGATGGTCGGAAACGCCCTCATTTGGCGCCTCCTGCTTGACGACGCGGGCGTCGTCAACTCGGTGCTCGGCGTCTTTGGGATCGAGCATGTTCCCTTCCTGAACCACCCTGCCCTGGCGATGGGTTCGCTGCTGGTGATGAGCCTGTGGCAGGGCCTCGGATACAACATTGTGGTCCTCACGGCTGGGCTCAACGGGCTGAACACGTCGGTGCTGGAGGCCGCGACGATCGACGGCTGCAACGGCGTTCAGCGTTTCTTCAAGGTGGTCTTCCCGATGATCTCCCCGACGGTGTTCTTCTGCACGGTCATGACGATCATCGGCGCCTTCAAGGTGTTTGCTCAGCCGTACTTCCTGACGCTGGGCGGGCCCGGGGAGTCGACCAACACGATCGTGTTGTCGCTGTACCGCAACGGTTTTTCGTTCGACAAGCTTGGCTATGCCTCCGCGATGGCGTGGGTGCTCTTCGTGATTGTCATGACGGTGACGGCCGTGCAGTTTGCCGGTCAGAAGAAGTGGGTGAACTACGATGCATAACAAGCGCATCTCCACGGTGATATCGGTTGTCCTGCTGGGGCTGATCGCCGCCGCGTTCCTCTTCCCCTTTGCGTGGATGGTCGCAACATCGTTGAAGCCCACGAACGAGGTCTTCACCTTCAGCCCGCTCGGCAGCGAGGTCGCGTGGGACAACTACCCCTCCGCTCTGCGCTCGATTCCCTTCGGGAGGGTCGTCCTCAACTCGTTCATCGTGTCGCTGGCGGGGGCGGCCCTCGTGGTCGTCGTGTCGGTGCTCTCCGCCTACGCCTTCGCGCGCCTGCGCTTCAGGGGGCGCGATCACCTGTTCGTGCTCTTCCTGGGCACGCTCGTTTTGCCCCAGGAGGTCCTCGTGATTCCCCTGTACCTCGGCATGCAGAAGGCGGGCCTGGTGAACTCCTACTTCGCGCTCATCGTTCCCTTCGCCTTCGGCGCCTTCGGCGCGTTCCTGATCCGTCAGTTTCTGATGTCCCTGCCCCTCGAGTTCGAGGAGGCGGCACGCATCGACGGGTGCAGCGACTGGCAGATCCTGACGAAGATCCTCCTTCCGCTGCTCAAGGCGCCGATCACGGTCGTGGGCGTGTTCGCGTTCATCGACTACTGGTCGACGTTCCTGTGGCCCCTCATCGTGGTCAACGATTCGTCGCTGGCGACGATTCCGCTGGGTCTGCAGATGTTCTCCGGCGAGCGCGGCACGGAATGGGGTCCCCTCATGGCGTCAGTCACCATGACGACGATCCCGTCGATCCTGCTGGTCGTCTTCCTCCAGAAGCAGCTGGAGAAGGGCGTCACCCTGGGCGCCTTCGGAGGACGGTGATGAGCGTGAGCGAGCACGATGAGCCGACTTCGGATGCCGAGCGCTGGAGCGCCCTGGCGCGCCCAACGCCGCAGTGGTTCCAGGACTGCCCTCTGGGCATCTTCGTTCACTGGGGCCCATACTCCGTGCCCGCGTGGGCCGAGGACCACGGAGAGCTGGGCGTCGAGGAGGACTGGGAGGCGTGGTTCACCCACAATTCCTACGCGGAGTGGTACTTCAACACGATTCGCATCCCGGGTTCTCCGGCGGCGCTTCGCCACCGTGACCTGTACGGCGCGACCCCCTACGACGCTTTCCTGGATGCGTGGGACCCCCGCTCGTGGGATCCCGACGAGTGGATGAGCCTGTTTTCCCGGGCGGGCGCAGGTTACGCGGTCCTCACGACCAAGCACCACGACGGCGTGACCCTGTGGGATGCTCCCGAGACGGGCGCGCGCAATACCGTGCGCCGAGGACCGCGTGCCGATCTCGTCGAGGCCTTCGCGCGCGCCGCGCGGGACGCGGGCCTTCGGGTTGGCCTCTACTACTCGGGTGGCCTGGACTGGCACTACCGGCCCGCCCGTCCCATCCTCTCCGAGGAGGACTGCAAGGACCTGTGCCGCCCGAAGGACACCGACTACGCGCGCTACTGCTTCCTCCACGTGCGCGACCTGATCGACCGCTACGCCCCGGACGTCATCTGGAATGACATCGACTGGCCGGACGAGGGCAAGAACTTCGGCCCCTACGGCGTGGGTACGCTCTTCGAGTACTTCTACGCGGCGCGCCCCGAGGGCATCACGAACGACCGCTACGGCGGCGTTCACGCCGACTACCTGACGAGCGAGTATCAGCACATGGGAGACTCGGAAGAGGGCGGAATGCCCTGGGAGAACTGCCGTGGCGTCGGCCTGTCCTTCGGGTACAACCGCGCCGAGGGGGACCGCCAGTACCTTGGGGGAGCGCAGGCGGTGCGTCACCTGGTGGACGTGGTCTCGCGCGGCGGTCGCCTCCTCCTCAACGTCGGCCCGCGCGCCGACGGAACCATCCCGCGCGAGCAGCGCGAGTGCCTGGAGGGCCTGGGAGCGTGGAACGAGCTGTACGGAGCGGAGCTGCGCGGCGTGAGTCCGTTACCCGCCGGTGAGGTGGGTGCGGTGAGCGCCTGTACGGGTGACTGCCAGGACGAGGCCTGGGTACGGCTCCTGGGCCACGGTGACCACATCGCCCTGGTGGCGGACGCGTCAGTCACGTCCGTGTCGGACCTGCCACAGGGCTTTGACTATTCGCGTGCTACGTGCGCGACGCGGGGCGCTCTATGTTCGTGGGACGGTCAGAGCCTGGTCATTGAAGCCGGGGACAATCCTCCGCGCGATGCTCGCGGGGAAGCGCTCCCGCTCCTCATCACCGCTCCTCGGGCGTGAGACGACGTTGTCGGTGCGGGCATTGCCCGCACCGACAATTTTCATAGGAGGAGCGGCACCGCCGCTTCGAGGAACATTTGGGCAGCTTGTGCCACAGCTGAGGACGCGGTTCTAGTAGGGTGATGTTGCATCGAGAACCGTGCAAAGAGACGGAAATGGCAGGGGTCCACTGTACGATGGAGCTATCGATAGGTGCATGGGAGGAGGAACACTATGAGCGAGCGTATCGCCGTCAGTCAGCCAGTGCTGTCGTGGGCCCTCAAGCGCTCTGAGCGTACCTTCGAAGAAGCACTTATGAAGTTTCCGAAACTTAGGGACTGGATGGAAGGAAGCGGCCAGCCGACTCTTCGCGATCTCGAGAAGTTTGCGGGATTCACCCACACTTCCCTTGGTGCGCTCATCTTGCCTGAACCCCCTGATGAGACACTGCCTATCGCCGACATGCGTACTCGTGAGAGTGCCGCTATTGAGCGTCCATCAGGAAATCTGCTCGACACGATCGACCGTTATCAACAGTTCCAGGACTGGTATCACGATTATGCGCGCGAGCAGGGGGCAGAGAAACTTCCGTTCTTGGGTTCCGCGAGTTCACAGGATAAGCCACACGTGGTTGCTCGCAGTGTACGTGAGCTCTTGCTTCTTGACCAGATAACGGCAACCACCCCGGACCAATGGCGACGTGACATTGTCAAGGCACTCGAGGATGTGGGTGTCCTTGTGATGATGAGCGGGATCGTTGGAACCAACACTCATCGGCCCCTGTCTACGGATGAGTTCCGTGGCTTTAGCCTCTACGACAATCTTGCACCCTTGATTTTCGTGAATGTCGCCGGTGAGCCGTACACTGCACAGAACTTCACCCTCGTGCACGAGTTTGCTCACCTGCTGCTCGGCCACAGCGCACTGTCTGGCGGCGACCGCGAGCTCGGCGGAACTGACGAGGAGGCATGGTGCAATCGGGTCGCTGCGTTTGCATTGCTGCCTGATGAGGTGATGAAGGCTTTTGGAGCGGCGCGAACCGTGCAAGCCTACCGTAACGTTGCGCGTCGCTTTGGCGTATCCGCCGAGGTTGCGCTCCACAGGCTGCACGGTGCTCGCCGGATCGACAAGGAACGTTATGTCGAGCTTTTGGATGCGGTACGTGCTGACTATGGTGGTGAGAAGCGCGGTAGCGGTGGTGGTAACTTTTACAACACTCTCACTGCACGTCTTGGCCGACCGCTCGCGACCGCGATCATCACCTCCACCCTGGAGGGGCGTACGGGCTTCACTGAGAGCTTCCGTTTGATCGGTACCCACAAACGGGAAGTGTTCGACAAACTCGCGAGACATCTCCAGGTGGCGTGAGCGATGTACGTCCTCGACACAAACATTTTCATTGACGCGGCAAACACCTACTATGCGTTTGACCTGACACCTGGTTACTGGGACTTCATTGTGGGATTATTCAACTCGCAGCGCGCTGTGAGTATCACGCAGGTCTACAACGAACTTGTTCGTGAGGATGACGAGGATTCGTTGAAGGTTTGGGCTAGGAGAAACAGGAAACAATTCGTTGATCCAGACGCTCTCGTGATGGCCTCGTATCGGCAAGTGATGGAGTGGGCCCGGGGACAAAGCTACAAACCGAGTGCGATCAACGAGTTTCAGAGCGTTGCGGACTCGTGGATTGTCGCGCACGCTTTGGCTTATGGATGGGTGGTCGTCACGCGCGAAAAACCTGCACCAGGATCTAAGAAGCGGATCAAGGTTCCCGATGCTTGCGACGCGTTGAACGTGGAGTACCTGGATCCATTCACAATGCTGCGCGACGAGGAGATGAGTCTCGTCCTGTAGTGGCTCCGGTTTGTGGCGGGGATTGGACTACTCGCACTCCACGTTTCCTACGCCGGGCGCGGCTGTCCTCGCGAACCCCGCCAGGGTCGCAGCTGCGATGAGGGCGGCCCACGTCAGCGCCGTTAGCGTCATCAGATCGATGAGACTCCTTGCGCCGTGTGGCGGCGAGCAGCATTCCTCGCGCAACGCGTGGGGAGGCGCGTTGAGGACCCGTGGTGTGCAGCTGCTAACAACGTTGAGGGGGGGGGAAGCGAACGATTCGCTTCCCCCCCTCATGACTTGCGCGGGACGTTGAGGAACCGCGCGAAGCTGCTCACTGACCCAGCAGGGTTCCCTTGACGTAGTCGCGCGCGATGTGCGCGTACTCAAGCGGGGGAGCGATTGTCGGATCCTGCTCGGCCTCGACCAGGATCCAGCCCCGGTAGCCGTGCTTGACGAGGAAGGCGTAGGGCTCCGTGAAGTCGATCGTTCCGTCGCCGGGAACCGTG
>ERZ772945.2152-NODE-2152-length-12445-cov-15.686279_pt1 | contig 12445 bp, 12 predicted proteins | sample MGYA00511681_ERZ772945 | MGnify/ENA primary metagenome ERZ772945 (study PRJEB29015, sample SAMEA2737943) | human oral metagenome | biome: human oral; feature: human-associated habitat; material: dental | place: China | collected 2143 ... | reverse complement strand
CCTGGCGAGGGCCCTGCGGCCCCGGAGGCGGGCGCTGAGCCCGCCGAGGATCGGGGCGCGGAGACGGACGCGGATCGAACCCCGGCCCCGGAGACTGCCGCGGGTCGGCGAGCCGGCCAGGCCGCCGGCGCCCCCGCAGACCGACCCCCGACCGGCAGCGGCTCCGGGACCGGCGGAACCTTCTCAATCGCCGGAACCCCTGGAACCGCTAGAGCCTCCGGAACCCCTGGAACCGCCGGGACAGGCGCCACCTCACCCGACGGAACCTCCGGAGCAGGCGGTTCGTCCGGCACCGCCGGAACCGTCGGAGGCCCCGCGGGCGGCTTCGACGGCCCGGACGCGCAGGACGACGGGATCGAAGGCGAACTCCCCGACTTCGGCGACGGTCCGCTGCTCGTCGTCTCGGACGTCTCCTTCGGCGCGCTGCCCGGCGCGGCGGCGAGCCTGGACACCGAGCTGGCCGCCTTCCGGATCAACGGGTTGACGGCGGTCGTCGCCGAGGCCAAGCCCGCCCGCTCGAACGCGCCGGGGGCCAGCGCCGACTTCGCGCTCGTCCTGAGCGTCGACCCGACGGGGCTGGACACCCCGATCCTCACCGTGCGCACCGACGGAACGCGCCTGACCTGGACGTGGAGCGACGACCTGCAGGACCTGCCGTGGCTGGCGGCGGAGCCCGCCGCGCGCTCCTTCGCGGCCGACGAACTCGGAGCCGGCGCCTTCGCCGGGAGGATCGCCAGATTCCTGCCCGTCGACCCGGCTGCGATCCGCACCATCCTCACCGGGGACACCCAGAAGGCCCCGGAGCTGCTCGTCGGGGTCTTCGGACTGCCGGGTGAGGTCGCCGACTGCCTGCACGGCCTGCTGGTTCCCCGCGTCATCCCGGGCGCGGTGCTCTTCGAGCCCAAGCCGTTCGCGGCCCGCCTGCAGTCGAGCGTCGCCCACGCGGTGGCGGGGGAGGGCGCCTCGGCCTCGAACCTGATCAGGGCCTACCGCAAGGTCTACCTGGAGCATCCCCGCGTCACCGAGATCGTGGCGTCCGTCCAGGCGGGCGTCGGCGTCCTGGCGTTCGCGGCGGGGGTGCGCTCGTGGGGCCGGCCCCGCGGCAAACTCCTGTCGATCCTCGGCGGCGGGCTCGCGGTCAACGCGGTCACCAGGATCCTCACCACCCAGTGGATCCAGGCGGCGTTGAGGATCGAGGGCCTGTCCGTGACCGCCCGCGACGAAGAGGGTGAAGAAGGCGGCCAGGGCGCCGGCGGCGATCCGACCGACCCCGGCGAAAACGCAGCCGGCGAGCTTGCGACCTCCGGCGAACCCGCGGGTGGTGAGCCCGCCGACTCCACGGATGGCGATCCCGCACGCGGCAGCGGCTCGGGAGCCGGCGGGCCCGCTGACGCGCAACAGGAGCCTGCGTCGCCGGCCGCACCCGGCGACCGGGGACGCGAGGGCGGCAGACGGTGACGGCGATCGAGCCGGACGACGGCGAAAGGAAGGCCATGAGCGAGGAGACGACCATGCGCGACGGCGAAGAGCGCGACCGGGAGGAAAAGTGCGAGCGGGACACCGAGCGCGCGAGCACTGAGCACGCCAGCCCGAAGGACGGCGGCGGCGCGCCCGGAAGCGCCGAACCGGACGCGGCCGACGCGCCCGGCGCCGGGGCAGCCCACCCGGACGAGGCTGAGCCGGAGAAGGCCCATCCGGATGAGGCCGAGCCTGGCGAAACCGGGCCGAATGAAGCCGAGCCGGATGAGGCCGTCGGCTCCACGATCCCCGACCCCGATCGGAAATCCTTAGAGGCGTTCTGGGTGCGCGCCCGCAACCTCTGCCACATCGCCCCGCTGGAGGCCGTGCTCGGCCAGGACGACGTCTCCTCCCTGTGCCCGCCCGCCTTCTCCTTCGGAAACACGCCCGAACTGGCGGACAGGCTCGCCAAGCTCGTGCTGGACGGAGAGAAGACCGCCACGTCGGGGTGGCGCGCGAGCTACGAGGCCGAAGGCATCGACCTGCCCGAGCGGGGCGACCTGGCGATCATGTGCGACGGACGCGGCGAACCGCTGGCCCTCCTGCGCAACAGCGAGGTCCGCGTCATCGGCTTCCAGGAGGCCGACAGCGAGATCTCCGACGCCGAAGGCGAGGGCCCCTTCGAATCCTGGAAGGCCGCCCACGAGGATTTCTTCGCCCAGGAGTGCCAGGACCTGGGCATCGACTACGACCCGGACGGCGACATCGTCGTCGAATTCTTCGACGTGCTCCATTCACGGGCGGACGAACAGAAGGGCCGCCGGAGCGCAGCAAAACGCGCACACCCCGAAGCCCGCGAGGACGCCTCCGAAACACACGAGGACGCTCGGGCTGCGCAAGGCGAGGCCGCAGAAGGCGAGGCTCCAGAAGCCCCGGCCGAAGAGGCCGCGGAAGGCGGGAAGCCGACGAAGAGCGGCGAAGTCGCGACCCCGGGGCAAACCGACGAGGAGTAACAGAAAGCCTGGAAAGCGGAGGGCCTGGAGAGGCGTCGGGACCGCGGTCCCGACGCCGGGCCAGTCAAGCCCAACTGCCGCGGCGCTCAATCAGTCGGCGATGGGCGTCATCAGTCGGCAATCGGCGTCCGGCCCCGACGCGGTCGGTTGACTAGGCTGAGGCCAGCCGGTTCCCGCGGCAACCGGCGTCGGCGTCAGTTGGCTCCGGCCTTCGAGACGTTGACGCAGCCCGGGGCCGACTTGAGCTTCCCCTCGGGGTTGTCCTTCTTGACCTGGTCGGCGGTCAGGACGTCCTGGTATCCGTCACCCACCACGATGGAGATGATCTCGTCGGACATCGAGGAATCGTACTGGATCACCGACTTCGGGAAGTACTGCGCGATGGTGTAGGCGGCGTTGATGCCCCGCGGCCCGGTGGCGATCCGCGCGGAGGCGGTGAATTTCGAGCCGCCCTTCCAATTCTCGGTCTGCGCCACGCTCACGCCCCGAGCCGTCAGCTCCTGCCCGACGGCTCCGGCCAGCCCTGTGCGATTCGTCGAGTTGAATACCTTGACCGTGATGGTGTTGAGTTCGGTGGCTTTCGCGTCGGAGGAGATGCAGGGCGTGATGACCTTGTTCGGGTCGGGGGCTTCGGAGAACTTCTGCTTGAAGGGAAAGGGAAGAATCCCGGTCCACACGAGCATCGCAAGGACCATGAGGAGCGCCAGGACGGCGGAGATCGTGCCGAAGAGGACGGTTTGGCGCTGCTGAATCTTGCGACGGTAGTCGTCGCGTGCGGAGGTTCCTTCGTTCACAGCCTCTACGGTAGTCGAGAGGGCTGGAGTCTGCATGCCCGACGGCGGGGCGATCTCCGCCTGCCCGCGGGTAATCTAGAAGGGGCCGAGCGGCGAGACCTGCCCGAGTGCGATCTTCGCCTGTCCGTGGATCCGTTCCGGCGTTCGCCGATGGGCGCGCCACGGCCCGCGTGTGCATCCGCCCCGCGATCGTCCGAGTCCTCGGGAAGCCGCCCGGTCTGCGGAGCGGACCCTATACGAGGGCGCGGTCATCCTCTCCGAGTGCAACCTCTCAGCCTCTGCGAATCCGGCCTGCATGGTCGGGCCCTTATGGTCGGCCTGCGCCGCCGGCAGCGGCCGAGGCGTCCGGTGCCGGCGGCCTGCTTGCCGGGCCCGGCGGCGTGCCATGCGGAACTGTCGGACTGCTTGAGCCCGGTGCAGTGCCGCCCGAATCCAACGTGCCGCCCGGGTTCTCCGCCGACGGACCGTCCGAATTCATCAGACTGCCCGAATCTGCTGGGGTACTCGGATCCGCCCAGCCGTCAGGGTTTGCCGAGCCGCTCGGGCCTTACGAACCGCTCGGGCCTTACGAACCGCTCGGGCCTTACGAACCGCCAGGGTCCGTCTGGCCGCCAGGGCCTTCCGAGCCGCCCGGAGGCGGGCCCACGCTCGCCTGCAGGGCGGCGATCCGGCCGGTCAGGTCGGCGACCTGGCGTTGCAGCGCGGCGACCTGCTGGCGGGTGGCCGCTTCCTCTTCGGCGGTCTCCTCGGCGACCCGGCTGACGATCCAGGATGCGAGCGTCGCCGTGACGGTGCCGATCACGGCGATCCCGGCGATCATGAGGAGGGCGGCGACGGTGCGTCCGGTTCCCGTCGTGGGGATGTGGTCGCCGTAGCCGACCGAGGTGATGGTGACGAATGCCCACCACAGGGCCTTGGGGAAGCTCGTGATCGTCGCCCCGGGCGCGTGCTTCTCCGCGTCGAGCGTCGCCAGAGCCCCCACGTAGGTCAGCAGGATCGCCGCTCCCGCCGTGTACACGGCGATCCGCCCGCGCAGGGCAAGGCCCGCGGTCCGCTGCAGGACGCTGATCGGGGTGGCCAGGCGCAGGAGGCGCAGGGGTCGGAGCAGGGGGAGGGCGACGACGGCCAGGTCGAGCAGGTGGTGGGCGAACCAGCGTCCCCGATCGGGGGCCAGGCGGAGCCGGACGGCGTAGTCGGCGGCGAAGACGGCCCACACGATGTCGATAGCGGTCTCCGCCGCGAGATGGTCGCGTCCGTGCAGGTCCCCGATCACCTCCACCGAGTAGACGGCCAGGAACAGGACCGCGGCGAAGGTCAGCGGCCACTCGGTGATCCGCTCCCACCGGGCGAGCCGCGAATCCGGCGCCTGCGCCAGGCCGCGGGAGGTTGCCGCACAGGAGGGAGCCTCCGGTCGGGTTCCGCCGGAGGATGCCCCTGCTGGGGCCCGGGAGGATGCCGCAGATCGCATGCCGCTCACACTCGGATTCTAACCGGCATACGACATCCAGGAGTACGGCGCGATTTCGAGCTTTCGGAGCCGAGCGGACGGCGAAGTCTCGCAGCACGCCAGTGGTCCACTGGCGGAACTGGGTGGTGCGCACCGAGTTGACGCGGTAGCCCACCGAGATGATCGCGTCGAGGTTATAGTGGGCAACCCACCGGTTGACCTGCCGCTGTCCCCTGGTGAACGTGTAAGAAATCCTTACACGTTGCCGACTCCTCCAGCTCGCCAGAGTCGTAGATGTTGCGCAGGTGGAGGGCAACGTTGGCCCGAGTGGTGCCGAACAGCTCGGCCATCAGGCGCTAGGTCAGCCAGATGGTCTCATCCTCGTAACGCGCCTCATTGCTCGCCCCGCTCTCCTGGCCGTGAAGATGAGAAACTCAGCCGTCGAGTTGCGAATCAGACGACGAGAGAAAGTATCGGATGAGCTGGAAGGGCGATCCATGCGGCCGATTATATCATGTGACGAAAAGATTTGCAATGGGTGTTAGGGATTCAGTATGGATTATAGATATTATTTGAGTCAGAGACCGTTCCAGTTATGACCAAATAAAGCAATATAGTGAGATTACCTAAATAACAGTCAAATTTGCACTAGTTAATGTTGTCCAATGCAAACTAGGAATTGAAATATTTTGGTGCCTGTGTATATTTGGCAAAAGCGGCACCACTGTCAGCGCTGTCATCCGCGACGCCGTCGGGACTTACCTCGTTACCGCCTGAACCGCGATATCCTTATTGTCGGATGACGCCGTCCCTCGCCTACCACTCAGTCTGAAAGGGCTCCCACCGTGGCCACCACCGGGCACAAGAACCGATCCATCAAACGCCTCCACCTCGACCTACGAAACCCCCGACTCGGCCGCCCCTCCGTCGACACCGAGGCCGAGGCCATGACCCAGCTACTGAAGAAGTTCGGTCCCAAAATCGTCGGCCTGGCCAGAAGCATCGCCGAGCACGGACTCAACCCCACCGAGTCCTGGGCGATCGTTCAAGAAGACGGCAAGTATGTCGTCCTGGAAGGCAACCGCCGCCTCGTCGCCTGCCGGCTCCTCGACAACCCCAACAAGGCCCCTGACTCGGAGACAGCTGCGACCTTCGAGCGCATCAAACGAGGAGTCCGCATCACTGGCTCCTACCTGAAACCCAGCTGCGTAGAATTCGAGCACCGCGCCGACGCCCGCTACTGGATCCACCTCAAGCACCACGGCGCCGGCAGCGGCGAAGGCACCGCGGCATGGGGTCCAGAGATGGTCTACCTCGACCAAATCAACAGCGGCAGCAGTCCTGTGGAGTGGAACGAGTTCTGGTACTGGCTGGAAGAGACTTACCAGCACGATCGCGAACTGGTCGCTCTCATCGACCAAGCCCGACGCAAGCAGTACACCCTCATGGAGCGCGTCTACACCTGGAAGGTCAAAGAGCTCCTCGGCGCCAGCTTCACCCAACCCGGCCAGATCAGCGTCGACGTCGACCCCGACAAGATCAAGCCGTTCATCCGCAAACTCATCACCGGGATGCAGCCCAAGGACATGGACGCACCTGGCACAGCTGACGTCCCCGTCATCTCCTCCCGCACCCTCAACAGCCGAGACTCAGCTGCCGAGAAACTAGCTGGTGTGTGGAAGGACGCCATCGGCGACACCGACGTCACCCACACCACCCCGACCAGCACCGGTACAACCAGCCCAGCCCAGGATGCCGGAGGTGCCGAGCAGGTGCCTGGCCCTTCCAGCGCGTCCTCTTCCACCGCAGGAACCGGAGCCGCAGACAACCTGGCCTCAGGGGCCGCTACCGAGCAGAAGAAGCCTCGCTCGGAAGGCGGCTCCCGAACCCGCCAGTCCAAGCCTCGCAAGAGTGAAACTCATCTTTACCACGGTGTGCAGCGCACCCACATGCCTGACCGCCTCAGGAACATGCTCAAGGAATGCAGTCGACTGGAGATCGCCGCATCCCCGGAGACAGCCTCAGTCGTGGCGCGCGTCGCGGTCGAGTTCGCCGCCGATGCACTCATCGACCGCAAGAATCTCCAGCTGAAGCAGAGGGCAACGCTTCAGAACAAGCTCGCTGCCGTCATGCGTTATCTCGACCCCGGCCTGGACTCCAAGAACCCAACATGCCCAAAGTTGGTAGGAACATGGGCTGCTGTACGCACCGACACCGCTGACGGACACTTCATCCGTGACCTCCACAACTGCGTGCACTCTTACCAGTTCACCGCCGCGCCTGAGATGGCAGAACGAGCAAACAGACTGTTCACGCCCCTGCTCAACTCCATCAACACTGAGCTCGGCAACCCACCCACCGGGGTGGTGTCCACGAGCAACCAAAACGGGCAGGCTTGACCCGTGAGGTACCTGTCCCCGCTGCGCTACCCAGGCGGCAAAGCCCGCCTGGCCCCCTTCTTCACCCGCCTGATTCGCTCCCAGGTCCCCGCCCCGACCCACTACGCCGAGCCCTACGCCGGCGGCGCCGGCGCCGCCCTACGACTCCTGACCGACAGCGCCGTCGACCACATCCACATCAACGACATCAACGCCGGAATTGCAGCGTTCTGGCGCACCATCACCACCCCCGACGGCGCCGAAGCCTTCAACCACCTCATCAACAGCACTCCCGTCACCATCGACCAGTGGCACCACCAGCGAGCCATCTACCAGGACGGCCAGACAGACGACCTCACCCTCGGCTTCGCCACCTTCTACCTCAACCGCACCAACCGATCCGGCATCCTTGACGCACGCCCCATCGGCGGTCTCGACCAGACAGGTAAGTGGAAGATCGACGCCCGCTACAACAAGCCGGCCCTCATCGAAAGAGTCAAGCACGTAGCCACCCTCGGCCACCGCATCCACGTCACCCAACTCGACGGCCTCGACTTCCTCACCACCATGGAGCCCCACGCCACCGACGTCCTCGTCTACGCCGACCCTCCCTACGTCGAGCAAGGAGGAAGCCTCTACCTCCACGCCTTCAACGCCAACGACCACCAAGCCCTAGCAGACAAGCTCCTAACAGCCACCTACCCATGGCTCCTGACCTACGACGACCAGAAAATCATCTGGGCAGACCTCTACACCGCCGCACGCTGCGCCCGCTTCAACATCGCCCACACCGCCGCCATCCAGCACGTCGGCAAGGAAACCATCGTCTACGGCCCCACCCTCACCGTCCCCACAGATCTCGAAATCACCCCTGGCGTCCACGCACAGTGGCTTGACAAGGTGCACTAACTTATAGGTAACAATTTATATACAACCTTAAATAAGACGGTCTAGTCGGCTCATGCTAGGTGGTGCGGGGGCAAGATAAGCCCACCTATTCACCTGTCCGGTTCCCTCCGGGCCTTTCCCCTCCTTAACTAACATGTCCCAAACAGATTGCGGGGCGCGCACGCAGCGCCCCTGGAGCACCTTGCTCCCAGCCCATCCCAACACCGACGTCTGGCCCACCAGCTCCCTCCCGCCCACCGTCCTAGGGTGCACCGACGGAACCTCCATCTGGCTCACCGTCGAGCAGACCGTCGCCGAAGCGCGATGCACCCTCGTCCACGAGCTCATCCACCTCGAGCGCGGGCACAGCACCTGCCAGCCTCCTGACGTCGAGGCCGACGTCGCACGTGAAGCCGCCCAACGCCTCATCCCCATCGATGAGCTCGCCGACGCACTCACCCAGGCACGCAGCGAGCTCGAGGCCGCAGAACTGCTCTGGGTCGACGTCGACACCCTGCGAACCCGCCTCGCCTTCCTCGATGACGTCGAGTACTCCCGCCTTGGCCTGGCGCACGACCTCGCCTGCTAAGCCCCAGGAACGGTGAGGCGGCCCACCGCCCGAGATGGGTGGTGGGCCGCCTCACCGTCTTGTCTGTCAGCTGTTCGGCTTATTGGAGCGACTCGCCGCGATGATCTGGGGGCCAGCCGATACGGCTGTGGCTACTCCCGTCAAGGTCGCGGCAACGGGCTGGCCGTAGATCCCAAGGATGACTGTCGCCACAAGAAGCCCCCAAGGGAGAAAGGCGACAGCCCAGGCCGAACCAAGGAAGGCCCGAGCTTCAGTCCGCGTCGTCAGCCGCTGGTTCTCAATCTCGGCGGCTTGTCGATTCTCAGCCATCGTCAAGATGCGATCCGCGGCCCCGGGCTGCGTCCGTTCGAAGGCGCCGAAATCGCTCGGCGCAGGAAGTGGACCGGTATAGGCCTGCGTCAGCTGGAACGCCGACTGTATGCCTGCGAGCGGCCCTCCGTCTGCATCGCCGAGGACAGGCTGCGACCAACTGACTCCCACGCCTTCGACGTCACGTCTCGCTGAGGAGTCCTCAACCGCCTGTAGCTCCCCACGCTCGGGTTCACGGCGAGGCGGAACCCCCGAGTCGCGCCGGACCGGATCGCTGCGGACATCGTCGTTACCGTCATGGTTCGCCTCCTCTGCGGCCGTGCTCACGACATCACCATCATATAGGTACAGGGGCGTTGCCCCATAGGGGTAATCGATCCATTTGAGATTTTCCTTTCAGCAGATGGGAACAGGGATGGGGGAGTCATACATCAGGTGATGGCGCCAGCAACCTCTTCCAACGAGGCAGCCTGGAGCTCCAGGCTGGGATGCTGGTAGCGGGCCGTCGTCAGAGCCTGCGTCTGCCCAAGAATCTCCTGTGCGGTCCTCAGCGAGACGCCCGCCTCGAGCAGCAGCGTTGCTGCCGTATGGCGCGCCGAGTGCAGCCTCATCGGAGGCAGCCCTTCCTCCTTTAGCGCCGTCTTCCAGTCCTCGTGATCGCGACGAGGATCGACGGGGACCCCTGGCTGTGACTCGAAGACGAACCTGGTTGGCCTAGCAGTCTCAAGATGTTCGGCGAGCGAATCGGCCAGAACCTGCGGCAAGGCGACGCGGCGTTGTGAGCCAACGGTCTTGGGGCGCAGGAGCCACAGGCCGCCGTGAACCTGCTCTGCCTCCATGTGCGACGGGACCGGCGCCTCACGATCAGGGCAGTCGCCCGCCCTCTGGTAGCCACATGGCCAGGCTCCCAGAGCCTTGATCCCGCACCCGTGCTCCCAAGTCACCCTGCGCAGTTCCCAGGCGAGATCCGCCCAGGGCATCGCATCGTCAAGGTGGAGGTGATCGAGCTGCAGGCCGAGCGCCTCGCCCTGACGCTCTCCAATCATGAGCGCCAACGACCATCTCGCATGATCGCCTCGCGAGCGCCTCGCTCTCAGGAACCTGCGGGCCTCCTCAGCGCTCATCGCACGAGGCGGCTGCGACAACGTCGGCGGAGCCTTCACCAGACGCGCCACGTTCCTGGGTGCCACTCCCTCACGCTCGGCAGCCGCGAGCGCGGCGCGCAGGACTCGGTGGACTTTGGCGGCGGTGGAGGAAGATCTGCCTGACTGAGAGATGTAGCGGTGGAGGGTTCGGATGTCGCTGGAGGAGAGGCGGTCGATCCGGCAGCGACCGATAGCTGGGACGATGTGTGTGCGGGTCAGGGAGCGATAGTCGGCTGTTGTGGCGGGCTTGCGGATCGGGGCGACGTCCTGGTCGATCCACTGCTCCATCCACTCGGCAACGGTCACAGGGCGGTTGGTGGAGACGTTCCCGGTGCGGGCGAGCTCGTTCTGCGTCTCTCGCATCTTGCGCAGTGCTTCGACCTTGGAGCGGGTGCGGAATACCTTGCGGCGCCGGCGGCCGGTGGCTGGGTCCGGTGGGAGCGGGACTGCGGCCACCCACCGGCCCTGGGCGTCCTTGTAGACGGATCCCTCGCCCTTGCCCCGTCTTGCGCCCATCCCCTGCTCCTCCTTGGCTGGCTACCATGTAGCCCATCGTGTAGCCAAAGGATACCGGAAATAGCCGACATGGGCGTCTCTAGTGAGTTGGGGGAAGCGCTGGTATTCCGCGGTGTGACGGCTTTTCGTTGGTACCCCCTGTGGGGCTCGAACCCACGACCTTCGGATTAAAAGTCCGCAGGCCCGTCATGGTCTGGCTCGAACACGCCGACGTCCTCATCCGCAGCTGGATGGTCCGATGCGCCGCTATTGCCAGCAATAGCACGATTGCTGGCAATGCTGGCAATAGCAGCAGCAAGGGAGTGCTCCAATGAGGCATGGCCTCCACCCTAGCGAGAACCCTGAAATGACGTGGAAATGCCCCCTCCCGAGAGGTCAGCCTCCCCTGTTTGCTGGCAATGCCAGCAATGCCGGCAACTAGCAAGACCTGACCTCAAGGGAGACGAACATGACCACCTACGAGCACGCCCCCAGCCTTGCCTACATCATCCAGCGCGAGGCTCAGGCCCTCATCAACGCCATCAATGACGGCGACGACTACGACACCGCCGGCACGCTCGCCACCATCGCCGAGATCATTCATCGCATGCAGCTCGGTCTCGACCCCGAGCTCGTCGCCAACACCTGTCCGGGCGACTGGACCTACAACGGCCACCCCGTCTACCCCAAGCACTACCGCCTCAACAGCACCGGCCACGTCACCAGCCTCACGCCGGTAGGCAAGACGGAGGAGGAGACGGCATGAACAGCGCAGCCAACCCCGCAGGCACCAGCCAGACCGACGACAGTTCGCAGCCCCTGTCAGGGCAAACAAGCATCTACGACTTCCTCAACACCGAAGGAGCAACCCCATGCAGCAACTGACCTTCGAGCAGCACCTCCTGCTCATGGAGGCACTAAACAGGCTCACCGACAAGGTCCGCGACCGCGTAGCCGTAGGTGACCCTTACCTCCAGGACATGCTCAGAAAGCTGGAGACCATCGAGAAGACCATCGCGGCCGGCACCGTCTACATCGAGCCGGTGACGCGCACGACCGCAGCCGGTACCACCAACAAGCACGCAGGAGAAGCAGCATGAGCGCCGTCACCGACACCATCCGCAAGCTGTTGGCCATCGCCGAGGACCCCTCAGCCTCCCCGCACGAACGCGAGGTCGCCGCCAACCGTGCCGCCACACTCATGGCCAGACACGCCATCACCTCCCTCGACCTCAACACAGCCCACACCGAAGAGATCACCACCACCAGCATCTTCGTCCCCGGAGGCCCCTCAACACCCTCCCTCGCCCAGGGACTCGGGATAGACGCAGTAGCCAGAGCCTCAGGAGCACAGACCTACTACAACGACAATCGACGCCGTTACAACACGGACACCGGCCCCGGCGTCACCGTCCACATCGCCGGCTTCCGCACCGAGCTCGACACCCTCATCCCACTAGCCAGCTCACTCATCGCCCAGACCGCCCTCGCCTGGACCACCTGGCGACGCAGCCACCACGACGACTACCAGTGGATGACCCCAGTCGAGAGAAAAGAGCTCCGAGCCGGATACGTCTACGGCTACGCCGAAGGCGTCGCACAACGAATCAAGTCATCCAGGCAGGAAGCCATCCAGGAACGAACCAGCGCCGGAGACACCAGCACAGCCCTCGTACTACGCACCAAGGAGCAAAGACTCGAAGACCACATGAACAGCCTCAACCTCGGAACCCCCAAACACCTAACCCTCGACCCCGCCGGCGTCGCCGACGGCCGCGACGACGGCTGGGCCTCAGGCCTCGGAAGCCCAACCAACAAAACAATCAAAGACCTCAACCCCAACCTCATCACCCAGTAACCGAACGGAGACACCATCATGGCCGGAGACACCATCATCACCATCATCGGGAACCTCACCGCAGACCCCGA
>ERZ772945.2148-NODE-2148-length-12464-cov-39.294061_pt1 | contig 12464 bp, 7 predicted proteins | sample MGYA00511681_ERZ772945 | MGnify/ENA primary metagenome ERZ772945 (study PRJEB29015, sample SAMEA2737943) | human oral metagenome | biome: human oral; feature: human-associated habitat; material: dental | place: China | collected 2143 ... | reverse complement strand
TTGTTGCTCAGGTACTTAAAAAGTTTAATTTATAATAGTGTTGCGGAATTAAGGTAAAATAAAATTATGAGGAAAATCTTTCTTTATTTTTGCTTAATGTTATTCCCGGCTTTTACATTTGCCCAATCCAAGATTGGGTATGCCTACGATATGGCAGGGAATCGTATAAAACGAGAAATTGTCATGTCAGCTTCACAAGCAATGGCGAAGAAGCAGTCTTTTGAAAGCCAGGACTTCTATTCCGAAAGGTTGAGAGAACATTCGGTTAAAATCTACCCGAATCCAACTCAGGGCAATCTAAAAGTTAGTATCTCAGACTTAGAGACTAGTGACAAATGTCACTTGGGTGTTTATTCTATACAAGGCACACAGATTTTTGCATTCGATGTAAGCTCCGACAATGCCGATGTGGATATAAGCAATCAGCCTAATGGAGTCTATTTACTTCAAATCACAATTAACGGACAATCAACTACCTGGAAAATTGTAAAGCAATGAAAAAGAATTTACTTCAAGCACTACTTTTTACTGTAGTAACAGGTTTGGCGAGTACAATTTCTGCGAATGCTAGCAATGATTCAATCAGAACAATAACTAAGCAAAAAGCAATTACTGCTACGGCTAATAAATTTGATAGACTCTATCCAAATCCAGATAAGCCATGGTGGGAGCCGTTAGATCCTATCGGTCCTATTCATCCTATTGATCCTATTGATCCAGGAGACCCTATACTACCAATTGACCCAGGAGATCCTATCTTACCTTTTCATCCTGACAAGCCATTGGTACCAACTCCACCAACATCTATGTCCAGTACCTATGATGTTGGTAGTCCTAAGGGAGCACTTAGTGTAAATAATTCAGGAGCTGCAGTTTATAGTATTGATATATCTGCACCTAATGGTGGTAGCCTTACCCCTTCTATCGGTGTAAGTTATAATAGTCAGTCGGGTAACGGTTTGGCCGGTTTTGGTTTTAACATTACTGGTTTATCATGCATTACACGTGGCTGCAAGGATTTGTATCATGATAAGCAAATTGCTGGAACTTCGTATGGTATAGGTGATGCCCTATTTCTCAATGGACAACGCTTGATATTGAAAACAGGAACTTATGGTTATAATGGCTCTACGTATACTCCTGAAGGTGATCCTTACACAATAGTAACCCTCCATAATAATATCAATACGAGTGCATGTTGGTTTTCTGTTGTTTGTGCTGATGGCAAGACTTATCAGTTAGGTAACACAAGCGATTCACGTTTGTCTTTTGTAAATAGAAAGAGTGTAACATGTATTGCTGCATGGTATATCAATCAAACTACTGATGTACATAGTAATTTGGTAAAATATCATTATACGACAACGAATTACAACCTTCGACCTGTTAGTATTGAGTATGGTCTTAATACAGCTAAGAGTCGTGGTATTACCAATTTAATTCTCTTTACGTACAGTTCTTTGACAGGTTCATACGCTCGTCCGTTTGCTATTGGTGATAGACAAGGTAAAATGGATGTTTATTTGTCTAAGATAACAACGCAGACGAATGGTTCAGTTTTTCGCACTTATACATTTACCTATAATAGTACGTCTGACGGAACTAAAGATAAGTACTATCGCCTTACTCAAGTAGATTTGGCTAATGGGGCAGGACGTAAGGTAGCTCCAATTAAAATTAATTGGGAACATTTGCCTTCATTGTATATTTATAATACGAATTTAAACGTACAGACCAGTTCTCCTTCTAGCATGATTGAAGAGAGTGCCAAGACGTTTATTGCTGTAGATGTTAACAATGATGGTATAAGTGATATTATCCGTTTATCTCCAGGTGCTTATGTACAGCGTTATAATGGTGGTGAGAGCAGACAGGGGAAAACCTTCCTTTTTGTCAGTTTAAGCAAGAAAGATGCTTATGGTAATGTGACTTATCAGACACCAAAACAATTTGATTTGGATCCGTCATTCTCGATGGATGATTTGAATAATGTTATTGGTGGTATTCAAGCTATGGACTTCGATGGTGACGGTTACAACGACTTGATTATTCCATATTATTGTGGTTATAAGAGCAATTATGGTGAAAGGTATACCATCGTATGGGGTAAGAGTTTTGTGAATGGTGGCGGTTTCAGCGAGATTACCGGTGGGTTGGTTAATTGTGACCATACTCCACTGTTTACCACTTACGACTCAAATGGTGATGGTCGTGATGATTTATTCTATTTGGAGGACCGTGCTAAGGATGGCTATTACAATGGTGCCATTCTTCGTTATAAAGATCGTAACAGCTTAGACGTTACAAAATTTCAATTCAAATTAGATCGTGATCCAAAGAAGCTATTCGTAGGTGATTATAACCATGATGGTCTTACTGATATCATTGTCTTCTACGATGGAGGTTATAAGATTTACTATAATAATGGTGGTGAATTATCTTCTACGAAATATACGGAATATAATTCAAAGAAGGGAACCAATCTTGGTGATAAGCATCGTATTGTACAGGGTGACTTCGATGGTGATGGCATGATTGATTTTGCCTTCCTTCAGGGCGACTGGAAATATGGTCTGGCCATCAATAATGGGGATGGTACGTTTACGGTCAACAATGAGGCTGTTACTCTAAGTGAAACCGATCAGAAGACGAATAAAGACAATGATCGTTTCAACATGGTGGCCTACGATTTTGATCATGATGGCAAATGTGACTTTGTGATAACCAAGGCTCATTACGTATTCCATGGTGGATTCCGTTCTAAGTATTATTATGACTTTACCAAAACTCTTTTTGTTAGATCTACAGGTACTGGATTTGAATTACACAAGGAATATGTTACACACCAGGAAAAAGATGCTGAACCTAATAATATATTCTTAGGCGACTTTACTGGTGATGGTGACGTACAATATGCTTCATTCGGCAAAAACCTTCTTGTAGATAATGACAAGTCTGATGATAAGATTCATACTTATCGTAGTGGCTATAATTTAGTTAGCAAGGGCAAAATTTCTTCTATTACAGATGGTTTTGGTCTGCAGACCTATATTTATTATAAGAGTGCAACAGATCCATCTGTCTATACTCAGACTCATTCTTCAGCTTATCCTGTAAATAGCTATACTATTCCTGCACCTTTGGTTTCTAAAGTTGTTAAGGATAATGGTGCTGCCGGTTCACAAATCATACAATATCAATATGGCGATTTGAAGCTACATGTTGCTGGTAAAGGTACAGTAGGTTTTTCTTCAATGACTACTGAGAACCTTACCTTAGGCACTAAGGAAACAACAACAGTAGATAAGTGGGATACTGACAAGTGGATACCTCTTCAGACAACTACCACGTCAACAGTTGGTGGCAATTCTTCAAAGATTATTTCATATACAACTATTGCTAACAATGTAAGTGGTCAAAATTATTATGCATATACTTCCCGAAAATCATTGACCGATTTGGATGGAAATACATCAGAAACATATACTACTTATGATACTGCAAAGGGAGTACCTACGGTTGAAATCGTCAAAAATGATGGCGATAATATGTATAAGAAAGTAGTTTATAATAGCTATATACAGAAGATGAACCAGTGGATGCCTCTGAATGTTGTTAAATCACAAAAACATGAAGATGATTCTGAAGTAAACTCTTCTACAACTACATATACTTATAATGATAAGGGTGAGGTAATTAAAGTAGTTGCTAATGATGGGTCAACATTACCTCTCACAGTTAATACTACGTATGACGTTTATGGTAATGTCTTGACATCAACTCAGACTGGTAAGGGTATTGTTGCCAATACCGAGACGAATGTATACGATGCTTCCGGTCGATTTGTCGTTAAGGCATATGATAGTGTCAGTCCTCGAGTAACTACCTATACCTATGACTTGTTTGGTAATGTTCTTACAGAGAATGATGAGACGAATAAGTCTCATATCCTGACATCTAAGCATGTTTATGATGGATGGGGAACAGAAATTAGTGAGACGAATTCTTTTGGCATTACTACTACCAAAGAAATGGGATGGGGTTCTAACTATGACAAGAAGTACTTCATCACAACTTCTTCTACCGGAAAGCCATGGGTTGCTGTATGGTTTGATAATGCAGGGCATGAAGTGCTCCGGGAGTCTGTTATGCAGAATGCTAATGCTTACTCTCTGGCTACTACCTACAATTCTAAGGGACAGAAGACTAAGATTGAAGAAAAGACGGGTAAACTTACGCTTTCAGAAACATTTAACTATGATGAAAGAGGCCGTGTTACCAGTGATGTTAAAAGCTCTGGAAAATCCTCTACGTTTAGCTATGGCAATCGTAGTGTAACTGAAACAACCGCTGGTAGAAGTTATACTAAAATTACCGATGCATGGGGTAATCTTGTCAAATCAGTAGATCCTGTTACACAAGTTGACTATGTCTACTCTTCAATAGGCAAGCCTGCTGAGATTACAACCAATGGTGCCACAACCTATATCCAATATGATGAAGTAGGAAATAAGATTGCAGTTCAATCGCCAGATGCCGGCAATATCAACTATGAGTATGCTGCCGATGGGAAGGTGATGAAATTTACAGATGCTCGTAATATCACAACTACCTATACGTATGATGCTGAAGGACGACTTGCGTCAACCAAGGCTGGTAATACATTAATTACGAATACCTATGGTACATCGGGTAATTCTATCAACCATCTAGTAAAAACTAGTGTAAACGGTAATAGTGTAGAATATACTCATGACGAATTGGGCCGAGTAATTACAGAAACGCGAACAGTTAGTGGTGATGGAACGTATCAGTTTAAGTATGCATATAATGCAAACAATCAATTGGTACAGACTACTTATCCTGGTAATCTTATTGTAAAATATACATACGACAAGTACGGAAACAAGACCCAGGCTACAGCAAATGATAAGATTGTATATCAAGTTGACAGTTATGATGGATTAGAAACCAAAACATCGTTCTTAAACAAATATACGACAACGTTTACACTCGATTCTCGAGGCTTCAAGAGCGATATTGTTCTGAAGAATGGCAGTACTGTCCTCGATCAGTTTAAGATGAATTATGAGGGATCAACAGGTAACTTGCTTTCACGTACTCATAATTCACTTTCTGAGGAAACATTTGGCTATGATAATCTTGATCGATTGGTATCTGTTAAAGTTGGTGCCAAAGAGACGATGCATATCAAATATGCCGATAATGGTAATATCACTTCCAAGACAGGTATAGGTCAGTACTATTATAATGCAGAGCGTCCTCATGCGGTAGCATCGGTAGATAATACAGATAATCTTATTTCTACACAGGCTTGCATAACTCAATTTAATGACCTCAACAAGATTTCGTCACTTCAGGAAAATGATAAGGTTATGACCATTGATTATGGTCCAGATCTTGAACGTTGCTTTAGTATTTTGAAGCAAGGTAATACGATTCTGCGTAAAGTTACCTATATGGGCGATTACGAGAAGGTCGTTGCTAATGGTGTCACTCGCGAATTCTATTATCTGGATGGTGATGTCATTGTTGTCCGACAGAATGGAACTTTCCATGCCTATCAGTCGTTTAAGGACAACTTAGGTAGTATCTTGTCTGTTGTTGATGAAAATGGCAGCAAGGTGTTCTCAGCAGAGTATGATGCATGGGGCAAGCAAACTGTGTCTGTCAATACTATCGGCCTTATCAGAGGTTATGGTGGGCATGAGATGCTGAATGAGTTCAACCTCATCAATATGAACGGCCGTGTCTATGATCCTGTACTCGGTCGATTCCTAAGCCCGGATAAATACGTACAGGAAGGTGACAATAGCCAGAACTATAACAGCTATAGTTATTGTCTGAATAATCCTCTCAAATATGCCGATCCTAGTGGTGATGTATTTGTCCTTGACGATTTTATCGCAATAACTGCAATGGGTGCAATGATGGGTGCCATGAATGCAGCTATGTCAGACAAGCCCATATGGAAAGGGGCTTTATTAGGTGCAGCTAGTGCTGCCGCTACTTATGGAATAGGCTCAATTTTTAATGGCGTTGGAACTTTTGGACATGAACTGTTGAGAGCTGGAGCACATGGCTTGTCTAGTGGTGTATTCAATGCTTTAAATGGAGATAATTTCTGGAATGGATTAATTTCAGGAGCAGCTTCTTCAGGTATGGGATCGTTTGCGCAGTCATCTAATTGGAATCCATATTTATTAATGGCATCTACGACTGCTGCCGGTGGAGCAATCGCTTGGGCAACAGGAGGTGACTTCTTGCAAGGTGCCTTAAATGGTTTACAAATTGGTGCTTTCAATTTTGCTGAACATGATGGATACGATGGTAATGGAGGCCCTGGGTATATAAAGAGGTTGCCTGATGGAACATTTGAAGCCCAAGAGCCTTTGCAAGAAGTTGTTTGTAAAGCCTCTTGTCCACGTCGTAGCATTTTATTCGATAAACCGTCAGATGCAGGAAAGGTTTCGGCTTTATCGCGTGCAATTATTATGGAAGCTATGGCTGAAGCTGGGGTAGCTGTAGTTCACGTAACAAGTACAGTAAGAAGTCCGGAAGCTCAGGCTAATGCGATGTTTAATAATGAACGTAACGGAAAGCATATTGAATATAAAGGAGCTGGAACGGAAGTTCAGAAATGCTATCCAAATAAACAAAAGATGATAGATAAAATCTATGAAGTTGGACCTTATCAAGTGTCTCATCATTGTGGAACACCTGAAACATTAAAAAAAATAAATGTTATTGATATTTCTTGGCAGAGAGTTCCCGTGGATAAACGAAGAGCATTTCATAATGCGCTGTTGAAGCGAGTGAACATATTATTAGATCAATTTAATTCTAATGATCCTGCATTTCATATAGAAATCAAACAGTACTAATTATAGCTTTAAAAATTGATAGTCTCTTTTCAAAAGAGACTATCAATTATACTATTTTTTAATAATCGCGTTATATATATATTATATAAAGTATTCAAGTATGAAAAAAAAATGTTTTATTTCAATAGCAGCTTTTATTATGCTGTCTTGCATGGCCTCTTCGCCTCAACAGAGTCTGCAGTCCCGATTATTTGGTTTTTGGGCGTCAAGTGGTGATGAGGTTACTGTGTTAAAAATCGATAAGGATAGTTTGTATTATGTAGATGAATATCCTATTGTGGCAAAACCTTACCAGTTTGCAGGCGATAGTATGACTATAGACGCTGATGGAACAACTATCGTACAACATATTTCATTTCACAAGGATACGCTCGTTATGAAAAATCAGTGGGGCGACGTTAGTTGTTTTGTACCCGTTAAATGAGCTATGATTGATTTTATACGAGAGGCTCATATATACAATTATTATACCTTAGCGGAATTTGAAATACATGATATTGCTTTTCCCCTATCAAGATGCATTTCAAGTAATGCAGACTTGTAGAATTTTAGGTATATCTATTTGGGGAGATGATGTCTATCATAAAAACGATTCTGCTATCGGGCTCTCTTATGCCAACTGGTATTACGATAAAAATCCTGTGGTATCTGATATGGAAAATGTGCAATAGAGCTGTAACCGAGCCGAGAGCTATATCAAGCATTATCATGACGATTCAAGTCAAGTCGCTCTTTGTGCTTTTGTACTCGAGGAAGAAAAATCAAAATCCCCTGGAAATTAATGTGTCTTCAGGGGATTTTCAATTATAGATTCTTCTGAATCCATTTCTTTTTGAAAGCCCATCCAATCACATAATCGGACTTTAGGTTTTACTTTGCCATCTCAGTAGTCAACAATCCTAGCGATAGGTATTTGAGATGGCTGAGTGTATTGGAATCTGTACCTTTGTCAAATCCATAAGTCTGATTTTTAAGTTTGGTCACTCAAAATTACAGACTTCGGGGCTGATTCGCAAGAGTTGGCCCCCTTTTTATTAACTCCTGCAGAAGAGACACACTATTTGGGACAGTATCTAGTAGTTGTGTATTTCATTATGAATTTGAGTTTATCTATCCTTTCCTGGACGGTAATGGGCGTATGGACCACTATTGGCAGATTATGTTGGTAGGCAGATGGAAAGCAGTTTTTGCCATGTTGCCTGTGGAAAAAATGGTGAAGGATAACTAGCAGACTTATTATGATGCCATTGCACATTCGGATAGTCGAGGCGATCTTTATGCTGACAAAAACACCCTGAAAATTTATGAAAAATAATTTTGGTCGTTAAAATCTGGGCTAAAAGAATTGAAACGAAAACAATTTGGTATAAGCGTAGTTTATTAATGCTGACGGCTATCATAAGATCAACCTGTGGATATAGTTCTGCTCTGTAAACCATTATACCACCATCCACACTATCTGATTCATGTTTGCGCTACTTGTCCGAAATGAGATGAGACAAGGCAGGGGTATTCTTTATCCTTTGAATCTCTGAATCAACAAGCGACAGTATTTCTTGTTTTACCTTACGATAGTTGGTTTCGATGGTCTCTTTGAGATTATCGGAGCCAACTTCGTTTTGAAACGCATTGATTTCTGGTATGGGCTGGTATGCTTTCATTTCAGCAGAGACTTTGGCACTATCCACCACTATCTCTGCATGGAAAATCTTTTGATCGATACGTTCGTCAAAGTTGTCGGACACTGCCCCCACGAACATACCTTGCGTGAGGTTGGAAATCTTACTTGCAGGAATAAGACTGTCCATTTGTGTGGAGATAGAGGTCGATTTGTCATTACGGTTGATGGTCATGGACTGCCGCTGCTGGAGTACCTTTCCGAAACGCTCGGAAAGCGTCTTGGCAGTTTCGCCTACGACCTGACCACTAAATACATTACCTACCGTGTTCTGGATTACCTTGCTCTCCTTGTCGCCATAGTCACGGGTGAGCTGTGAAAAGTCCTGAAAGCCCAGACACACTGCTACTTTATTACTTCGGGCTGTGGCAATCAAATTATCAAGTCCACGAAAGTAAATGGTAGGCAGCTCGTCTATAATAACCGAGGATTTGAGTTGTTTCTTCTTGTTGATGAGCTTCACGATACGGCTGTTGTAAAGTCCGAGTGCAGCCGAATAGATATTCTGTCGATCAGGGTTGTTGCCCACAACAAGGACTTTCGGCTCATTGGGATTGTTGATGTCGAGTGAGAAATCATCACCCGTCATCACCCAATAAAGAGCTGGCGAGATCATACGTGAAAGCGGTATCTTGGCACTGGCTATCTGCCCCTGCAATTGATCCTGTGCTCCGCCCTCCCAAGCATCCATGAAGGGAGAAAGGTAGTTGGCAAGCTCATCGTAGGAAGTGAGTATCGGGAATATCTGTGCATAGGGACGATTCAGAAACTCTATGGCGTGAGGAAAAGTGCAATACTTCCCGTTCTCATAGATTTTCAAAAACCAGATGATGGCTGCCAGCAAGATAATCGGCGACTCCACAAAGAAATCGCCCTGTTTCTGAATCCACGAGCGGTTCAAGTTGAGCATAATGGTATAGGCACTCTCATAGGCATCGGATATGTCCGTCATAAAGGCTGGATTGATGGGATTGCAGCGATGTGACTTTCTCGGATCATCGAAGTTGATGACATAAAACTGCGGCTTTACCTTGTAGGCATCCAAATGATTGAGCAAGTGATTGTAGGCAATCTCAGAGAGGTCGGGGAACTTATAGTCATAGATATACATGGCAAAGCCTTTTTCAATCTGTTGCTTGATATAGTTGTTTACAATGGCGTAGGACTTACCAGAACCCGGAGTTCCGAGCACCATCGAGGCACGAAAGGGGTTGACTACGTTGATCCAACCCTTGTTCCACTTCTTCTTATAGTAAAAACGTGTAGGGAGATTGACAGAGTATTCATTTTCCATCAACCGGGTTTCCTGCATGAAGCTCTCGTTCTCCGTATTGAATACATCGTCCATCAGGTTGTTTTTGAGCAGTCGGCTCATCCACACACCACCCATCAACAGGCATATATAGCCCACAGACAGTGTGAAGATATAGAGCGTAGCTACACCGACCTTGCCAATGGGCAATGCCAGCAGCCACCAGTTGAGAAAGAAAAAGACGAAGCCGAAGAAAAGCACCGTCCAAATCTTTGGCCAAGTGATTTTCTCTTCTTTCACGCCTTTTGTACCCAAACATGACAAAGCAAGGAACACCACACAAAAGAGTTTCGTCCAGAGGATGGATGAGAATAAGCCCGTTGTACGTTGGAAGTTCATCAGTATCTTGTTGATGATACCGAGCGTAAAGTGCCACTCGTAAAACGCCTCGTAGCAGAACCAATAACAGTTAATCAGGAGGAATATCACCGATATACCCCGCATAAAGTCCATAACTTTACCCAATGCCCTTAAATCATCTTCTTGTGCCATAATAATATTATTTTGTAGCCTCCCCCCAACCCCTCCGAAGGGAGGGGAGATAGAAATGCTCGTTTATTTAATGTTTTCTTCGTCTAAGTTTTACCTTACTTTGTCTGCGGAGTTTACGCTGCCATGCCGCTTCCTTCCAATCATCGTTGCCCGTAGTTCTGAATGATTCACCCACCATATCCTCGATAAGTTCATCGACAAGGTTGTCGCTTTCTTCTGTATTTTGTTGCAAAGTTTGAACGGTTGCCGATTGTTCCAAACGGACAGACGGACTGCCATACAACGTTTCGTCCAAGAATGGGTTATGGGCAGGATTGGAGAAATAGCCATTGAATATGTTGGCGGCATATCCCTTGCCTAAGCGTGAGCCATTGAGTGCACATCCCCCTTCATCATCAATGAATGTGATACCATAGATGCGTCCGCTTTGATTCTTTCGGATTACCATACACAAACCTTGTTCTTCCAATCTGCTCCGCAGGTCTTTCTCCGTATTGGGAGAGGTACGCATTGTTTGTAACACCTTGTTCCTTATGGTTGGTATCAGCGGCTTGATGGCTAGCTTCGATTTCTGCATCCTGTTCTGCACAGCAGTATAGCCCACACCACGGCCGATGTCAGAGGCGTGGATGGGTGTACTTATTTTGCCTCCTTTATCATCGGTCGGAACATAGACCAGCCCATCATATTTCTTCCCACGAAACTCCGTCTTGACTTCTTCCACAGTAAGGTTATATTTGTTCAGAATGGCATTGAACTCGCCCAATGAACAGAAGCGGTAATGCTTCAGCACCATGCGAAGAACGCTTGCCACCTGCTCCCTGATGTTTCCTTTACCAATATCCACCTTGGGCGTTTCTTTCATCGCCTTGTCAGTAACCTTTGAACTTGGAATGAGATTATACTTTCTCTCCAAAGCATCTGTAATCTGTTTACTCCTTCGTTTCTCGAAGCGGTCGTTGAGCTTTCGCCCCTCACTGTCCACCCGAAGCGACACGATGTGTATATGTTCACGGGCGATGTCGTTGTGCTTGAAGACGATATAGGGTTTGTTGCCATAGCCAAGTGCCTCCATATACTCTCTTGCAATCTGCATGAGTGTTTCATCGGAGAGCTTCTCGTCCGGGTGCGGATTGAGGGAACAATGGAACACCGTTTTCTTTGTCCGGCATTTCTTTGGTATCAGAGCCTCCATGTCGACAAGCACGTCTTCCATCGTATAACGTCCCTCCTTGTTCTGATACAACTCTGCTGCATGGAGAATGCTCGCTTCCCCTTTTTCTACCTTTTTGAAGTTATAACCGAGTGCCCCTCCAAGGTTCTCCGTACTTGAAATCTTCGCTATCATTTCTTGCGGTAATCTATGGTAAGACTGATAGCCTGCTCCTGCAAGGCAATGATTTGAGCCGACAGTTTCGCCAATTTTTCAAGCAGGATTTGTGCGGTCTTGACCGAATGATAACTGTTGATAGCACGTACAGTCTGATTATACAGCACACCAATCTTATGGATTTGTGCCGTCAATTCAGAGAGTTTCCGGTAGTATTCTACAGCGGATTTATCCACCGTGATGACCTTAAAACTCTCTCCAAGAATACGCCCACGCACAAAATCCGACTTCGTTTCTGCTCCTGAACGCTGAAACAAATCAATCGCTTTTTGCTGGTCTTTGAGATTGGGAAGACGTACATGCCAGTTATCCCAGCGTGGCTTTTCCACCTTTTTTCGTTCTGAACGATGTTCTGTGTCTTTATTCATATTCATTTGGTCTTCTAATTACGACTTTGGAGTGATTATCTCCCTCGCACCGAGGCAAGGGTCTTTGTGGTACAAACTGCGGTTTGTGTTACAAAGACACACCTTGCTGTATCAAGAGTTGATGCGATTGGATCATCCACCTTTCAGGGTGTCCGCTTCGGGGAGGTCAGCTCCATGTTCTCTATCCGCCTGCAAAGTTACGGCGGATTTCCAAATATCTCATTATCAATGATATTCACTCTTTTTCCTTTCATTTCCCTATACTTCACAGGCATAGAAAAATCTATCGAAAAAGCTTTTATTTTGCAGACAGAACGAG
>ERZ772945.2146-NODE-2146-length-12476-cov-3.711134_pt1 | contig 12476 bp, 16 predicted proteins | sample MGYA00511681_ERZ772945 | MGnify/ENA primary metagenome ERZ772945 (study PRJEB29015, sample SAMEA2737943) | human oral metagenome | biome: human oral; feature: human-associated habitat; material: dental | place: China | collected 2143 ... | reverse complement strand
TAATTTAATATTATACTATTTTTTGATAAACTTCCTGGTTCTACATCTAATTTTGTTTCTGGTATTTGTTCCATCTTTTCTTCTATTTCTTGTGCTTCTAGTATTAAACTATATCCTTTTTTTCTTAAATCATTACTATTTTCTTTTATGGTATTATCTTTTATGATATATTCTTTTTCTTCTTTTTCTTTCGCTTTACCATTAATATATCCAAGCTTAAAACTAAGAGATATTAAACATATACAAACTATAACTATAATAATAATTATTATTACTTTTCTTAACATCATATTTACTCCTTTTCTTTAGAATTAAATTTCAAATTCTGTCATAATATATCTCTTATTAGAATGATCTGCATTTGATACAAAAACCATTCTGTACTTTCCGCTTTGAAAATTCAATTTCTGGATTTAATTTAGATATATCAAATTCTTCTTCATATTCTTTACCGTACTTCTATATCAATACTCTTAATATATTTATTAGCATTCTCTACATTTATATTATCTAATTTTTCTTTCCTATTTCCAGTATTAACATTTTCTATAGTTATCGCTGTTTGTTTTGGTAATTTTGTTACTGCATTAATTTCAAACCATTTATCCTGAATTTTTTTTTCCAGTATAAAAATCCCTAACATATATCTATTGGAATTATCTTCTTTTTTATCATATGTAATATATGATATTTTTATTTTCTTATTTTTTACGTCTAATTCTTTTATTTTTAAAATTGTATTTGGAATCATCTTCCTATTATCTTCCTTTTCTCTTATTACAAAATCAAAACTTTCATTAGCTTTTTTACCATCAATATTATTTTCAATTCTTAATTCTTCTTCCATCTTAAGTTTCCCTAAATGCATTCCTAAACAATAAAAAATTGGACTTAATATAACCAATAATATCATGATTGATATCATTTTTATTTTCTTGTTCATTAATATACTCCTCTAATATCTCCCTATTGCTTCTATCAAATGCCCTATCACTTCATTGCTTAATAACTGTCCATAATTATATGAGTTATTATTTAATTCATGATATGAACATATCCCAAAAGCATAATAATCACCATCTCTATTTATACCCATTATTGGTCCTCCACTTGATCCACCTATTGTATCATGTGTAAAATAGATCTTATTTAAACTGTAGCTCCATCCTAAAACTTTTCCTGGAGAATATACTTGTAAAGGGAAACCATTTTTAAATTTATCAGTCGGATATGATACAAACCCAGTTATTCCTGAAATATCTGATGAAGTTCCTAACCAACCTGTTAGATTTCCTATATTCCTATCTAAAATAAGAATTGCCCAATCATGTATATCCGTATTATTTACATTTGTACCATTAGTCCAAACGTTAGGATTATACCTATTATCTGTAATATATGCTGTAACGTATGCACCACCAAAAGGTGTTTTTCCATTATTATATCCTGGAAATATAGTTATATTATCTCTGTCTTTAACACAATGTGCTGCAGTTAATGCGATATTATCATTAACCATAAATGCTGTTCCCCTTGTAAATCCTTTTGAATCATTAACTTCCAAATATGCTACTGTTGAATATGGAAACATTGTATTATTTGCTTCTTCTCTATTATCATCTCCTATTATATTATTTAATTTCATATTACCTTTATTTATGGATATTTTTTTATTTTTTCTATCTTCAGGTATATAACTTTTTATACTTAACTTTTCTTTTATATTATTTCTATCAAAATTCATTTTTGTTGTTTTACCACTTTTTAAATCTGTTAAAGATACATTTGAATTTGAATCTAGCTTTGCATAAGATAATATTCCTATATTATATACACTAATTACTATACACACCCATATTATAAATAATTTTTTAATCTTTTTCATTTATTTTCCTCCTTTTATTTATTATTATTTTCTATTTGTTAATAGGTCAGTATACTTAAAATTCTTTCCATAATCATATAATTAATCACTATAATTTTAGTCTCCCCTTCTTTTTTCATATAATAAAAACAGCACAAGAAACTTGTAGAATTTATTTTAATAATTCCCATTTTTATCAATTCACCTCCTTATGCTGTAAAACTTATTATCTTAATTTAAATATATATATTATTATAAATATTTTCCATATATATTTCATTTTAAAATGGTATTTTAACTTAAATGTTATACTATTTAAACAACAAATAAGAGAAACAAATTGTCTCTCTTATTTTATTTAATCATATATATTATTTATTTTTCAAATAGTAATTATACATTGAGCTACACATATCTGTTATATCAAGTTCTGGTTTCCAATTTAATTCTTTTTTTGCTTTTGATATATCTGCATATATCTCTGCAATATCACCATCTCTTCTTCCTACTATTTCTCTTTTCACTTTAAGACCTGTAACTTCTTCAAACTTAGTTATAATCTCAAGTACTGAATATCCTTTACCCATTCCCAGATTATATATTCCGAAGGCCTTGTTTTTCTCTAGATTTCTTAAGTGCCGCTACATGTCCTTTTGCAAGATCAACTACATGTATATAGTCTCTTACACCTGTTCCATCTATTGTATCATAGTCATTCCCAAATATTTTTACTTTTTCCATTTCTCCTGTTGCAACTTTTAAAACAATTGGCATAAGATTATTTGGTATGCCTTTAGGATTTTCTCCTATAAGTCCTGATTTATGTGCTCCTACTGGATTAAAATATCTTAATATTATAATAGATAAATTCTTATCTGAAACATTTAATCCTTCTAGTATTTGTTCTGACATTAATTTTGTTCCACCATATGGATTTGTAAAAGATCTTTTTGCTGTTTCTTTTGCTGGTATACTATCAAGATTTCCATATACTGTTGCACTTGATGAAAATATAATACTTTTAACATTATATTTCTTTACCATTTCCAATATATTAAGAAACCCTACTAAGTTATTTTTATAATACATTATAGGTTTTTCAACACTTTCCCCTACAGCCTTATATGCTGCTAAATGTATTATTTCCCTTATATCATGATTTTTAAAAACATTTTCTAGGCTTTCTTTATCACATATATCAAGTTTAATATATTCTAGATTTTTTGCTTTTTCTTTTCCAACTATTTCTTTTATCTTATCAATTACTATACTACTACTATTATATTCATTATCTAGTATAAGAACTTTTTCATCATTTTCTAATAATTCAACTGTTATATGGCTTCCTATATATCCGAAGTCCCCCTGTTAGTAATACCATTTTTACCTCCTTACAGCTCCTACTTCTTTTTCTAATCCTTTAAGTATTTTATCCATAGTATCTACAATTATATTTTCTTCTAATGTTTTTTTACTATCTCTAAATACCATACTTATACTTACTGATTTCTTATTATTATATTCAAGTAATCCTTTTTCAAATACATATATATCAAATAATTCTATATTTTCTAATATATTTCCTGCTTGTTTTTTTACAATATTTCTAATTTTATCATATTCTATATTTTTATCTACAATGATTGATAAATCTCTTGTTACTTTAGGATATTTAGAAAATTGATTATATTTCCTATTTTTTGATATATATCTTATTATATCTGTTATGTTTATTTCACAAATATATGTATCTTCTGTTACATCAAAATTATTTAATATTTGTTTTTTTACTTTTCCGAAGTGTTACAATTTTTTTATTGCCTATCATATAGTCTATTGTTTGCCCTGCATGTAATATACTATTATTTTCATTTTTTATAATATTAAACTTGTTTATTCCTATATAATGTAATATTTTTTCTGCATCTTTTTTAAGTAAGTATATATCTGATTCTTGATAATTCATCTTACTTCCTGCACTATCAAAATTAATTAATTTTTTATTAGAAGTACGACATATTGTAAGTATTGTTTCTTCTTTTAATTCTTTATTATCTTCTAGGTTTTCTTTTTCTTTAAATATTGCTGCTATTTCATATAATTTCAAATTATCATTTTGCATTCTTTCATTATATGAAACTGTTTTTAATATTGATGGTATATGTGTATTTCTCATTATTTCATAATCTGAACTTAGCTTATTTAATACATATATACTTTCTTTTTCTATTTCTTCTTCTGTTTTTTCTAGTTTTAAAAGATCATCTTTTGATATAAATCCGGTATGTGATAATTTGGTTATATCCTTCTATTTTTAATAGGTTTCTTATATCTTTAGTAATAGTTGATATATCTTTATCATTTACCTTATATACATTTCCTCTTTCTACTTTAGGAAGTGTTTCATTTAAATTATCATACCCATAAAATCTTATAACTTCTTCTGCTAAATCTTCTTTTCTTTCTATATCTTCTCTTATATATGGTTTAATTAATACACTTGTTTCTCCATTATGTTTTTTTAATCCAAGTTCTGTTAAAATATTTATCATCTTTTCTTCTGATATATTCATTCCTAATATTTTGTTTATATCATTACTATTAAAATTAATTAAAGTATTTTGTTCATTTTCAAAATTTTCTTTTATATCTTTTCTTATATAGTCTATAACATTTATCTTACTATTTTCGAAAGAAGTACTATCTATTACTCCTAACTCTTTCATAAGTGTAATCATTCTTAAAAATGCAAGTTCTGGTAATCTTGGTGATAGTTTCTTTTCAAATCTTGCTGATGATTCTGTTCTTACATTATATTTTCTTGAAGTATCTCTTATTTTCTTTCTTTCAAATGTTGCTATTTCAATTAATATATTTTTAGTTTCTTTTCTCACTCCTGAATCTTTACCACCCATAATTCCAACAAGTGCTAAATTTTCATTATCTATACTTATTGTTAGATCATCTGAAAGTTCTAATTCTTCATCATTTAATAATTCTATCTTACCATTATTATTTGCTATTTTTATTTCTAATTTATTATTATCATTTTTTTCATTATGTATTTTATTTAATATATCTAAATCAAATATATGTGTTGGATTACCTGTTTCAAACATTATATAATTACTTATATCTACTAATATATTTCCTTTAGGATTTACTCCCATTGTTTGTAATCTTTCTCTTATTTCTTTTGGTGTTTCTATATTTTTAACATTATATAATGGAATTGCCATATATCTTTTTACATCTTCAGATTCTACATTTACTGTTATATTATCTATTCTTTCTACAGTATTTGCTATTTTTTCAAAATCACCTTTTTCTATTAAAAGTTTTTGTTTTTCTTTTCTATTAATAGCACATTTAAGCTCATTTGCAATCCCAATAATACCAAGACAATCTGGTCTATTAGGAGTTATTTCAAAATCATATATTTCATCTTCAATATCTAAAATATTTCCAATATTTTCTCCTATATTTTTTTCATACTCATTTCCTAATATCATTATTCCGATCTTCTATTTGATTTCCTATAAGATTAAGTGGGATATTAAGTTCTGAACATGAACACATCATACCATATGATGGTACACCTCTTAAATTCCCTTTTTTTATTTCTAATCCATTTGGAAGTATCGCTCCGAACTTTACATACTGGTATTATATCTCCGAATAGATATGTTTTTTGCACCTGTTACTATTTGAATTATTTCATCACCAACATTTACTTTTGTTACAACTAACTTTTCTGCATTTTCATGTTCTGTTATTTCTAATATTTTACCTATTACAATATTATTATATTTACCTATTTCTTCTATTTGTTCTACTTTTGTTCCAGACATTGTAAATGCTTTTTCCATTTCCTTTATATCAATATCTAAACATTCTACATATTCATTTAACCATTTTTTTGATGCTTTCATTTCCTACCATCCTTCATTATTTAAATTGATTTAAAAATCTAATATCATTTTCATACATTAATCTTAAATCTGTTATTCCATATTTAAGCATTGCTATTCTGTCTAGTCCAAATCCGGAATGCAAATCCTGTATATTTTGTTGAATCTATACCACAATTTTCAAGTACTTTTGGATGTACCATTCCGGCATCCTAAAAGTTCTATATATCCTTCTTTTTTACATACACTACATCCTTTTCCGATTACATACAAAACATGTTACATCAACTTCTGCTGATGGTTCTGTATATGGAAAATGATGTGGTCTAAACCTTATATTTATATTTTCACCAAGTGCTCTTTTTACAAACATTCTTATTGTACCTTTTAAGTCTGCCATAGTTATATTTTCCCCTATAACTAATCCTTCCATTTGATGAAATACTGGTGAATGTGTTGCATCAACTGAATCAGATCTATATACTCTTCCGAGGACATATCATCTTTATTGGTAAATCTCCTTCAAGCATTTTCCTTATTTGTATTGCTGAAGTTTGACTTCTTAAAACAACATTTTCTGAAAGATAGAATGTATCTTGCATTTCACGTGCAGGATGATCTTTAGGTGTATTTAACATATCAAATATATTATATGTTGTTTCTGTTTCTGGTCCTTCTACAACTTCATATCCCATTTCAGTAAATATCTTTATCTGATCATCTATAATTTGTTGTATCGGATGAATTGTACCTATTTCTGATTGAACAGGAAGTGTAAGATCTATCTTTTCTTTTAATTCTTTTTCTAATATTTCTTTTCTTTCTAAATATTCTATTTTTTCTTTTAATTTTCCTTCAATATCTGATCTTATCTTATTTACATTTTCACCAATTTTCTTTTTTTCTTCATCTGTTAAATTTTTCATATATTTAAATATTCCAAGTATCTCACTTTTTTTACCCAAATATTTTACTTTAAGATCTAACATATTTTTTAAAACTTCATTTTTTTTATCTTCTATTTCTTCTTCAGCTTTTTCTCTTATATCTTGTATTTTTTTTACTATTTCATTTAAATCTATTTCCATATTATATCCTCTTACTTTATTATACTATATCATATTATACTGCATTACCTACATTTTGAAGCTTATATAATTTTTCTAATAATACTTTTTGTATTTGTGTAAATATAACATTTTTAACAGTATTATTAAAATCTGCTTGTGAAAGATCTGTTATATTAACTATCTTTCTTGAAGGATTATCTTCTATTTTTGCACCACCAAATTTAATCTCATTTTCATATACTAAACTTTTAGTATTATCTTCTTTTAAACTTTTTTCTGTATAATTAACTTTATATGCTATTGTCGATACATCTGTTTTTTCTGTTCTTTCAAGTTCTAATTTACTTCCAAATTTAACTTCATTTTCTTTTTCCTGTATCATAGCTTTTTCTAAAACATTATATACTTTTTCTGATTCTGTCCTCTTAGTTAATATTATTTTTGAATTTGTTTCATAATCATATATACCAACTTCTGCTTTTCCTTTTTCTGTATCTTTCCTCATTTCAATAGCAGTCATATATATTTCTTCTTCTGCATTTCTTTTTTCATATATATCAATTTTTAGATCATTTTTTGATATATTATATATTTTTATAATCATATATATATCATTTGTTATATTTGATTCTGAATTATTACTACCATTATTATTGTTATTTCCGGAATTATTATTATTATTTTCTTTTAATTGTGAATTATTATCTTGACCATTTTTATTATTTGAATTATCTCCAGAATTTTGATTATTTTGTGTTTGACTTTTTTCATTATCAACACTTGTCATTGTCTTTGTACCTGTATTATTTAAAGTTATGCTATTATTCAATTTTATTGTATCTGCTTTTGTTTTTTCTTCTTTTGTAGAAAATATTGATGATAACATATCAAATGATTGAAATTCTGATTTATTTTTTTGTATATAATATAATGTCTTATTATATACTCTTGTTAATATATCCTTATATTCTTGTTTTTTTAAAGTAATAGTTATATTATCAACCTTTAAATCTTTTCCTTGATATTTTGTTGGCACATTTGTTCTTGCATCTATCTTTTCTTTATCTAAATCTTCTACTTCTTTTAATAAGTATTCCTTTGCTTTATTAATTGCTTTTTCCATATCTGCAAATATATTTTCATTCTTATTATCAGAATTAACTTTTGCAAGCATATTTCTAAGTGTTTCTATATTTCCAAGATTTACTGTCCCAGATTCAGAAAGCCAATTTATTACATTTTCTATTTTCTTTTTTTCTATTCCTATATGTTCTTCAAAAAAATCTTTTCCATATATTAAAAACATATCACCAGTATCTTCTATTTCAAATTCTAATATTACTGTCTCCTTATATTTAACATTTACAGTCATATTAGTTTTCCCACTTCCTTTATCTGCTTTTGTTTCAAGATTTATTGTTATATCATCTAATAATACTTGTTTTTTAGAATTATTTTCTAAATTATTCTTATTTCCATCTTGTTTTAAACTAAACATATTCTTATTTCTGATACTTTGTTTTGTTACATGTTCTTCATTATTTTGTCTTTCAAAAATCTTCTTAAGACCAGGTATATCTGTATATTCTGTAATATTTGTTTTTGATATAACATCTCCGAAGTATACCTTTTGCATTATCTATCTTTGATGATGTATTAACCATAATATATATATATGATACTATACTTGCAAATATTATAAGAAAGGCAAATACAATTATATTTCTCTTTTTTTCTTCCTTTTCCTTATCAAGTATCTTCTTTTTGCTTTTACTTAAATTATCTGTTCCAAACAATTCATCCATATTTTTATCCCCTTAAAAATATTATCTCATACTTCCGAAGTTTTTCTCCTGCAATTATATGATAATGTATATGTTTTACTTCTTGTCCTGCATTTTTTGCTATATTTGTAACAATCCTATATCCATCTTTTTCTACTTTAAAGTTTCTTGTTATTTCTTGTATTGCTTTATGTATTTCAACTATATATTTAGCATCTTCTTTAATATCTAAATTTTCCAAACTTTCTATATGTTTTTTAGGTATTACTACAATATGAAATTTAGCAACAGGATTAATATCTTTAAATCCTATCACCATATCATTTTCATATACTATATCTGCAGGTATTTCACCTTTTATAATCTTACAAAATATACAATCATCTATTAAGTTTTCTTTTACTAATTTATCTTTTTCTTCCATAATATATCTCTTCTCTATAACATACTAAAAATTATTCTTCTATTAATATTGCTTTTATTCTTCTAACACCTTTTGATGAAGATTCTTCTTTTAATATTTTAAATCTTCCCATTCCTTTAGTATTTTTAACATGTGGTCCTCCGACATACTTCTTTACTAAAATCACCTATACTATATACTGTAATTTTATCACCATATCTATCTTCAAAAAGTCCTGTTACACCATTTTTCTTTGCTTCTTCAAATGTTGTTTCAATACAAGTAACTTCTAGCCCTTTTTGTATTTCTTCATTTACTATTTTTTCAACTTCTTCTATTTGTTCTTTAGTCATTTTTTGATCATGTGAGAAATCAAATCTTAATCTTTCTTCTGTTATATTTGATCCTTTTTGTTTTGCATGTTCTCCTAAAACTATTTGAAGTGCTTTGTGTAGCAAGTGTGTTGCAGTATGGTATTTTATAGTCATTTCATTATGATTTAAAAGACCACCTTTAAATTTCTTTTCACTTCCACTTCTAGACTTATTTTGATGTTCTTCATATAATGATTCTATTTTCTTTTCATCTAATACTAATTTCTTTTCTCTTGCAAGTTCCATTCCTATTTCTATAGGAAGTCCATATGTTTCATATAATTTAAATATATCTTTTTCATCTATTTTATCATGTTTTTTGTTATACATTTTTAGAAACTCTTTTTCTCCTCTAGTTATTGTTTCTAAAAATTTCTTTCTTTCCCCTAAAACTACTTTAATTATATTTTCTCTATTTTCTTCAAGTTCAATATATAATTCTGATGAACCATCTATAATTAAATTTAAAGCTTTTAAAAATCCTTTTTCATCAATCCCAATCTTATTTATATGTCTTATAGCTCTTCTTAATAATCTTCTTAAAATATATCCTCTATCTGTATTACTTGGAACTACTCCATCTGTAATCATTATACTTCCAGATCTAAAATGTTCTGCAATTATTCTTTGACTTGCCTTAATTTCTTCTTTAGATAATTCTTTAGTAATATCTTTATCCATATTTCCTTCCAAGAAATTAATTGTAGGTGCAAATATTTCAAGTTCATATGGTGTTTTCTTTCCTTGAAGTAGCATTGCCATTCTTTCAAGTCCCATTCCAGTATCAACATTTTTTTGTTTTAATGGAGTATATGCACCTTTTTCATCCTTATAATATTGCATAAACACATTATTCCATATTTCTATATATTTACCACATGAACATGATGGATTACAATTTTCAGAACATTTTTCTTTACCAGTATCATAAAATATTTCTGTATCTGGTCCACAAGGTCCGAGATTCCCCTGCTATCCACCAATTATCATCTTTACCAAAGAAATATATATTTTCTTCTGCTATTCCTTGTTTTTTCCAAATTTCAGCTGCTTCTAAATCTCTTGCTGAATCTTCATCTCCTGCAAAACAAGTAACAGATAATCTTTCTTTTGGTATTTTTAAATAATTTACTAATAGGTCATAACTCATCTTTATTGATTCTTCTTTAAAATATGCTCCAAGTGACCAATTACCAAGCATTTCAAAAAATGTTAAATGTCTATTATCTCCAACATCATCAATATCTACTGTTCTTATACATTTTTGATATCCACAAAGTTTATTCCCTCCTGGATGTTTTTGTCCGAAGAAGATATGGTATTATTGGTTGCATTCCTGCTGTTGTAAATAGTACTGATGGATCATTTTCTGGTATTAGTGATGCACTTGGTATTACTTTGTGTCCATGTGATTTAAAATAGTTTAAATATTTATTTCTTATATCTATTGCTTTCATTATCGATTCTTCTTTCATTTTATTGTTATACTAGTGTTCCTATTAATTCTAGTTTTTCTAGTTTTTCTATCTTTACTTTTAAAAGTTTATCTGTTAAATCTTTGTCTGTCTTAACTTTCACTGCCAAGTAGTTTCCTGTATGGCCTTTGAAATATCCTTTTTCCGCTTCTTCAAATAATACTGTTACTATTTTATTTATATATGTTTCATTATATTCTATTTCATTTTTGTCTGATAGTTCTAGTAATATTTTACTTCTTTCGTCTTTGATTTTTGAGTCTATTTGATTTTTGAATTTTGTTGCGGCTGTTCCTCTTTTTGGAGAATATTTGAATATGTGCATTTTGTACATTTTTATTTCTTTTAAAAATTCATATGTTTGCTTGAATTCTTCTTCTGTTTCTCCCGGAAATCCTACTATTATGTCTGTTGTGAAGATTACATCTTTATATGCTGCTCTTAATATTTTACAAATTGCTCTAAAATCTTCTGTTGTGTATCTTCTATTCATTCTTTTTAATGTTTCGTTACACCCACTTTGCAATGATAAATGGAAATGATGACAAATTTTTTCTAATTTAGATAATCTTGATACGAATTCTTCTGTTATTAGCTTTGGCTCTATTGAGCCTAATCTAATTTTTTCTATTCCATCTACTTTGTTAATTTGTTCTAACAATTCTATTAGTCTAAATCCTCCACTTGCTAAATCATCATTTGGTGTATATTTTTTATATTCTTCACTATAATTATATTGTTTTCTATATTCTTTTGATTTTTCGTCTGTGAAGTCTTTTCCATATGATGCTAAGTGAATTCCTGTTAATACAACTTCTTTTATTCCTTGTTTTGCAATATTTTGTATTTCCTCAATTATCTTTATGGGATTCCTGCTTCTTATATGTCCTCTTGCATAAGGTATTATGCAATATGCACAAAATCTATCACATCCATCTTGAATCTTTACTACTGCTCTATTTAATTCTGTCATTGTTGTTGATTCAAAGTCTTGATATTCACTTTCATTCATTATATCTGAAATTAGTATTTCTTTATTTTTTTCTTTTAAATATTGTTCTATTATTTCTACTATTTTGTTTTTCTCTTTGCTACCTATTATCAAATCTACTTCATCTATTTGTGCTATTTGATCTTTTGCTACTTGTGCATAACATCCACAGGCGACTATAGTTGCTTTTGGATTTAGTTCTTTTGCTTGTCTCATCATTTGTCGTGATTTTCGCTCTGCTATATTTGTTACACTACATGTATTTATTATATAAATGTCAGCTTTCTCTTCTTTGTTTTTTACTATTTCGTAGCCCTTTTTTATGAATGATTGTCCCATTGCACTTGATTCATAAGTATTCGTTTTACATCCTAATGTGAAAAAATGAACTTTCATTTACCCTCTCTCTTTGATTTTTTTATATATGTCATACCAGTTATAACATCTGATAATATTTTTATTTTCTTTTATATCTTTATTATACTTGGCATCAAAACAATATACTGGCATTATTTTTGATATTTCCTCAATATTTGCTTTTTTGTCTTCTATCATCATGTCTAATTTTAGTTTCTTACATATTGTTGTTTTATCTTCTGGGCTA